>Ga0255097_1000663_pt1 | contig 13558 bp, 10 predicted proteins | sample Colum_Atlam_RepB_2_FD_188436 | JGI IMG/M metagenome (GOLD analysis project Ga0255097, IMG submission 188436) | Freshwater microbial communities from Columbia River, Oregon, United States - Colum_Atlam_RepB_8d | ecosystem: Environmental > Aquatic > Freshwater > River | place: USA: Oregon...
CCGAGGCGTCGGCGGCGTCGGCCGTGGCCTGGGCGGTGTCGCGCTCGCTCTGCGAGATCAGCCCGCGGGGCGACAGTTCGTCGGCCCGCCGGGCCTGGCGGCGGGCATCCTGGGCCTGCACCTTGGCCCGGGTCAGGTTGGCCTGCGCCGCCATCACATTGGCCTGCTGCTGCTCGACCTCGGCCAGGAACAACCGGGGATCGATCTTGGCGATCAGCTGCCCCTTCTTCACCTGGGAGTTGAAGTCCACGTACAGGTCCTGGATGCGGCCGCTGACCTGGCTGCCGACCTGGACCGTGACCAGGGCCGACAGGGTCCCGGTGGCGGTCACCTTGGCCACCACCTCGCCGCGCTCGGCGGGCGCCGTGGTGAACTCAGGGGGCTTCTCGCCCTTGAACAGGCCCTTGCCGAACCAGAGGACGGCGGCGAGCACCAGCACGGCGGCGGCCCAAAGGCCCCAGCGCCGGCCGGGGCGTCCGGAGCGCAGATTGTTGTTCGAATTCATGAATGCGGGTTTGGCGGATCGGAAGGTCGGGCGGGGTCGGAAAGCCTAGCAGCGGTATTGTGTCATCAAGACGCTGAAACGCAGCCGGCCATAGCCCGTTGACATGATGCGGAATTCCGGTCGCCTTGCGGCGGGACTAGTGCCAGAATGGGCTTACCACATGAACGCCATCGAAAAAGAGCGCGCGCAGGACCTCTCCCGTCCCCGGGGGACCCCTTGATGCCCGAGGGCCTGATACTCGGCACGCCCTACCCCGATCCCGTCGCCGGGGTCCATGTCGGCTTCCTGCTGGCCATCGGCGTCCTCGGCCTGGCGATCTACGCCCGCTACCGCGACGAGCCTTCCATGCCCTGGCTCGCCCTGAGCGCCCTGCTGTCGCTGCTGTGGCTGCTGGCCTGGCGCGGCCAGATCCCCGGGCCGGCGAAGCTCACGGCGCCCGCCATGCCGCTGTTCGGCGCCCTGTTCAGCGCCACCGTGCTGCGCTACGGGCGGCTGTCCCTGGACAGCCGCCGGCAACTGCCCCTCCTGGACCCTGCGCTGCGAGTCCTCAACGGCCTGCTGCTGCTGGCCGCCGGTGCCGCCCTGCTGCTGCAGGCGGCGTGGTCGCTGCGCCTGCTCGGCCCGCTGGCCGCGGCGATGGCGCTGGGCCTGCTGATCGGCTCCTGGCAGCGCCTCCGCCAGGGCCAGTGGACATCCATCGGGATCCTGGCCGGGGCCCTGCTGCTGCTCGCCGCCCTGGCGCCCAACACCCTGCTCTGGGTCGGCTACCCCCTGCCGCCGACGCCCGCCTTCTGGATGAACGTGTTCCAGGTCGCCAGCGGCTTGGCGGTAACCCTGTTCAGCCTCGGCACCATCGCCTCGCTGCACCGCCTGCGCGAGGACCGCATGTCCGAGCTCAAGCTGGCGCTGGACGGCCAGCGCGTGGCGCTCAGCAAGGCCAGCATCGACGACGTCACCCGCCTGCCCGACCGCAAGCTGTTCCGCGAGCTGCTGCGCAAGCGCGTCCAGGACGCGCACGAGCAGCAGCAGCGCCTGGCCGTGGTCAGCATCAGCCTCTCCTCCTATCGCACGCTGCGCCACGGCATCGACGGCAACGCCGCCGACGCCGGCCTGGCGGAGATCGCGCTGCGCCTGCGCCAGTCGGTCGGCTCCGGCGACCTGCTGACCCGCATGGGCAGCGACGGCTTCATCTGGATCACCCAGGTCCACCCCAGCGGCGAGCTGCTGGACCTGCAGGGCCGCTGCCTCGGCCTGCGCCGCGACATCGGCGCTCCGCTGGCCAACGCCGGCGGCGTCATGGTCAGCTGCGACATCGGCGTGTCGATCTACCCGGACCATGGCGGCGACATCGACCTGCTGCTGCGCCGCAGCGACGAAGCCCTCTACCGTACCGAGCAGGCCGGGCTGGGCGAGGTCATGGTGTTCCGCCCCGAGCTGCAGCAGCAGTCGCACCAGCACCTGCGCCTGGCCAAGCAGCTGCGCCAGGCCCTGATCCGCAACGAGCTGGTGCTGCACTACCAGCCCCTGGTCGGCCTGGAGAACGGCGAGCTGCGCGGTGCCGAGGCCCTGATCCGCTGGCCGCGCGACGGCGTCATGGTGCCGCCGGGCGAGTTCATCCCGGTGGCCGAGTCCAGCGGACTGATCATCCAGCTCGGCGAGTGGGTCATGCAGCAGGCCTGCCGCCAGATCGCCGACTGGCAGTCGCGCGGGCTGGATCTGCCCTATGTCGCGGTCAACGTCTCCGCCCACCAGTTCCGCCATCCGGACTTCGTCCGCCACGTCGAGAAGGCCCTCATCGCCTCGCCGCTGTCGCGCGACCGCCTGATGCTGGAGATCACCGAGAACATCGTGCTGGACGACATCGACCGCACCAGCGCGCTGCTGCAGCAGCTGTTGATGCGCGGCGTCAGTGCCGCGGTGGACGACTTCGGCGTCGGCTACTCCTCGCTCAATTACCTGCGCAAGCTGCCGGTGCAGGCGATCAAGATCGACCGCAGCTTCCTGCAGGGCATCCCCCAGGAGCAGGAAGCGATGTCGGTGATGAGCACCATCATCACCCTGGGCCATGACCTGGGCCTGCGCGTGGTAGCCGAGGGCATCGAGACCGTCGAGCAGCAGTTGTTCCTGTCGCGCAAAGGCGTCAACTGCGGCCAGGGCTGGCTGTTCAGCAAGGCCATGCCCGCCGCCGACTTCGAGGCCTGGATGCTGAAGAACCAGGAACGCCTGGCCCGCACCCAGGCGCTGGCCAGCTAGGGCCTAGCGGAACTCCGGTTCCTCGCCCCACCAGGGATAGCCCGGCGGCAGGTCCTCCGGCACGCGGTTGGAATACTTCGCCGGCCGCTTCTCCAGGAAGGACATCACCCCCTCCTTCACGTCCTCGCTGCGGCCGCGCCAGTAGATCGCGCGGGTCTCGTGCGCATTGGCATGCACCGGGTGCGGGCTGCCCGCCATGCGCCAGATCATCTGCCGCGCCACCGTGGCCGACACCGGCGCTACGTTCGCGGCGATCTCGTCGGCCAGCCGCCGCGCCGCGGCCAGCAGCCCGCCCGGCGCATGCAGCGATCGCACCAGCCCTGCCCGCAAGGCTTCCTCGGCGGGAAACACCCGGGCCGTCAGCACCCACTCCAGGGCCTGCGGCAGGCCGACGATCTTCGGCAGGAACCAGCTGCTGGCTCCGTCCGGCGCGATGCCGCGGGCGCAGAACACGAAACCCATCTTCGCTCCTTCCGCGGCCAGCCGGATGTCCGCCGGCAGCGTGATGGTCGCCCCCACGCCTACCGCCGGGCCGTTGATGGCGGCGATCATCGGCTTGCGGCACTCGAAGAAGCGCAGCGCCACCTTGCCGCCGGCGTCGCGCACCTCGTCCCAGTCGGGCTCCCGCCCCTCCGGCGTCTCGTAGCGGAAGGCATCCTGCCCCTTCTCCAGGTCTGCGCCGGCACAGAAGGCGCGGCCGGCGCCGGTGAGGATGACGGCCCGGATGTCGCCGTCGGCGTCCGCCAGGTCGATGGCGCGGATCAGCTCGTCCGCCATCGTGAAGGTGAAGGCGTTCATGCGCTCGGGACGATGGAGCGTGATCGTCAGGACATGACCGTCCTTTTCGTACCGTATCGTGGAGAAGTCCATCGTCACCTCAGAAATTGTGGTAGCCGCCGTCGATCGTGAAGCAGTCGCCGGTATGGTGCGCACTGGCCGTGGACATGAGGTACACCGCGATGCCGGCGAAATCCTGCGGCTTGCCGAAGCGGCGCTGCGGGATGCGCGCGGTCACCGCGCTGACGAACTTGGCGCTTTCCAGCAGCGGCCCGGTCATCGCCGTCTCGATCCAGCCCGGCACGATCGAGTTCGCGGTGATGCCATAGCGCGCGTACTCGACGCAAAGCCCGCGCATGGTCGACAGCAGCGCGCCCTTGGTGGCCGCGTAGTCCTCGCCGCGCGCCAGGCCCGACACGGCCGAGAGGCTGCTGGTGGCGACCAGCCGGCCGAAGGCATCACCGGCCTCGGCGCGCTGCTTCATGTGCTGCGCCGCGCACTGCAGCGTGAAGAAGGCCCCCTTCAGGTTGACGCCGAAGCTGCGGTCCAGGTCCGCCTCGCTCATCTCGTGGAAGGGCTTCTGCACGCTCATGACGCCGGCATTGGCGAAGCAGCCATCGACGCGCCCGAACTGCTCCAGCGTCGCGGCGAAGCTGCGATCCACCTCCGCCTTGCTCGACACGTCGCAGCGCAGGGCCGCGGCTCGGCGTCCGTGGGCGCGCAGGCGCTCCAGGGCCTCGGCGTTGCGCGCCTCGCGGGTGCCCCAGATGCAGACATCGGCACCGGCCTGCGCCAGGCCCTCGGCGATGCCCAGGCCGATGCCGGCATTGCCGCCGGTGACCAGGACCACGCGCCCGGAGAGATCGAAGGGTGCGTAGCTCATCCGCGCACCCCCGCCGGGCTGAGCACATGGCGCGCCAGCAGGTTGCGCTGGATCTCGTTGGTGCCGGCGTAGATCGAGGTCTTGCGGTAATTGAAGTACAGCGGCGTCACCGCCGCCGCATGGTCCGGGATGGGGCGCACCGGGGCCTCGCGGCCACGGACCTCGGCGAAGCTGTCCTGCACGAAGGGCAACCCATCCGGCCCCAGCGCCTCCATGGCCAGCTCGCTCAACGCCTGCTGCAGCTCCGTGCCCACCAGCTTGAACATGCTCGACATGGCGCCGATGGCCGTACCCGACTCCACGCTGGAGAAGAAGCGCATCTCGGCGGCATCCACCGCCTCCACCCGCACCGCCAGCTCGGCATAGCGGCGGCGGAAGTCCGGATCGTCGATCAGCCGGCCGCCGTTGCCGGCGGGCTGCTCCCTGGCGATGCGGCGGATCTTGGCCAGCAGGTAGCGCAGCAGCGAGCCGTAGGCCGTGCCGCGCTCGAATTGCAGCAGGTACTTGGCGTAGGTCCAGCCCAGCCCTTCCTCGCCGATGCGGTTTTCCACCGGCACGCGCACGTTCTCGAAGAACAGCTGGTTGACCTCCTGCTCACCGTCGATGGGACCGTCCAGCGAGGGCAGCGGCCGGATGCTGATGCCGGGCGTGCGCATGTCGGCCAGCAGGAAGCTGATGCCGCTCTGGGCCTTGGCTTCGCGGTTGGTGCGCACCAGGCAGAAGATCCAGTCCGCCCACTGAGCGTGCGTGGTCCAGATCTTGGAGCCGTTGAGCACGTAGTGATCGCCGTCACGCACCGCGCTCATCTGCAGCGAGGCCAGGTCGGACCCAGCGCCTGGCTCGGAATAGCCCTGGCACCAGCACTCGTCGGTATTGAGGATCTTCGGCAGGAAGCGCTGCTTCTGCGCCTCGGTGCCGTACTCCATGATGACGTAGGCCACCATGGCGATGCCCATCGGCGAGACGATCGGGCAACCCGCCGCCGCCGTCTCGCTCTGGAAGATATAGCGCTGCGTCGGCGTCCAGTCCGGACCGCCGTACTGCACCGGCCAGCCCGGCGCGGCCCAGCCCCTGGCGGCCAGCTTCTTCTGCCACTTCACCTGCCCTGCCTTGTCCAGATAGCCGTTCTTGCTCTGCGACATCAGCGTCTTCAGCTCCGGATCGTAGGCCTGCTTGATCCAGGCGCGGACCTCGTCGCGGAAGGCCAGTTCTTCGGTCGTGTAGTCGAGATTCATGTCGGTCTTCTCAGGCGGCGTCGGCCAGCGACAGATCGGCATAGCGCCGCAGGTGGAAGTCGGCGTTGCCGAACTGAGCGCCGATGGCGGTAGCCCGGCGGAAGTAGTGCCCCAGGGACAGCTCCTCGGTCACGCCCATGCCGCCGTGGATCTGCACGGCCGACTGGCCGATGAACTTCGCCGCATTGCCGATCTGCGCCTTGGCCGCGCTGGCCGCCAGCGCGCGCTCCGCCGCCGGGCGGTCCAGCTTCATCGTCGCCACCAGGGTCAGCGCCGCCGACTGCTCCAGCGCCGTGTACATGTCGGCCATGCGGTGCTGCAGGACCTGGAACGTCGCCAGCGGCACGCCGAACTGCTTGCGCTGGCTGGCGTAGGCCACCGTGTCGGCCAGCATGCGGCGCATGCCGCCCACGGCCTCGGCGCAGAGCGCGCAGATCGCCTCGTCGGCAACGCGTTCCACCAGCGGCAGGGCGGCACCCTCGATGCCGAGCAGGCGCGCAGCAGGCACGACGACGTTGTCGAAGGAGATATCCGAGGCGCGGCCGCCATCGATGGTCGGATAATCGCAGCGCGTGATGCCCTCGGCGCCGGCATCCACCAGCAGCAGGCTCACGCCCGTGCCGCTCTTGGCGGTCACCAGGAACTGGCTGGCCCAGGGGCCGCCGGTCACGCCGGTCTTGCGGCCGTTGAGCCGGTAGCCACCCTCGGCCGGAGCGGCCGTGGTAGCGATATCGCCGAGGCTGTAGCGCGCCCTGGGCTCGGCCGCGGCAAACGCCAGCACGGCCTGGCCCGCGATGATGCGCGGCAGCCACTCCGCCGCCAGCGCCCCGCCCGCCTGCCGCAGCAGGCCGCCACCGATCACCACGGTTCCCAGGTAAGGCTCCACGACCAGGGCCTTGCCGAGTTCCTCCATGACGATGGCATTCTCGATGGCGCCGCCGCCCAGGCCGCCGTATTCCTCCGGGAACGGCGCCCCCAGCAGGTTCAGTCGCTCGGCGAGGTCCGCCCAGACCTTGGGACGCCAGCCGGCCGGCGTGGACACCGCCGCCCGCCGCGTCTCGAAGTCATAGTGATCGGCCAGGTAGCTGGCCAGGGTGTCGCGCAGCAGGTCCTGCTCGACGCTGTAGTCGAAATCCATCCGCGGTCTCCTCCGGGGCTTTTGCCCATCTTAGCCCCGGCCGCGTCGGATGCCCTCGTTCGCCGCCATCCTGCCGCAGGCGGGCGCGGGTTGATTGTCCGGAAGGGTCGCGGACCGAACCGGGGTTGCTGAGACGCGCGGGGCTCAGCCGGCCGTCCTGGCGGCCTTGCCGGCCAAGGCCAGGGCCACGCGCGAGCGCGTCGGCCGGCCCAGGGCGGCGCTGATGTAGTCGCCGGCGGAGGCCAGTGCCTTCAGGTCCACGCCGGTCTCGATACCCATGCCCTGCAGCATGTACACCAGGTCCTCGCTCGCCACGTTGCCCGAGGCGCCCGCCGCATAGGGGCAGCCGCCGAGGCCCGCCACCGAGCTGTCGAACACCGTCACGCCGCTCTCCAGCGAGGCCAGCACATTGGCCAGGGCCTGGCCGTAGGTATCGTGGAAATGCCCGGCGAGCCGGTCCAGCGGCACGCGCCGGGCCACCGCCTCGATCATGCGGCGCGTCGCCAGGGGCGTACCGACGCCGATGGTGTCGCCCAGCGAAATCTCGTGGCAGCCCATGTCGTAGATCGCACCGGCTACCTCGGCCACCTTCTCCGGGGCGACGTCACCCTGGTACGGGCAGCCCAGCGCGGTGGAGACATAGGCCCGCACCGGGATGCCCCGCAGCTTCGCCGCCAGCACCACGTCCTCGAAACGCTTCAGGCTCTCGGCGATGGAGCAGTTGATGTTCTTCTGCGTGAATGCCTCGGAAGCGGCGCCGAACACCGCCACTTCCTGGGCTCCCGCCGCCACCGCCGCCTCGAAACCCTTGAGGTTGGGTGCCAGCACCGAGTAGGTCAGGCCCTCGCGCCGCGGCACGCCGCGCATCACCGCCTCATGGTCCGCCATCTGCGGCACCCACTTGGGCGAGACGAAGGCCGTGGCTTCGATATGCCGAAGGCCGGCGTCCGCCAAGCGCGTCACCAGGCCCAGCTTGATCTCGGTGGACACCACGCCCGGCTCGTTCTGCAGGCCGTCGCGAACGCCGACCTCGACCAGCTTCACCCGCTGCGGCAGCCGGCTCACGCGGCGGCCTTGAAGTCGACCAGCTCCATGCCGTCCTTGACCTGCTCGCCGGCGGCCGCGAGGAAGGCCTGGACCACGCCCTTGGAAGGCGCGCAGAGCGTGTGTTCCATCTTCATCGCCTCCATCACCAGCAGCGGCGCGCCCTTTTCCACCTCCGCACCTGGCTCCACCAGCAGCGCGACGATCTTGCCCGGCATCGGCGCCGACAGGCCGCCGTGCGCGTCCTGCTCCTCGCCGGCATGGGCCAGCGGGTCCTCCAGGCTCATCGCCCAGTGGCGGCCGCCCAGGAACACATGCAGCTGCTCGCCCAGCGCCACGACCGTGGCCTCGGCATGACGCTCGCCAACGGCATAGCGCAGCGCGCCATGGGCCGCCGTCGAGATGCGCACCGCCTCGCCGTCGATCGACAGCCCCCGGCGGCCGTACTGCAGGCTCAGCTCGCGTCGCTGCCCGCCCGCACTGAACGCCAAGCGGCGACCGAGATCGGCGTTGATGCGCCAGCCATCGGCCACGCCCCAGGGCGAATGCAGGTCGAGCGAGGCTGCTGCCTTCTCGCGCAGGCGCCGCTGCTCCTGCGTCGCGGTCCACAGCGCCGCCGCTTCCGCGGCGGCGGCCGGCAGGCCCGTGTCGGCGGTCAGCAGGGCCTCGCCCTCGCGGGCGATCAGGCCGGTATCGACCGTGCCGGCGCGGAACTCGGCATGGCCCACCAGGCGCGACAGGAAGGCGATGTTGTTGCCGACCCCCACGATCTGGAATTGCGACAGCGCCGCCAGCATGCGTTCGGTGGCGCGCTCCCGGTTCTCGTCCCAGACGATCAGCTTGGCGATCATCGGATCGTAGTGCGGGCTGATCTCGTCACCCTGCTCCACGCCGGTGTCGATGCGCACGTTGGACGAGGCGGCCGGCGGCGCGCAGTGCACCAGGCGGCCGATCGACGGCAGGAATCCCTTCTCCGGCTCCTCGGCGTAGACGCGCACCTCGATCGAATGGCCCCGCAGCGGCACCTGTTCCTGCGCCAGCGGCAGCGGCTGGCCGGCCGCCACGCGCAGCTGCCACTCCACCAGGTCCTGCCCCGTGATCATCTCGGTGACCGGGTGCTCGACCTGCAGGCGGGTGTTCATCTCCATGAAATAGAAGGAGCCCGACGGGTCGGCGATGAACTCCACCGTACCGGCGCCGACATAACCGACGGCGCGCGCGGCATCGCAGGCAGCCTTGCCCATGGCGGCGCGGCGCTCGGCCGTCATGCCCGGGGCCGGGGCCTCCTCCACCACCTTCTGGTGCCGGCGCTGCGCCGAGCAGTCGCGCTCGTGCAGGTGGATCACCTGCCCCTGGCTGTCGCCGAACACCTGTATCTCGATATGGCGCGGGCGTACCAGGTACTTCTCGATCAGCACCCGGTCGTCGCCGAAGCTGGCGCTCGCCTCGCGCTGGCAGGAGGCCAGCGCGGCTTCGAAGTCCTCGCTGCGCTCGACCACGCGCATGCCCTTGCCGCCGCCGCCGGCGGAGGCCTTGATCAGCACCGGGTAGCCGATGCGGTCGGCCTGCGAGCGCAGGAAAGCCGGCTCCTGCCGGTCGCCGTGGTAGCCCGGCACCAGCGGCACGCCGGCCTTCTCCATCAGCGCCTTGGCGGCGGACTTGGAGCCCATGGCATGGATCGCGCTCACCGGCGGGCCGATGAACACCACCCCAGCCGCGGCGCAGGCCTCGGCGAAGCCTTCGTTCTCCGACAGGAAGCCGTAGCCCGGGTGCACCGCCTGGGCGCCGCTCTGCCGGGCGACTTCCAGGATGCGGTCGGCACGCAGGTAGCTCTCGCGCGAGGCGGCGGGACCGACGCAGTAGGCCTCGTCGGCCAGGCGCACGTGGCGCGAACCGGCATCGGCCTCGGAGTACACCGCCACGGTGCGGATGCCCAGGCGGCGGCAGGTGGCGATCACGCGGCAGGCGATCTCGCCGCGGTTGGCAATCAGGATTTTCGTGAACATGGCCATTACATCCTGAACACGCCGAAGCGCGTCTGCGGAATCGGAGCGTTGAGCGAGGCCGACAGGCCCAGCGCCAGCAGGCGGCGGGTCTGGGCGGGATCGACGATGCCGTCGTCCCAGAGGCGCGCGCTGGCGTAGTACGGGCTGCCCTGCGTGTCGAACTGGGCGCGGGTCGGCGCCTTGAACTTCTCCTCCTCCTCCGCGCTCCAGGTCTTGCCCTGCGCTTCCAGGCCGTCGCGGCGCACGGTGGCCAGCACGCTGGCCGCCTGCTCGCCGCCCATCACCGAGATGCGCGAGTTGGGCCAGGTCCACAGGAAGCGCGGCGAGTAGGCGCGGCCGCACATGCCGTAGTTGCCGGCGCCGAAGGAGCCGCCGATCAGCACGGTGAACTTGGGCACCTGCGCCGTGGCCACGGCCGTCACCAGCTTGGCGCCGTCCTTGGCGATGCCCGCGTTCTCGTACTTGCGGCCCACCATGAAGCCGGTGATGTTCTGCAGGAACAGCAGCGGGATGCCGCGCTGCGCGCAGAGCTCGATGAAGTGCGCGCCCTTCTGGGCGGACTCCGAGAACAGGATGCCGTTGTTGGCGAGGATACCCACGGGGTAGCCGTGGATGTGGGCGAAGCCGGTGACCAGGGTGCTGCCGTAGCGCGCCTTGAACTCGTCCAGCCGCGAGCCGTCCACGATGCGGGCGATCACCTCGCGCACGTCATAGGGCTTGCGCGTGTCCGCCGGGATGATGCCGTAGATCTCCTCCGGATCGTACAGCGGCGCTTCCGGGGCCTGGATGTCCACGCCCGGCTGCTTGCGGATGTTGAGGTTGCCGACGATGCGGCGCACCAGCGACAGCGCGTGGTGGTCGTTCTCGGCGAAATGGTCGGCCACGCCGGAGATGCGCGTGTGCACGTCGGCGCCGCCCAGGTCCTCCGCGCTCACCACCTCGCCGGTCGCCGCCTTCACCAGCGGCGGGCCGCCGAGGAAGATCGTGCCCTGGTTCTTCACGATCACCGTCTCGTCCGACATCGCCGGCACGTAGGCGCCGCCGGCGGTGCAGGAGCCCATCACGCAGGCGATCTGCGGGATGCCCAGGGCCGAGAGATTGGCCTGGTTGTAGAAGATGCGGCCGAAATGGTCGCGGTCGGGGAAGACCTCGTCCTGCATCGGCAGGAAGGCGCCGCCGGAGTCCACCAGGTAGACGCAGGGCAGCCGGTTCTCGCGTGCGATCTCCTGCGCGCGCAGGTGCTTCTTCACCGTGACCGGGTAGTAGGTGCCGCCCTTCACCGTGGCATCGTTGGCCACGATCATGCACTCGCGGCCCTGGATGCTGCCGATGCCGGCGACGACGCCCGCGCAGGGCACTTCGCCGTTGTACATGCCGTGGCCGGCCAGCGCGGAGACCTCGAGGAAGGCCGAGCCCGGGTCGAGCAGGCCGTCGATGCGGTCGCGGGCCAGCAGCTTGCCGCGCGCCGTGTGCTTCTGCCGCGCCGCCTCGGAACCGCCGCGGGCCGCCTCGGCCGTCTTGGCGCGGAGCTCGTCGACCAGCCCGCGCATCAGCGCGGCATTGGCCTGGAACTCGGCGGAGTTCGTGCGGACCTTCGATTTGATGGCGCTCATGGGATCAGTGCTTCGATTCGCCGAACAGCTCGCGGCCGATCAGCATGCGTCGGATTTCCGAGGTGCCGGCGCCGATCTCGTAGAGCTTGGCGTCGCGCCACAGGCGGCCGGTGGGGAACTCGTTGATGTAGCCGTTGCCGCCCAGGGCCTGGATCGCCTGGCCGGCCATCCAGGTCGCCTTCTCGGCCGAATACAGGATCGCGCCGGCGGCATCCTTGCGCGTGGTCTCGCCGCGGTCGCAGGCGCGGGCCACGGCGTAGACGTAGGCACGGCAGGCGTTGAGGCCCACGTACATGTCGGCCAGCTTGGCCTGCATCAGCTGGAACTCGCCGATCGACTGGCCGAACTGCTTGCGGTCGTGCACGTAGGGCACCACCACATCGAGGCAGGCCGCCATGATGCCCAGCGGGCCGCCGGAGAGCACCACGCGCTCGTAGTCCAGGCCCGACATCAGCACGTTGACGCCGCGGCCGACGGCGCCCAGCACGTTCTCCTCCGGCACCTCGCAGTCGGTGAACACGAGCTCGCAGGTGTTGGAGCCGCGCATGCCCAGCTTGTCCAGCTTCTGCGCCGTGCTGAAGCCCTTGAAGCCCTTCTCCACGATGAAGGCCGTCATGCCGCGCGAGCCGGCGGCCGGGTCGGTCTTGGCATAGATGATCAGGGTGTTGGCATCGGGGCCGTTGGTGATCCACATCTTGTTGCCGTTGAGCACGTAGCGGTCGCCCTTCTTGTCGGCGCGCAGCTTCATGCTGACCACGTCGGAGCCGGCGCCCGGCTCGCTCATCGCCAGCGCGCCGATGTGCTCGCCGCTGACCAGCTTGGGCAGGTACTTCCTCTTCTGCGCCTCGTTGCCGTTCTTGCGCAGCTGGTTCACGCAAAGGTTGGAGTGCGCGCCGTAGGACAGGCCGATGGCCGAGCAGGCGCGGGAGATCTCCTCCATCGCCACCACATGGGCCAGGTAGCCCAGGTTGGTGCCGCCGTACTCCTCCTCCACCGTCAGGCCCAGCAGCCCCAGCTCGCCGAACTTGCGCCAGAGCATGTTGGGAAAGGCGTTTTCATGATCGGCCTGCGCCGCCAGCGGCGCGACCTCGCCGGCGGCGAAGCGCTCGGTGGCCTCGCGCAACTGGTCGATGTCCGCGCCGAGATCGAAATTGAGACTCTTGAAGGTCATGTCTGCGATGCCTGCCTGAAGGAAGTGCCTGCGGGTCCGGGAATCCCGGGAGCCTGCATCCTAAGCCTCCATCGCAAAAAAGTGAAGTCACTTTCACAAATTTAACCATGATTCACTTTATACTCGCGCCATGGCCTACCAGCGCTCCGCCCTGATGCAGGAACGCCTCGCGGAAAACCGCGAGCGCATCCTGCGCTCGGCCCGCGCCCTGATCGCCCGCGGCGGCTTCCGCGAGGCCTCGATCACCGCGGTGGCGGCCGACGCCGGCCTGTCCACCGGCGCGATCTACCGCTACTTCCCCTCGAAGGCGGAGCTGTTCGTCGAAGTGCTGACCGAGGCCGTGCGGCGAGAGTGCGACATCCTGCGCGAGATCATCGGCCGCCCCGGCACCGCAGGCCAGCGCCTGCGAGCTGCCGTGGACTCCTTTGCCCGACGGGCGTTGGAAGGCCCCTATCTCGCCTACGCCTTCATCGCCGAACCGACCGATCCCGAGGTCGAGGCCGCCCGTATCCTCTGCCGCCAGGAATTCAGCGAGGTCTTCAAGACCGTGCTGCGCCAGGGCATCTCCACCGGCGAGTTTCCCCGGCAGCCGGTGGACGTCAGCGCCGCCTGCATCGTCGGCGCCTTCACCGAAGCCCTGGTGCGGCCGGTGGCCCCCACCACGCCGCGCAGCAAGGACGAGAGGCTGATCGAGGCCATCGTCGATTTCTGCGCCCGCGCGGTGTCCGGACCGGCCCGGCAGGCTTAAAATGCCCGCCTTGCTGGCGCCGTCTCGGCGCCGGCTTGAAGATATTTCTTCAAGTGACTGAAATAGAACGTAAATTCTGTGTTGCTCCGATGATGGACTGGACCGACCGGCATTGCCGGTTCTTCCTGCGCCTGATGTCGCGCCGCGCCTGGCTGTACACCGAGATGGTCACCACCGGCGCCATC
>Ga0255097_1000665_pt1 | contig 13505 bp, 7 predicted proteins | sample Colum_Atlam_RepB_2_FD_188436 | JGI IMG/M metagenome (GOLD analysis project Ga0255097, IMG submission 188436) | Freshwater microbial communities from Columbia River, Oregon, United States - Colum_Atlam_RepB_8d | ecosystem: Environmental > Aquatic > Freshwater > River | place: USA: Oregon...
TAGTCCAGGACGGACTTGGCGCGCAGGTCGGACAGCTTGAGGTTGTACTCGTCGCTGCCGATGTTGTCGGTGTGGCCGGCCAGTTCCATCGGGATCTTCTTGTAGGCCACGATCTTCTTGGCCACGCCATCCAGGATGGTGCGGGCGTCGGAGGTCAGGCGGGCCGAGTCGAACTCGAAGGTCACGCCGGTGAGGGTCAGGACCTGCGGCAGCGCGCAGCCGCGGCCGTCCACTTCCATGCCCTGCGGGGTATCCGGGCAGGCGTCATACGGATCCAGCACGCCGTCCTGGTCCGCGTCGCCCGGCTGGCCGGCATCGACCACCTGCACGCGTTCTTCCACGACCGGCAGCGGGGTGACCGGGGCGTCGCCCGGCAGCTGCAGCGGCAGTTCCAGGCCGAGGCCGACCTTGACGTCTTCGCGCTTGTCCAGGTACTCGAAGGCGTCGTAGATGTAGCGCGCCTCGAGGCGGATGCGGAAGCCGAAGTCGCTGATCGGGCCGGTCAGCAGGCCCAGGCCGGCGTTGGCCGCCCAGCTCCAGTCGTCCTCGTCATCCGGGATGACGTCGGTGTAGGTGGCGGCGGCACCGATCAGCGCGAACGGCGTGAAGCTCAGGCGGTCGCCGAAGGAGTACACCAGGTCCGCGCCCAGGCCGTAGCGGTAGAAGTCCGTGGTGCCGGTGACGTCGGTCTCGATGACGTCGGAGGTGAAGTTGCCTTCAATGTACCAGTTGCCCGACAGGTTCCAGCCGCGGATCAGCTGCAGGCCGATGGCGTGCTCGATGCTGTCGAACGGCGTGTCGCCGACGAAGGTGTAGGTGCCCAGCAGGCTGACGTAGTCGGTGACCCGGGCGGCCGGCGGGGCTTCCGTCGTCTCGGTGGTCTCCGTCGTGGTGGTCTCGGTGACCGTTTCGGTCACGGTTTCCGTTTCCGTCAGCGTGGTTTCGGCCGGGGCGGCCTCGGCGGCCGCAGCCTCCTCGGGAGCGGCTTCCGCCGGAGCAGCTTCCGCGGTCGCTTCGGCCGGGGCCGCCTCGGGGGCGGCTTCGGCGGCAGCGGCTTCCGCCGGCACCGCCTCGCTGACGATGGCCTCTTCAGCCGGGGCGGATTCGGCGGCCGGGTCCTGGGCGTACGCCATCGGCGTCAGCGCAAGGCAGGCCAGGGGGAGTTGTTTCAGCAGCGCTTTCATCGTGACTCTCCTGATTGTTGGGGTGGGCACGAACAGTGCCTTCGGAACGGGTAGGAAGACCGTTCCGGGGTGCGTTTCTATTATTGGACGACGTTAAGGCGGAATGCCTGAATGCATGATATAGCGTGACGAGGGTCACTCAAGCAAGTCGGGGAGGGGACGAGCTTTTTAGTGACAACCCGATCCGATATTTCTTACATTACAGGCGGATAGGCCTGGGGCATGATACTACCGGTTGGGCCGGCAGGCACTATCCCAGAAGCGGTCAACAAGAACGCCGAATCCCTCACCCCTTATGACAGCGGAGATGCACCAATGAAGATGAAGCTCCCCCAGGCCTGCGGCGTTGCGCTGCTGGCCCTTTCCGGCCTCCTCCTGGCCGGTTGCGAGGCCAATGGCGACGGCACCATTGATGGCAGCGATGGCCTGCAGACCGGCGACGGCGACGACAACGGCAACGGCATCATCGATCCCAACGAGTTCCCGAACGACGGCTCGGTACCGACCGACGTGACTGACGGCGCCGGCGGCCCCGCGATCCCCGGCAACTTTATCTGCACCGCCAGCGCCTCCGGCGACAAGGTGACCACCTCGGTGGGTTCGCGCGGCGTGGTCGGCGGTGCGCTGACCGCCCTGCTGAACCTGCTGGGCGCCGACCCGGTGACCCAGCTCACCAACGGCGTGGCCGACAAGGACCTGCTGATCGACGGCAAGCTGTCGACCCACTCGACCTTCACGCTGGCCGTGGGCCTGCTGGGCTCCTTGCTGGAAGGCGTCGACCAGAACGTGGAACTGCCCGCAGCGGCTCCGGCCGGCACCTATGCGGTGTTCGCGCTGGGCTTCCCCAACGGCACCGTCGACCTGTCGCTGGTCAACCAGATCAAGATCTCCACCACGCTGAACGGCGCGGACCGCGAGAGCCGCAGCTACACGCAGAGCGATCTGGACCTGCTGGGCGCCGGCACGCATGAGCGCGCCTGGGTGGGCTTCAAGAGCACCCAGTCGTTCGACAAGGCGACCATCACGCTGGAGCCGGGCCTGCTGAGCGCCAACGTCGGCAAGGCCATGTACGTGCACGAGCTGTGCACCGGCGGCAAGTTCAAGAACTGAACTGCACGAGGCAAACGAAAAAAGCGCGGCTCCGGCCGCGCTTTTTTTCGTTGGGCGCTTATCACCGGGCCGACCGGCGTGGGGCTTTCCCTTACCTCGCGGGAGAAGGGGGCAATCTTCAGGGCGCCCCCGGGGCCATATTTGGCTGACTTCGGCATGACATTGAGTCATGCCTCAGCGAGGCCAAACATTCCATGGCCGGGCGTTCGACTTCGCGAATGTCCCTTGGACATCCGCTCTGTCTCACCCCCTAAGAGCCTCCACCACCGGCAGCCGCGCCGCCTTCAGGGCCGGGAAGAAGCCGCCGATGGCGCCGATCAGCAGCGCCCAGATCACGCCCTGCCGCAGCAGGTCCGGCGTCACCTGGAAGGCGAAGGCCACCTGGCTGAAGGTCTGGAAATTCAGCGTCGAGACGCTGTAGCCATTGAACACCACGTAGGCGATGGCCGCGCCCAGCACGCCGCCGGCCAGCGACAGCAGCATGGCCTCGATCATCACCGACACCACCACCGGCGCGCCGCCGAAGCCGATGGCGCGCAGCGTGGCGATCTCGATACTCCGGGTGGAGACCGCCGCGTACATGGTGTTGAGCGCGCCGAACAGCGCGCCGATCGCCATGATCACGCCCACGGTGTAGCCCAGGCCGTTGATCAGGCCGTTGAGCGCCTTGGAGCGCGAGGAGTAGTAGTCCGGCTCCTTCTGCACGCCGGGATTCAGCCGCGGGTCGGTGGTCAGCGCATCCTTGAAACGCTGGAAGTCCTGCTCCGATTCCAGCTGCGCGGTCACCGAGTTGGGCGCGCCGCGCTTGCCGGCCTGCATCAGCGTCTCGGCGTCGGCCCACAGTTCCGACTCGTGCACGTCGCCGCCGCTGTCGAAGAAGCCGACGATGGTCCAGTCGCCGTCGCGCAGCGGCAGCTTGCCGCCCAGGTGCATGCCGGCAAACTGGTCGCGGGCGCCGCGGCCCACGATCACCTCGTAGACGCCCGGCCGGAACATGCGGCCCTCCACCAGCTTCGCCTCCGGGCGCACCGCGAAGACATGGGGCTCGGTGCCGCGCAGCACCACGTTGGCCGGCTCGGTCTGCCCCTTGCGGGGCAGGCCGGCCAGCATGTAGACCTCCGACACCGCCAGCGGACGGCCGTCGGTGCCCATGCGGATGCCCGGGGCCTGCTTGATGATGGTGGCCTGCTCGCGGAACAGCACGCTGGACAGCTCGTCCATGGCGCCGCCGCGCATCACGATCACGCGGTCCGGCCGGCCGGTGCTGTTGAGCGTGGACTGGAAGCCCTTGGCCATCGACAGCAGCGCCACCAGCACGCCCACCACGCCGGCGATGCCGATCACGATCACCAGCGAGGCGCCGAGCCGCTGCGGCACGGCGCGCAGGTTCATGAGGGTTACCGCCCAGACTTGCTGAATCATCCTGGCCCCTCAGCGCGCTGAAAGCGCATTGACGATATCGAGCCTCATGGCTCTCCATGCCGGGGGAAACCCGACGATGAACGCCAGAAGCCCGGCGACGCACAGGCCCATGGCCCAGACCTCCGGCGGCATGTAGAGCCCCGGCATCTTCGCCGCCAGTCCCGGCATCAGGAAGGTCGCGATGCCCAGGCCGGCCAGGGCGGCGATCACGCAGAGCAGCAGCGATTCGCTCAGCACCAGCGCCAGCACGCTGCGGTCGGAGAAGCCGATGGTCTTGAGCACCGCCAGTTCCGGGATGCGCTCGCGCACCGACTGCATCATGGTGTTGCCGGTCAGGAACAGCAGCGTGAAGAACACCGCGCCGAGGATCGACTGGATGATCAGCTGGATGTCGCCCAGCTGCTTCATGAAGGCCTGGTTGAAGGCCTTCTCGGAGTCCGTGCGGGTCTCCTTGGGCGAGTTGGCGAACTGCCGGTCGATGGCCGCGGCCACGCTGCCGGCCTGCGCCGGATCCGACACCTTCTCCAGGTACCAGCCGACGTAGCCCTGCCCGAACTGGCGGGCCTCGTCGAAGTAGTCGAAGCGGAACAGCAGCACCTCGGCCTGCGCCTTGGCATTCTCGTCCTTGCCGTCGAGCAGGCCGACGATGTCGAACTCCCAGTCGTTGCGGCCGTCGCGCTTGGGCCAGATCGACGCCTGGATGGGAATGCGGTCGCCCACCTTCCAGCCGAACTTCTGGGCCAGGCCCTTGCCGACCAGGGCGCCGGTCTTGTTGCGCGCCCATTCCTTGCGCGCCGCTTCGTCGACGATGAACTCGTCGTACATCTCCAGGTAGGTTTCATGGTCCACCGCGAGCTGCGGGAACATGTTGCGCTCGTCCTGGTAGACGCCGCCGAACCAGCTCGCATGCGACACCAGTTGCACGCCGGGCGTGGACTTGATGCGCGAGTAGTAGCCCAGCGGCAGGATCTCGGTGAAGGAGAACTTGCCGGCGGTGAACAGGCGGTCCGCGCCGGAGATCTCGAAGGATTTGGACATGCCCACCGCCACCGCCTGCAGCATGCCGAACAGCAGGAAGGCCACCACGATCGACAGCATGGTGTAGATCGTGCGCGGCTTCTTGCGCCAGAGGGCGGACCAGATCAGGGGGAAGTATTTCATGGGACATCCCTGGTGTCTGGAACCCCTCTCCCTCCGGGAGAGGGGCCTGGGGTGAGGGGGCACCCTTTGCTGTTGGCGCCGAGGGTTCGGTGACGCCGTCCATGGCGGGACCTCTGTTCGCCCATCCACCCCCGGGGCGGCCATCCATGGCCGCCCGCGAATCGGGGAGACCCGCTATTCATAGCGGCTCTCCTGTTCCGATTCGCCCCTTGTCCATATGCAGCTGGTGCGTCGCGAACTCCGCCGCCTTCGGATCGTGCGTGACCATGACGATGGTCTTGCCGTACTCGCGGTTGAGCGTCTGCAGCAGGTGCAGGATCTCGTCGGCGGTCTTGCGGTCGAGGTCGCCGGTGGGCTCGTCGCAGACCAGCAGGGTGGGGTCCGCCACCAGCGCGCGGGCGATGGCCACGCGCTGCGCCTGGCCGCCGGAGAGTTCGCTGGGCTTGTGCCCGCCGCGCTCGGCCAGGCCGACGATCTCCAGCGCCACGCGCACGCGGCGCATGCGGTCGGCGGCGGGCAGGCGCGTCAGCAGCAGCGGCAGCTCGACATTGCGCTCGGCGTTGAGCATCGGCATCAGGTTGTAGAACTGGAAGACGAAGCCGATGTGCCGCGCGCGCCACTGCGCCAGCTGGCCCGAGCTGAGCTGGTCGATGCGCTCGCCGGCCACGCTGACGCTGCCGGCGCTGGGGCGGTCCAGGCCGCCGATCAGGTTCAGCAGCGTGGTCTTGCCGGACCCGCTGGGGCCCATCAGCGCCAGGAAATCGCCGCGGGCAATGTCCAGGTCCAGGCTTTCCAGCACCTCCACGGTCTGCTTGCCGCGGGTGTAGTGCTTGAGCACGCCGCGCAGGCTGACGATCGCTTCGCCCATGCCGTCTACTCCTTGAGTTTGACCTTCTTCCCGTCCGCGAACTGCGCGAAATCGCCTACCGCCAGGCGCTCGCCGCCGGACAGCCCGCCGAGCACGCTGAGCTCGCGGTCGTCGCCGCCGCCGAGCTTCACCGCGCGGCGCTCCAGCGTCAGGTCCTCGCGGACCAGGAACACCACGCCGCCTTCACCCTGCTTCTGCACGGCCTGCGCCGGCACCAGCACGCCCTTCGGCTGGTCCTTGTTTTCCGCGCCGTTCTCGCGGAAGGCCACGCGCACGCCCATCTCGGGCAGGATGCGCGGATCCTTCTGCTGGAAGCCGACGCGGACCTTGACCGTGGCCTTGCTGCGATCGGCCGTGGGAATGACCGCGATCACCGTGCAGGGAATCTCCCAGTCGGGGTAGGCATTGAGCCGCGCCGCCGCCGGCTGGCCGGGCTGCACGCGGTTGATGAAGTTCTCGTTGACGTCGACCTCGATCTCCAGCGACTCCATGTCCACCAGCGTGCCGATGCCGGTGCGCGTGCCGGCGCCGCCGGCGGACAGCGGCGAGATCATCTCGCCCGGCTGTGCGTTCTTCACCGTGATGACGCCCGCGAAGGGGGCGCGCACCACGGTGTCCTCCAGCGCACGCTGCTGCACGGTGACGCCGCGCTCGGCCACGCCGATGTTCTGCTTCGCCGTGTCGAGCTGCGCGCGCAGCCCATCGGCGTTGGCCTGGGCGGTGTCCAGCGCTTGCTGGCTGAGCAGCTTGCGCTGCGCCAGTTCGCGGGTGCGCAGCAGTTGCCGGTCGGCCTCCGAGAGCTGCACCTGCACCGTGGTCAGCTGCGAGCGCGCCGCGGCGAGCTGGGACTGCGCCAGCGCCAGCTGCGCCTGGGCATTGACGTCGTCGATGCGCGCCAGCACCTGGCCGGCCTCGACGCGGCGGCCCTCCTCCAGCAGTACCTCGACGACCTTGCCGGTGACCTTGGAGGAGACCGTGGCCTGCCGCCGTGCCACCACGTAGCCGGAAGCGTCCAGCACCGAGGCGCTGGCGCCCGGGCCGGCCGCACGGGCGGCGACGGTGGTGACTTCGGGAGGCTTCTCGCCGCCTAGGAACGCTGCCGCGGCCGCGGCGAGCGCCAGCAGCACGGCGCCGGCCGCCAGCCAGCGCTTCCAGGGGCTGGGCTGCGGGGCGCGGGCGGAATGATCGATGCGGAGCTGTTCCAGCAGGGCGGACTTGTCGGTCATGACGTATGAAGAGCGTTATCCGCCGCCGTTTATACACGAGCCGGCCCCGGGGTGCCCTGCCGGACCGGAACGGTGATTCGGTATGCTGGCGGCCCGACACCAAGGAAAGGTCCGCATGATCTGGCTCCTGCTGCTGATCGCCCTGAGCGTGGCGCTGGCCTGGCGCCGGACCTCGCCGCGCACCGCCGTCACCGTGTATGCAGTGTTCCTGCTGGCCTATGCCGCGGGCGGCGGGTCCTGGAGCCTGTTCTTCCTGGGCGCGCTGCTGCTGGCCGTGGCCGGCACGGTGCTACTGAACCCGCCGCTGCGCCAGGAATGGCTGACCCGGCCGGCGCTGGAGCATTTCCGCCGCGTCATGCCGGAGGTCAGCGCCACCGAACAGGCGGCGCTGGATGCCGGCACGGTCTGGTGGGACGGCGAACTGTTCTCCGGGCGTCCGCAGTGGGACCGGCTCTATGGCCTGCCGGCGGCACGGCTGAGCGCCGAGGAACAGGCTTTCCTCGATGGCCCGGTCGCAGCCTTCTGCGCGCTCTGCGACGACTGGCGCATCACCGCCATCGACCGCGACCTGTCGCCCGAGGCCTGGGCCCACCTGAAGCAGCACGGCTTTTTCGGGATGATCATCCCGAAGGAATACGGCGGCCTGGGTTTCGGCGCGCTGGCCCATTCGGCGGTGCTCAACCGCATCGCGTCCAGCCCGGGCGGAACCACCGCGGCCTCCATCGTGGCCGTACCCAACTCCCTGGGGCCGGCGGAATTGCTGCTGCACTACGGCACCGACGAGCAGAAGCAGCGCTACCTGCCGCGGCTGGCGGCCGGCGAGGAGATTCCCTGCTTCGCGCTGACCTCGCCCTGGGCGGGCTCCGACGCCGCCGCCATCCCCGACCATGGCCTGGTCTGCCGCGGGAGCTGGCAGGGGCGGGAGGTGCTCGGCATGCGCCTGAGCTTCGACAAGCGCTACATCACGCTGGCGCCGGTGGCGACACTGGTGGGCCTGGCCTTCCGGCTCTACGATCCCGATCAGCTGCTCGGCGGCGGGCGCGAACTGGGCCTGTGCTGCGCCCTGGTCCCGCGCGATACGCCGGGCCTGCAGATCGGCGCGCGCCATTGGCCGCTGGACAACCCGTTCATGAACGGGCCGGTGCGCGGCCAGGATGTCTTCGTGCCGCTGGATTTCATCATCGGCGGCCCGCCGCGCATCGGCCAGGGCTGGCGCATGCTGATGGAATGCCTGGCCGCCGGCCGCGCCATCTCGCTGCCGTCCAACACGGCGGGGCAGGCGGCCATGGCCGCGCTGGCCAGCGGCGCCTATGCGCGCATCCGCCGCCAGTTCGGCCAGCCGGTGGGCGGCTTCGAGGCGGTGCAGGAGCAGCTTGCCTGCCTTGGCACGCAGGCCTATGCCGTGCAGGCCGTGCGCCAGCTCACGGCGCAGGCGGTGGACCTGGGCGAGAAACCTGCCGTGCCCTCCGCCATCGCCAAGTCCTTCTGCAGCGAGACCGCGCAGGATTCGCTCAAGCGCGCCATGGACATCCACGCCGGCAAGGGCGTGATGCTGGGGCCCTCCAACTGGCTGGCTCGCGCCTTCCAGGGATCGCCGGTGGCGATCACGGTGGAGGGCGCCAACCTGCTGACGCGCGGCATGATCCTGTTCGGCCAGGGCGCGCTGCGCTGCCACCCTTACCTGCGCGAGGAGATCGCCGCCGCGGCCGAGCCCAATGCCGCCCTGGCGCTGGAGCGCTTCGACGCCTTGCTGATGGCGCATGCCGGCCATGCGCTGCAGGCCGGCGCGCGCAGCCTGGTGCTGGCCCTGACGCTGGCGCGCTGGGGACAGGCGCCGGGCGATGCGGCGATGCGCCGCATCGCGCTGCGGGCCGACCGCTACAGCGCCGCGCTCGCCCTGTGCACCGAGCTGACGCTGGCCGCGGTGGGCGGCGGCCTGAAGCTGCGCGAAAGCCTGTCGGCGCGCCTGGGCGACGTGCTCAGCGGCCTCTACGTGATCAGCGCCGCGCTGCGCCGCTACGACCAGGAGGGGCGGCCCAGCGAGGACCTGCCGCTGCTGCAGTCGCTCTGCGACGGGCAATGCCTGCGCATCGAGACCGCGCTCGACGGCTTGCTGCGCAACCTGCCGCGCCGCCCGCTGGCCTGGCTGGGCCGCCTGCTGGTGTTTCCGCTGGGGCGCCATGCCCGTGCGGCGGATGACGCCACCGGCCAGCGCATCGCCGCCGCCCTGCAGCAGCCCGGCGGCCTGCGCCTGCGCCTGGCCGCAGGCCTGCACGATGCCGCTGCTTCGCCGCTGGGCCGTCTCGAAGCCGCCATGCTGCAGGCCATCGACACCGAGCCGCTGCTGCGCAAGCTGCAGCAGGCGCAGCGCGCCGGCCGTCTGCAGCACCCCCATCCGCTGGAGCGGATCGCGGAGGCGCGGGAGGCGGGCGTGCTGGCCGAGGACGAATCCCGGAGGCTGCTGGCGGCATTGCAGGCCGCCGAAGCCCTTTGCGCCGTCGACGAGTTCGACGCCGGACTGGAGCGGGCACTGCCCCCCTCCTCGCACTGAGATGAACGCCGCCTTTCCCTTCCTGCGCCGCCCGGCGGCCCTGCGCCAGCGCCAGTTCGACCTGCTGGTGATCGGCGGCGGCATCTACGGCGCCTGGGTGGCCTGCGACGCCGCCCAGCGCGGCCTGTCGGTGGCGCTGGTGGAGCAGGGCGACTGGGGCTGCGGCACCTCGTCCGCGTCCAGCAAGCTGATCCACGGCGGCCTGCGCTACCTGGAGAACTACCAGTTCGAATTCGTGCGCCATGCGCTGCGCGAGCGCCGCCGGCTGCGGCGCATCGCGCCGCACCTGGTGCGGCCGCTGGATTTCATCATGCCGGTCTGGAAGGGGCCGCGCGCGAGCACCTTCACGCTGTCCGCCGGGCTGATGCTCTACGACCTGTTCGGCGCGGGCCGCGGCTCGGTGGGCCGCCATCGCCAGTATCGTCCGGCGGGCCTGCTGTCGGAGTTTCCGTTCCTCGATCCGCAGAACCTGGAAGCGGGATTCCGCTACGGCGACTGCCAGGCCGACGACGCCCGCATGGTGCTGGCGGTGGCGGCGGCGGCGCAGGCGCATGGCGCCGCCTGCGTGAACCGCATGCAGGCCGAGCGCCTGCTGGAGGACGAGGGCGGCGTGCGCGGCGCGCTGCTGCGCGACCGGGAGACACAGGAATCCTTCGAACTGCACGCGCGCGTCACCGTCAACGCCGCCGGCCCCTGGGCGGCGGGCCTGCTGGGCGACGCCGCGCCGCCGCAGCGGCTGGTGCAGGGCACGCACCTGGTGATGCCGGCGATTCCCGGCTGCCAGGAAGCCTTCCTGCTCACCGCGCGCGATGGCCGCGTGTTCTTCGTGATCCCCTGGTACGGCCGCACCCTGGTCGGCACGACAGAGCGCGAGGTGGCGGCGCCGGGCGATGCGCGTCCCACCCCGGAGGAGACCCGCTATCTGCTGGAAGGCTTGCGCAGCGGCCTGCCGGGCCTGCGCTGGACCGAGAAGGACGTGATCGCGGGTTTCTGCGGCCTGCGCGTGCTGCAGCCCGCCGAGTACGGCAGCCTGTCGCAGATGACCCGGGAAGCCGCCATCGTCAGGCCCAGGCCTCGCCTGGTGAGCTACGTCGGCGGCAGCTTTACCGCCGCGCGCCGCGATGCCGCGCATATCGTCGATGCGGCGTACTGGCAGATGTCGGAGACGCCGCGGCCCTGCCGCACGCGCGAGACGGCATTGCCCGGCACGCCGGACGAGCCCTTCGAACACTGGCAGCCGCAGGCCGTGGAGCGGCTCATCGCCGCCGGAGTGGACGAAGAGGCCGCGCAATCGCTGAGCCTGCGCCACGGCACGGCCATCGCGCTGCTGCTGCAGCGCATGGAAGAGCACCCGGAGCTGCGCGCGCGCATCCATCCGGAACTGCCGTTCCTGCTCGCCGAGGTGGTGCACGCGCTGCAGGCCGAGATGGCGCGCGACATCGACGACGTGCTGCGCCGCCGGCTGCCGCTACAGCTGTTGCTGCCTGACGACGACTGGCGCGGGCGCGTGGAAAACCTGATCGGGCGCTACCGCACAACTGTGTAGGAACAGGCCGACAAACGGTATTTATTACCCGTTTGAGAAAGATTGTTTGCTGCACTGCGACACTCAAATACTGCCTCGTATTGGTGCAAACGAGTCCCGGCAGAGCCTGGGACGACAACTAAACGCGGAAGTGCGGTCCGCTTCCCCACGAGTGCGAGTGCAGGAGACGAGGATGAGATACGCCCCCCTAGGAGCGTTGGCTTTGGTGTTGGCGCTGTCCGCATGCGACAAGGCGTCCAATGAAGGGGGAGACTTCCCCGGTGGCGAAGGCGACAAGGCGGTGTCGCTGTTCGACCCGCTGGCGGCCAGCCCTCAGATTCCGTTCCCGGTGGACCTGCTGTTTTCCGGCTTCAGCGACCCCACGCTGAACATTCCCAACCCGGCCACGCCGCCGACCAACCAGCCGAACCCCTTCGTCGCCGCCGTCAACCAGCTGGACGGCTGGTCGACCACCGCGTCGCTGTTCACCGACCTCGCCGGTTTCGTCGATTTCGACACGGTGCTGCCGGCGCTGACCATCATCGACACCTCCACGAATCCTCCGACCCCGCTGGTGCCGGGCGTGGACTTCCGCGTCCAGAAATCCACCGCGATCGATCCCGCCGACAACCGGCCGATCTCCGACAAGCGCAGCCGCATCCTGATCGAGCCGCTGAAGCCGCTCAAGCCCTCCACGACCTACGTCGTGGCGCTGACCACCGCCGCCAAGGCCACCTCCGGCGAGGCGGTGATTCCGAGCGACTATTTCCGCGTGGTGCGTTCCGCCACGCCGATCGCCCAGCAGACCGAGCCGGTGCTGGCGATCCTCAACGATACGCAGAAGGCCACGCTGGAAGCGATCCGCCAGCAGCTGGTCCCCGTCATGCAACTGCTGGCCGCCTTCGGCAAGCCGGCCGATACCGTGGCCATCGCCTGGCCCTTCACCACGCAGTCCACGCAGATCACGCTGAAGCGCATGGCCGAAACGGCGCAGCCCAACGTGCTGCGCCTGCGGCAGGCGCCGGACGGCGCAGGCGGGGTGCTGACCACCACCAAGCTGGGCCTGCCCGGCGCGACGGCCGAGATCTACGCCGGCCGCCTGACGCTGCCGTACTACCTGTCCGCCGCGACCTCGCCGACCTCCACCGCGCCGCTGACCGGCTTCTGGCAGGCGGACGCCACCAAGCCCAATGTCGCGGGCAGCTTCCTCGGCCGCGTGCCCTGCGGCGCCTTCGCCACCGGCGCCACCTTGCCGGACGGCCAGACTGCCAAGCCCAGCGTCAGCACCACCGTCTGCTATCCGCTGCCGCTCAAGCAGAGCGATCAGACCGTGCCGGTGATCGCCACGGTCCCGGCCGGCGTGATGCCGGAAAACGGCTGGCCGGTGGTCATCTTCCAGCATGGCATCACCTCCAACCGCGCGGCGGTGCTGGGCATCGTGCCGGCGCTGACCGCGGCGGGCTTCGCGGTGATCTCCATCGACCTGCCGCTGCACGGCATCCTGGCGACGGACACGCGCTTTGCCGGCTTCCGCAACGACGCCATCCCGGAGCGCACCTTCGAGCTGGACCTGGTGAACAACACCACCGGCGCGGCCAATTCCGCCACCAATCCGCCCGATGGCCCGGATGCCTCGGGTACGCACTTCATCAACCTGAGCAGCCTGCTGACCTCGCGCGACAACATCCGCCAGGGCGTGTCCGACCTGCTGGTGCTGGGCAAGTCGCTGACGCCGGTGGAACCGGCCGAGCTGGCCAATCCCGTCGCTCCGGGCACGATCTTCGTCTCGCTGGGCGGCGCGCCGCAGACCGCGCTGAAATTCGACACCTCGCAGGTGCGCTATGTCGGCCACTCGCTGGGCGCCATCGTCGCCAGCACCTTCCTGGGCGTGAACAGCAGCACCGGCGCCGGCGTGCTGGCCATGCCCGGCGGCGGCATCGCCAAGCTGCTCGACGCCTCCGCCGCCTTCGGTCCGCGCATCTCCGCCGGCCTGTCGGCGGCTTCGGGCGGCCTCATCGCGCAGGGCAACGATACCTACGAGACCATCCTGCGCTTCGCGCAGACCGTGGTGGATTCGGGTGATCCGCTGAACTTCGCCAGGGAGACCGCCACCAACCATCCGATCTACATGATCGAGGTGGTCGGCGATGCCGTGGTGCCCAACTGCGCGATCAAGGGCGACCCGGCCTGCCCGGTCATCGACGTGCTGCCGATCTCCGGCTACCTGTCCGGCACCACGCCGCTGGCGCGCGTGATGGGGCTGACGTTCCAGCCATCGGAGACCGGCGCGATCACGGTCCCGGCCGCGGCCAACGTGCTGCTGGGCGGCGCCGCGCGCAACAATGTCGTCCGCTTCTCCGGCACGCAGGCGGACCATTCCACCATCCTGACGCCGGACAGTTCCGCCAATCCCGGCGCCGACACCCTGTTCCTGCCCGCCCTGACGGAAATGCAGAAG
>Ga0255097_1000669_pt1 | contig 13495 bp, 10 predicted proteins | sample Colum_Atlam_RepB_2_FD_188436 | JGI IMG/M metagenome (GOLD analysis project Ga0255097, IMG submission 188436) | Freshwater microbial communities from Columbia River, Oregon, United States - Colum_Atlam_RepB_8d | ecosystem: Environmental > Aquatic > Freshwater > River | place: USA: Oregon...
CTACGCGACGAGCGAAGTGCGCCTCGCCGCAGACGGTATGACTTCGTGGGATCGCGGCTACGATGCTGCCGGCAAGCAGGTCTGGGGTGCCACTCAAGGCGCGTATCGCTTTGAGCGGCAGCCCTAGATCGCCTGCTTACAGACGCCGCACCCAAACATTGCGGAAGCGCATCGGATTGCCGTGATCCTGCAGTCCGAACGGCAGCTCGGCCGCATGCGCGGTGTATTGCGCCACGGCACGATGCGCTGTAGCGCCGATGAACTCCTGGTCCATTTGCACTACCACGCCGTTGTGAATGACGGTGATGCGCGCCGGCGTGAGTAGCTTGGCGCCATCAAAGCGCGGAGCCTTGAAGACGATGTCGTAGCTCTGCCATTCACCCGGCGCCATGGCGGCATTGACGAGCGGCGGTGTTTGGCCATAGAGCGCACCACACTGTCCATCGGCATAGGTGCGGTTCTGGTAGCTATCGAGGATCTGCACCTCGTAGCGCTGCATGAGGAACAGACCGGAGTTGCCGCGACCTTGGCTCTCTCCCTCGACCTTGGCCGGCGTGGCGAACTCGAGGTGCAGCTGGCAATCACCGAAGGACTCCTTCGTCTCGATGCTGCCGGTGCCGTTGACCTCCATGTAGCCGTTCTCGACCTTCCATGTGCCGTCCTTGTCGCCGCTGCGCCAACGCGAGCAATCACTGCCATCAAACAGCACGATGGCATCTGCCGGCGGCGGAGTGGTGGTCGGCGCGCTGGGCGTGACGACACGCGGCACAGGGCGATTCTTGTCGTGCACCATCCACTTGCCACCCGGCAACAGCGGCGTGTCCGTGTAACCGACTCCTTCGTCCTTCGGTGCTTCCTGCATGCGTGCCAGCTTGTTGATGCGCCCGAGGTAGTTCCAGTCCATCACCATCAAGTTGCCGGCGGCATCAAAGTGCGCGCTGTGCGGCGAGATGAACAGGCCGTCTTGCCACTTCTCGCGACCGACACCGTTCTGCGCGCGCAGCGCCTCGTCCGGATTGTCGCCGAGGTGCCCCACCAGCTTGTTCTCGCGATCCAAGATGGTCACACGGCCCGCGAGGTCAGGCACCGCGAGGTAGCCGTCCTTCTCCTGCATGCTGCACGGCAGGCGGAACATGCCTTCGATCAAGGCTTGCGACACACCTTGCAAGTCGAAGACCTGCAAGCGGTGGTTGCCGCGGTCCGCCACCAACAGCGTCTCCGGTTGTTGGCGCTTGTCGATCAACAAACCGTGCGGGCAGTTCACTTGCCCCGCAGCCGTGCCATAGCCGCCGAAGGTCGAGAGATAGGTCCCTTGCGCGTCGTAGCGGTGGATCCAGTGCTGGCCGTAGCCATCCGCGACAAAGATGGTGCCGTCGGAGGCGACTGCGATCGAGGTGGGGCGGAACGCATCGGCCGACTCGTACTTGCCGGACTCGACCGGGAAGCCGCGCTTCATCACCGTCGTGCCGTCGAGCGTCAGCTTGCGCCACTCATGCAACGAATGGTGCACCAGGTACAGGTACTCGCCATCTGCTTCCTTGTTGATCACCATGCCGTGCACGCCGCCGGCCAGGTCCGCACCGAAGGCGCGCACGTACTTGCCTTGGGCGTCGTAGACCATCACGGCCTTCTCGGTGTCCGTGTTGACGTACAAGAAGCCCTGGCTGTCCGACACGATGACGCCGTGCGTGTTGCCCAACTCGCCGCCACCCGGTCGTTCGAAGTGGTCCTTGATCCACTCAAAGCGCAGGGGACCCGCCTCCAGACGCGGACCATCGCCCGTCGCAGGCGACGGCAGGCTGGCAAGGCTCGGCAGGAGGGCACACAACAGCAGGTCGGCGAGCATCATGGGCTCCAAAGTAGCGACTGCGGCGACCGATTCGGAGACATGGCCCTGTTTCTTCGCGGGCTTCGAAGCCCTAGGATCCGATGTACACCCATAGGATGGGAGGTTGGGAGCATGGTGCACGCCTCGCAACACGCCTCGCAGCCGGGGGAAACCCCGGAACATGGCAAACACACCCTCAAGGTGTGGCGCGGTTCCGTAGTCGCCACGTTTGGCGATGATGTGTTCATCGAGTTGGGTCCGCGCATGCAGGGTGTGTGCTCGCTGCGCACCTTCAAGCGTCCGCCTGATCCGGGCGATGTGTACGACTTCACCTTGCGCGGCCTTGAGGCCGGGCTGTGGTCGGTGGCGTTGGCCACCGAAGACACGCTGCAAGCATGGGACGACATGGAAGTCGGCGCACTGGTGCAGGCCAAGGTCGTGCGCGAAGCTCCCGGCGGCCTGGAGGTCAAGATCGGTCGCCTGCACGGATTCATGCCGCGCTCGCACTGTGGTGTGCCGCGTGAAGAAAAAGTGACACCCTTGGTGGGGCGCATGTTGCCCTGCGAGGTCATCGAAGTGGATGCGCAGCGCCAGCGCGTCGTTGTGTCACGACGCTTGACCCAGCAGAAGGAGCGCACCGACGAGCGCGTACGCGAAGCCGAGCGCTTAAAGGTCGGTGCCGTGATCACCGGACGCGTGGTGCGCATCGAGGACTATGGTGTGTTCGTGGCCTTTGGGCATGGCTTGGAAGGCTTGGTGCATGTCTCGAATCTCGCGCACGCGCGCATCGCACACCCGTGCCAAGTCGTGACGGTCGGCCAGTCTCTGGAAGCCAAGATTCTCTCCATCAAGCACGGTGGGCGGCGCATTGGCCTGGGCGTCAAGCAACTGCAGGAAAGCCCGTGGGTGTCTCTCGAACGTACTGTGCACACCGGCCAGGTGCTGGAGGGTGTGGTGGTGCGTGTGACCAGCTTCGGCGCCTTTGTCAGCGTTGCTGGCGGTGTCGAGGGGTTGGTGCCTTTGGAAGAGTGTGGTTTGGAGCGCGGCCGCCAGTTGTCAAATGTTTTGGACAGCGGGTCCGAGGTCGTGGTGCGCGTGGTGTCCTTCGACTTGGCGGCCCAGCGCCTGGGGTTGTCCTTGCGGCATGCTGCGGGAGGCTTGTTGACGCGCGATGACTTGGCCGATCGCACCTCGTGGGTCGGGCTGGCTGCGCAGACTGACATCCGCGCCGGGACGGACGCAGGTACGGGCGCGCGCCGAGGTGCTGCGGCCCAAGCCGAACCCGTGCGCTTTCCCCAGCATTCGCAATCGGTCGAACGCTTGATCGCCGCGGCCAAGCGTCGTCCGCGCGCATCCTGACTGTGGAGTGCACGGCGTGAGCGTCAGCTCACATGCAGCAGCATCTTCATGGCAGGCACTGCATCCGAGGCATGCGTCGCCGCTGCGTCGGCGCCCACGACCTTCCACAGGTCAGGCACCGCTACGAAGGGGGCTCCACCCACCAAAATGGGCAGATCTTGCCCGCGCATGGAATTGCGCACCGTCTGGATGAGTTCGATGCAGGCCGGGATGTGCAGCGTCAGTTTGGCTGCAACAGCCAAGCCATCGACGCCGAAGTCTTCGATCGCGCGCACCACATCGTCGCCCGGTGTGCTGGCGCCGAGGAAGACCACATCAAAGCCCGCCATCTCCAGGTGTTGCGCCACCATCTTCAGTCCGATGTCATGCAGATCACCATTCGAGCTGGTGACCAAGATGCGCTTGCCCAACCGCGGCACGCGGCGCAAGCGTGCACCAACCAAGGCGAGAACTTGTTCGGTTGCCCGCGAAGCCATGTGCTCTTCGGCCACGTGCAGCTCGCCGCGTTGCCACATGCGGCCCACATCGATCTGCGCGGCGGACAGCACATGCCGGTACAGGTCCTGCACCGAGAGTCCATCTTCCAAGGCCTTCAGTGCCAGCTCGATGGCATCTTCGCGGCGTCCTTCGAGGACGGCGAGCAAGTAGGCTTGTGCCAAGCGTGCATGCGGCTTGTCAGCGCTGATGTGATTCATCAAGGCCGAGGGCACGGCGTCGAAACCAGCCAGTACTGGTTCGCACAAGGACGCTGCGCGTCGACCAGGCTCGGTAGGCAGTTCCTCGATGACCTCTTCGCGCAATGCCTGGAGTGTGCCGCGTAGAACTTCGACGGGTACTTGTTGCGCGGCGAAGGCCGACTTGAGCCAACCAACTTGCGCTTCGAACAGCGCCGGTCGGTCGCACTCCAGCGCCACGGCCAGGTGATCAATCAGTCCTTCGGCATGCACGCGTTGATCACCGAAGAACTTGGACTCAAAGCGCTGGGCGAGTTCGGGGTTGCGCTCTGCAAAGCGCAAGGCCACACCAGCCGCGTGCGCACGCTTCGCCGAGCGCAGGAGCTTGGCTGCGTACTGACCTTCACGGTGCAGGGTGGGCCGGTTCGAGGCGGGGAAGGGGACTGTCATGGCGAACGGGCACACACGATAGCGTGATCAGCACCTAACGGGTACTGCAGATGCCAAGCGTACGACTTCTGCCCCACACCCAAAGGCTAGGGTGACCCCCGCGCCGCCATGCCCGTAGTTGTGCACGATGCGGCCGCCGGTACCGAGGTCCTCTGCTTCCAAACGCACCGTGGGGCGCCATGGCCGCAGATGGGTGGCGGTCGAGATCAAGCGTGCGTGGGCTACTGAGGGTACGCGTGCGGCACAGCGCGCGCGGATCGCAGTCAGAGTGCTGTCTTCGGGCTCCAGCGATTCGATGCCAGGCTCCACGCTGCCACCCAACACACAGTCGGAAGTGCGCGGAATGATATAGGTGGCCCGCAGCGGATCGTCGTCATCCAGAGTGAAGGTCTCGAGTGCTTCGCGCTCGACGCGCAACACGCTACCGCGCCACGGCACGAGGCTGGCATCGCCCGCAAGTTGTCTTGCACCCAGTCCAGTACAATTGACAACCACTGTCGTGTCGTTGCACAGCGCGTGCAGGTCTGTGACGGTCTGGGTGGTGCAGGAGACACCGAGTTGTTGCAGTTGCGCACGCAACCACGGCAAGAACAGACCCATCTCGGCGACAGGCGCGCTGAATACAAAGCCCGCAGGGCGATCGACTGGCAGCTCGTCTGGGCGTGCCAAACGAAAGTCGGGATGGTGCGCAGCCCAAGCGGGCGGAGGGCTGGGCTGGCGCTTGAGCTCCAAGCCCTGACGCACGACCACACCACTCTGCGGATCGCGGGCAAACTCCATAAGGCGCACAAACGTGTCCAGCGCCCACTCGTCTGTCTTGCCGCCGCCGACAGCGAACGGATGCCACAGCGCAGCGGCCACATTCGAGGCAATCATGCGCGGCTCATCGCGCTCGAGGATGCGCACTGTCCAGCCTGCTTGACGCAAGCACCAAGCACTGGCGAGGCCGGCGATGCCACCACCTACGACCACGGCTGTACGCTCGGGATGCACGTTCATTCCGGTTCCAGCGTGGCCGCCAGCGGATACCCGCGGGGGCGCGCCAGCGAGTGCACTTGCTCTACATACAGCTCGCCACGCTCCAGACTCGTGAGCTCGACGACCGCGGCTCCCTCGTCGTGGACCTCCCATGTCAGACGCTCGGCTTCGACCAAATCCTTATGGAACAAGCTGATCAGCAGCCCGGTGACAAACTCGAAGGTCGTCGTGTTGTCGTTGTGCAGAATCACTTTCCAGCGTGGAGCGATGCGCATCTCTTCGATGGCAAGCGTCTCCAACTTGCGCCGCGGTGCTTGAGTACAGCCAGGGTGAGCAGCAACGACCATGGTGCGTTCCTCAACGCCAGTTTAGGCGCTCGGACGCTGGCCAGCCATACGCACGAGGAGTGGTCGCACGGCTTCTACCACGCGTCGTGCATTGCCTTCCCAGGTCAGGTCACGCGCCACGATGGCGGCGCGCGCAGCGTTCCCCAAGCGGGAACGGAGCTCGGCGTCTGTTGCCAAGCGCGCCATCGCGTGGTGCAAGACTTCCGCATCGTTGGGCGGCACCAACAGCGCCTCGTGTCCATCCGTCAGCACTTCGCGCAGATTCGGTTGGTCCGGTGCGATGGTGGGCAGTCCCGCAGCCATGTACTCGAACAGCTTCAGCGGCGAGGCATAGGGATTGATGGCCGGTACCAAGGCCACATCGAACGCTGGCAAGAGGTTGGCGATCGCTGCGTGCGGCCGCGGACCAGCAAAGTGCACGCGGGCCTCCAAGTTCAGCTGCCGCGCACGCGCCACCAGTCCTGCATGGGCGGGGCCTTCGCCCACGAGCACAAGGCCGGCGTCACGCAGCTGTGGAGAGGCGAGTGCATCGAGCACAAGATCGAGGCGGTGCCAGTCGCGATAGTAGCCCACGAAGCCGAACAGCAAGCGTCCGCGCAGGGCTTCGGGTAGCTCAAGGCCCGCATACGCTGCTTGTCGTGCTGCGGGACGATCGTTCCAGCAATAGTGCTCCAGATGCACGCCATTGTGCGTGACGAAGAGCCGCTCGCGCGCCACGCCCATCTCGACCAGCATCTCGGCCAGCACTTGCGTCACCACGCAGACACGATCCGCGCTTTGGAAGATGCGTTGCTCGACACGGCGCGCGCGCGCAGGGAACGATAGCCCGCGTGTCTTCGACAACTCCAGCACCATGGGGGAGTTGACCTCTAGCACGAGCGGCACACCCGTAGCCCGTGCTGCGGCCACACCACCGGTGTTGCCGAATGCATAGCGTTCGTAGATGAAGTCGATGCCTTCTGCGCGCACGGCTCGCTCGATGCGCGGGCGTGCCCACGAGCTGTACTGGTACTCGGCCAGTTCGCGCACAAAGTTCGGCACCAACGACATCCAGTTCCATGCGCGCGCAGGATTGGCGGGCTTCGCAGCAGCCGTACGCTGCACCAACGCCAACTCGTGGACCTCGCAGCCAATGGTGCGGAAGGCCTGTTGCATCGAACGGATGTGCACCGCTTGGCCGTCTTCGGCTTGTGTGCGGTGGTGGTACAGCAGTTTCATGACTGCGCCTTGTAAGGAGATTGGATGGCGCCCTGGAGCACGTGTTCCAAGGCAGCGCAACTGGCATCCCAGTCAAGATGGGAGACGGAGGCACACAACGCCTCACGCTCGCGCGGTTGGTGCAACACCGCACGCAATGCGTCCGCAACGGCTTGCGGTGTCCGTTGCTGCACGAGACCTCGTGCAGCGTGGCCCAGCAACTCTGCCGTGCCGCCAGCTTCGGTGGCGACCACCGGCAAGCCGCAGGCTAGGGCTTCCAGCACCACATTGGGCCGGCCCTCACGGCGGCTGGTCAGCAGCAGCACATCGGCCGCGTTGTACCACTGCGCGAGTTGCGCCGGCGCGCACTCCGCCATGAAGCGCACGCGCCCTTGCAGATCAGGACGCGCGCTACGCGCCCTAAGGTCCGCTTCCAGAGGGCCGCGCCCGATGAGCACAATCTGCTCGAGTTCGGCTCGTGGCACCAAGGCGGCAGCCTCGAGAGCGAGCAGTGGATCCTTGCGTTCGATCCAGTGGCCTACGACGAGCGCGATGCGTCCCGGCAGGCTGAGACCGATGTGACGGCGCGCATCTGCCTGGTCCAGCGGATGGAACAGGCGCCCATCGACACCATTGGCTGTCAAGTGGCCTTGACGGGCGGATCCGAGCTCGTCCAAGGTCTGGACTAGCTGCGCAGAGACCGCACACCAATGTCCAGCCGTTTGGACAGCTGCGGCCAGTTCGGCGCGCAAACCTGCTTCGCCAGCGACCTGCAGCACATCACTGCCGCGCCCATGCACCACGAAGGGCCACCCGCGTGCCTTGCAGCCGTACACCGCTTGTGCGGCCGGCCAGGCATAGTCCGCGATGACCACATCCGGCGTAGCACCCGCCTCCAATGCCCTGTAACCAGCCGCGGCAAAGCGTCGCGCATTGCCGCGCGCGGCTCCGGGCCAATGCAGGTAGCGAGGCCGCACAATCTCCAGGCCTGCGCGCGACTCGTGCTGCGGTTCCGTACGCAGCTCGCGGTACTCGCGCGGCCCCAACGGAAACGGCCACCACGGCACAGGGCGCACGATGCGCACCTCGTGCCCGCGTGCCGCCATGCGCACCCAGCGTTCTTCCGCGAAGATGCCTTCGCGCGGCCGCGCAGGCGAAGGATACAGCGAGGTGAGGACAGCGATCTTCACGCGCGTGCGGCTCAAGGACCCAAGCGCCGCGCCAGCGGCGAGGCATGGTGCAGCACCAAACGCCACTGGCCTTCACGCAGCAAGTAGAGATTGGTGCACACAGCTTTGAACTCCGGGTCCTGTTTGGCGTCTTGCATGCGCAAGTGTTCTTCACACGAGACCCAACCCAAATCGCCCATCACGCGCAGGTCCACATCCGTAAGATCGAACGATAGTTGCGGCTGGCCAGCGAAGATCGCCCGCCACGAACCGAAGACCTGCTCGCGTCCGACCAACATCTGCGCGCCCGGATGCACGCAACGGATGCTCTCGTCGTCATCCCAGATGGCCAGCATGCTCTCGATGTCCAACGCCTCGAACGCGCGATAGAACGCGCGGTTGGCGCGTGCGAGCTCCTTTGTGCGATCCCAGGCTTCCACCACGTATGCATGATCGCCGTCTACCGCCCGTGGGGGCAAGCGGTATCCTGACAAGCCTCCGGCAACCGGCCACCCTATGCGCACCACGCCCATCGCGACCACCGTCGCCACCTGTGTCAGTCTCCTTTCCGTCGGTGGCTTTGGCCTGGCCACAGCGAACATCGCGCAAGATGGCTTGTACCTGCCGCAGCTGCGCCTTGCCGAGCGCGTTCTGGACGAGGCCGAAGCCGTGCGCATCGCGCAGCAGGCCTTGGTGCAGACACGCGCTCTCGTAGGAGTCGACCCGGCAACCTTGCGCTTCGAGCGCGTCGTCTTCTTGCCCTTGGGCGTGTTGGGCACGACGGACAAGTGGACCGTTCGCTTCCGTCAAGAGCACGGCGAGGTGCCCGCGCAGCAAGCCGCCGTGAATGTGCTGCTCGATCTGGAGGGGCGCGTCCTTTCGGTGCAGTCGACCGCGTTCGTGGGGCTCGAACTCTTGTCGGCGCAACCCTCCGTAGACGCGTCACAAGCCGAGCAAGTCGCGCGCGCGAGCTTCCGCACGGAGACCGGTCGCGTGGCGACACGCGTGACCACACCGCGCTTGGTCTGGAGTGCGCCCTTGGATGCAGTCGGCTTGCCGTTGGTCGAGCAGCCGCGCCTCGTGTGGTACTTGGAAGCCTACGACGAACCTGCCGGGTCCGAACCTGCGGGTCGGCGTCTGGCTATCGATGCCGAGCGCGGCGTGTTGTTGTGGAGCGCCGAAGCGATCCATCACTTCGAGGTGCGCGGGACGGTGCAGGCGTTTGTGACTCCGGGATTCGCACCGGACAGCGCTTCCAATCCCGAGCTCGTCACGCCCATGCGCCACCTGCGCGTGAGCGCAGCGGGCTTGACCACCATCACGGATCTGAACGGTGCGTTCAGCTTTCCGACTCTGAGCAGCGCTACCCCGGTGACCGTCGACTTCCGCGGTCCGTTCAACAATGTGCTCAACGACGCGGGTGCGGAGTACTCGCTCACGCAGACCGTGCCAGCGAACAGCAGCACGACTCTGACGATGAATCCGGCTTCGACCGCGCTCATCACGGCGCAGGGCAACGCCTTCCACCATGTCAATCTCCTGCGCGATTGGGTGCGTTCGGTGCTGCCGAATGACGCCACCGCGGACTTTGTCATGACCGCGAATGTGAACCTCGCGCAGACCTGCAACGCGTACTACAACGGCAGCTCCACGAACTACTTCCAAGCGGGTGGTTCGTGCGTGAATACCGCGTATTCCACGGTGATTGCGCATGAATGCGGGCATTGGCTCAATGACCGCTACGGGCTTGGCAACGGCCCGGATGGCATGGGCGAAGGCAACGCCGATGTGGCTGCGATGTACTTGTACGACACGCCGCTCGTGGGGCAGGACTTCTGCGGTCCGGGTTGCGGCATCCGCAGCGGTTGGAACACACGCCAGTTTTGTGGCGACCTCTTCGGTGGCTGCTATGGCGAAGTGCACGCTGACGGCGAAGTGTGGATGGGAGCCGCGTGGAAGGTGCGCGATCGCCTCAACCAAGCCTTGGGCAATGCGCTCGGCGATGCGACGGCCGATCTGTTGTACCTGTCGTGGATGAACGCCTACAGCCAAGGTGCCATCAAGTCGGTGATCGAGACGCAGTGGTTGCTGTTGGATGACAATGACGCCAACCTCAACAACGGCACACCGCACTATGCGCAGATTGACGGTGGCTTTCGCGCGCAAGGCTTCCCGGGCGTGGACTTGCGTCCCTTGACGATCGAGAGCTTGCCGCTGATCGCCGATCAGAGCACAGAGCGCGGGCCTTACCCGATTGACTGCCGCATCGTGCCGCAGTTTGGCCAAGCCTTGACCGAAGCCAAGCTGTTCCACCGCGTCAACGGTAGCGCATGGCAAGAGGTCGACCTCGTCGCCCAAGGCGAGCAGCGTTGGTCGCACCACATTCCGCCGGCGATCTCCCCGGCGCAAGTGGACTGGTATGTGCGCGCCTCCGATGCGTTGGGCACGACCGTCTATGCACCACAAGCAGCGCCTGCGGTCACGTATGGCTTCCGTATTGGTACGCCCGCCGTTGTGAGCATCGAGCGCTTTGATGCAGGCACCGCAGGATGGACGAGCGGCACCTACGGCGACACGGCGAACCTAACGAACGATTGGGAACATGGCGTGCCTGCCGGTAAGAGCGGCAATGTCGTGCAAGGTACTACGCCGATTTCGTGGCGTGATCCTTCGGTAGCTGCCTCGGCACCATACTGCTTTGGCACGGACATCGCGCCCAGCGGCAATGGCAGCTACCAAGCCAACATGCACACGTGGTTGCGCTCTCCGCCGCAGGACTTCACGGCGCGCTATGGCGTGACGCTGCGCTACAAGCGTTGGTTGTCGACGCAGCTCTCGACCTTTGATCAAGCGCGCATTCGTGTCAACGGCGCGATCGTGTGGACGAACTCCGCCAGTGCCATCTCCAACGACAGCGCGTGGAGCGAGCAAGTCGTCGATATCTCGGCGCAGGCCGACAATCGTGCGGGTGTGGTGGTGGAGTTCGAGCTCAAGACCGATGGCAGTGTGCAGCTCGGTGGTTGGGCCGTGGATGATGTGGAGTTCCTTGCACTTGGACCGGCTGTGCCGTCCGCCAGCGCCAGCGCTTCGGTGGGCTATGGTCCCGGCAAGCGCAACTCCAGCGGCATTGCGGCCACATTGGTCAGCTATGGCAGCCCCGCACCTGGTGCTGGCTTCACGATTCAGTTGTATGGCGGCATCCCTGCGCAGTACGCGGTGCTCGTATCGTCCAACAACTATGGCGCTGCGCCGCTCTATGGCGGGCTGCGCTTGGTGGGCAGTCCGTTCACGCGCGATGCGTTGTGGACGTTGAGTGGCTTTGGCGATGCGTACTACACGCCGAACATCCTGCCGACGATGATGGGTACCACGCGCTTCTACCAAGCGTTGTACCGCGATGTGCAGGCTAGCGACGGCACCGGTGTCGGGCTCTCACGCGCGCTGCGGGTTGAGTACGCGCCCTAAGAGCGCAGTTGCGACTGTGGCTGCGGCGGCAGCAACCACACACACACGGCGGCTGTTGCGGCTACACCAGCGGCCGCGAGGAAAGCGGTACTAGAACCATGCACTTGCCACAGCGCACCGAACATCGCGCCTGCAGGCAGCGCCAGCAACCCTGTGACCAAGTGGTAGCGGCCGAACGCGGCACCTTGGCGTTGCGGCGGTGCAAAGGCGGCGATCATGGCGCGTTCAGGGCCTTCCACCAAACCGGTGTGAATGCCGTGTGCCAAGGCGAGCGCGAGCACCAACGCAGGTGTTTGCGCCCACGCAAGTCCGGCGTAGACGGCCGCGAACAGCAGGAAGCCGCTGCCCAGCGTTTTTGACAAGCCGATGCGGTCGCCCAAGCGCCCGAGCAACAGTGCCGAGCTGCTCTTGACCATGTGCAGGCCCACCCACAACAGCGGCAAGGCCAACAAGGAGTCTTGCACACCCAACACCTCTTGGGCGCGCAACACCACGAACAGGTCGCTGGTGGCGGCCAAGGTGAAGAGGCCCATCGGCAACAGCAAGCGCCATTCGCCGCGCTCGGGCGGGGCGAGGATGGGGCTCACAGTGCGCAGTTCGCGCGAGCGCGGTGCTTCCTTGAGCAACCACACCAACACCACCAAGGAGATGGCACCGGGAATCGCGGCCAGCGCGAACACGGTGCGCAGATCCAGCGCGCACCAAGTCAATAACACCACCGCCACCAACGGCCCGATCACCGCACCGGCGTGATCCATCGCGCGATGAAAGCCAAAGGCCTCACTGCGCGTTTCAGGCGGCACCGCTTCGGCCAACAACGCATCGCGCGGCGAAGTGCGCAGACCCTTGCCGACACGGTCAAAGGTGCGGATCGCGATCACATGTCCGGCACTGGAGGCCAAGGCCATCAAGGGGCGTGCGATGGCGGGGATGGCGTAGCCCAACCCAACGAGGCCTTTGCGCCGTGACATACGATCCGAAAGCCCGCCAGACACCAACTTGAGGAAGCTCGCCGTTGCGTCAGCGAGTCCTTCCATCAAGCCCAACGCCGCGGGACCTGCTCCCAGGCTGCTTGTCAAAAAGAGCGGCAGCAACGGTGCCACCATCTCGCTGGCCACATCGGAAAAGAAGCTCACAATGCCGAGCGCCAGCACGCTCGGCACCTGCCAAGGCCTCAGCCGCCGCGTGCGCGCTGCCTCGCTCATGCACGCGAGATCAACGCTAGCGTGCGTGCTTTGACTTCCGCCATCGCGACGATGGGCGTGCCTGCTTGCTGGTGGCGCGGCTCACCACCGCACGCGCTCCACGGTTGCGAGCACAGGAACACAGCACCACGCGACGGGTCCGCATCCACGCGACCATGCGTGCCCTTGATCAAGCTCGCATCGAGCGGGATCACATCCATCAGGTAGCGCATGCCCAGCTTCTTTTGCAGCAAGCGCAACGCAATGCGCGCCATGGGCAAAGGCAGCTTGGGATCCAGCAGCAACTCGCACGGGTCGTAGCCGTGCTTGCGGTGGATGTCGACCGTGCGTGCAAAGTCAGGCGCACAGGCATCATCGAGCCAGTGATAGTAGGTGAACCACGCACCTGGCTTGGCCACCAAGACCAAATCGCCGGCACGCGCATGGTCGAGGCCCGCAGCCGCGCGCGACGGGCCTTCCAAGACCTCTGCCACACCCGCGAGCTCCTTAATCACGGCGCGCGCGGCGTCCAGAGCCTTGCGGTCCTTCGCGTACACATGCGCCACCTGATGGTCCGCCACCGCAAACGCGCGGCTGCCAAAGGGGTCGAACACCTCGCCGTTAGGAGTCTGGCGCACTGCGGCCAAACCCGCTTCGCGCAGCACGCGATTGATGTGCAACGGCGTGTGCGCCTCTTCAATCGCGTACTCGCTGACCACCATGGTGGCCGCGCCGATGGCCTCGGCTGCGGCTCGGATGTCGCCGACCAAGGTGTCGACCTCGCGCAGCGCCTGCAACGACCGAGCATGATCCGGGCCGAAGCGCTGATGGTCATAGTCCAGGT
>Ga0255097_1000670_pt1 | contig 13491 bp, 12 predicted proteins | sample Colum_Atlam_RepB_2_FD_188436 | JGI IMG/M metagenome (GOLD analysis project Ga0255097, IMG submission 188436) | Freshwater microbial communities from Columbia River, Oregon, United States - Colum_Atlam_RepB_8d | ecosystem: Environmental > Aquatic > Freshwater > River | place: USA: Oregon...
CCAGCTCCTCGCGCTCTGCGCCTTCGCCCTGCTCGCCGGCTTCATCGACTCGGTGGTGGGCGGCGGTGGCCTGATCCAGGTGCCGGCGCTGTTCGTGCTGATGCCCGGCGTGCCCCCGGCCACGCTGCTGGGGACCAACAAGCTTTGCAGCATCTGGGGGACATCGGCCGCGGCCTGGCAGTATCTGCGCCGCGTGCCGGTGGAGTGGCGGGCCACGCTGCCGGCCTGTGTCCTGGCCTTCGGCTGCTCCCTGCTGGGCGCCCGCACCGCCGCCCTGACCCCGCCGGGGCAATTGCGTCCGCTGGTGCTGGTCCTGCTGGTCGCCGTGCTGGGCTACACCCTTTGGAAGAAGGACCTGGGCGCCCGGCATGTCCCGCGCCTGTCCGGGCAGCGTGAGTTGGCCGCGGCACTGTCGCTGGGCGGCATCATCGGTTTCTACGACGGCTTCTTCGGTCCCGGCACCGGCAGCTTCCTGATCTTCGCCTTCGCCGGACTGTTCGGCTTCAGCTTCCTGGCCGCCTCGGCCTCGGCCAAGCTGGTCAACGTGGTCACCAACGCCGCGGCCGTGCTCTGGTTCGGCAGCACGGGCCATATCCTCTACGGCGTGGCCCTGTGCATGGCCGTGTTCAACGTCGCCGGGGCCTTGATCGGGGCCCGCATGGCCATCCGCCACGGCAGCGGATTCATTAGGACGCTATACATTGCCGTGGTCGGCCTGCTGATCCTGAAGTTCTGCGCGGACCTGCTGCAGGGGCGGGGGTAGGACAATCTGTCCAAGGGGCGCCGCCGTCCCGCGCCGCTATGCTGGGAGCATGGTGTCATCCGCCCATCACGAGCCTGCGCTAAACCCTGCCCATGGCCGGTTCCGTTGCCACTGAACGGGCCTTGCAAGGTTGCCCGGGGATTCCTGGAGCCGCTATACTCTCTGTGATTGATGCGGTGCATCATGAGTTCATAAGTCGGCCGACCATGAAAGTCGCCACGAGAATTGCACTGCTCCAATTACTGATCGCGGTCGCCGGGGCTGTCCTGTGGGGTTCTTTCCAGGGCTGGATGGCGGCAGCGGCAGGTTTCTGCGGCGGGTTGATCTGCGCCGTACTGACGTACTACACGGCAGTCAAGGCCTTGGGGGTGGAAACATCCGACCCCAGGACCATGGTCACCAATTTATACCGCGCCGAGTCGCGCAAGTGGGTGCTGGCGATCGTCCTGTTCGGATTCGCCATCATCGTGTTCAAGGGCGCCCTGGCGCCGCTGGCCACCACTTTCGCTGCCGGGCACCTCGTCTACTGGTTTGCGTTGCTCTGGAAATAGCGAATGGCAGCTTCTCCTGCAGAATACGTCACGCACCATCTGAAGCATCTGTCTTCGGGTCACGATGACGCGTTCATCACGATGTCCGCCTGGCACATCGACACGCTGATCATCTCGACCCTGCTGGGCCTGGCCTTCCTGACCCTGTTCCGCATCGCCGCCGTGCGTGCCACCGAGGGCGTGCCGGGCAAGCTGCAGAACTTCGTCGAGATCCTGGTCGAGTTCGTCGACAACTCCGTCAAGGACAGCTTCCACGGCAACCGTGCGTTCATCGCCCCGCTGGCGCTGACGATCTTCTGCTGGGTGTTCCTGTGGAACTGCATGGACCTGCTGCCGGTGGACGGCATCCCGCTGCTCTGGGCGCAGATCTACGGCGCCATGGGCCACGATCCGGCCCACGCCTACATCCGCGTCGTTCCCTCCGCGGACATGAGCGCCACCTTCGCCCTGTCGATCTCGGTCTTCATCCTGATCTTCGTCTACAGCTTCAAGGGCAAGGGCGTCAAAGGCTTCACCCTCGAGTTCCTGACGCACCCGTTCGGCGCCAAGCTGCTTCCCGCCAACGTCATCCTCAACACCGTCGAATACCTCGCCAAGCCCATGTCGCTGGCGCTGCGACTGTTCGGCAACCTGTACGCCGGCGAGCTGATCTTCATCCTGATCGCCCTGCTGCCCTGGTGGGCCCAGATCATCCCGGGTCTCGGCTGGGCCATCTTCCATATCCTCGTGGTGACGCTGCAGTCGTTCATCTTCATGACGCTGACCATCGTCTACCTGAGCATGGCCTACGAGCATCACTGATTCAGTTTTAGCGGCACGCGGTACCTGTAAAAAAGTTTTGTAGAAGCAAGTTTTTTCAACCAACACATCGCACGGAGTTACATCATGGAGCTCATCGCTCAGATCCAGGCCAGCACCGCCCTGACCATCGGCCTCATCTTCGGCCTCGCTGCCCTCGGCACCGCCATCGGCTTCGGTCTGCTCGGCGGCAAGTTCCTGGAAGGCGCTGCCCGCCAGCCGGAAATGGCCAACATGCTGCAGACCAAGATGTTCATCATCGCCGGCCTGCTGGACGCCGTGTCGATCATCGGCGTCGCCATGGGCCTGCTGATGATGTTTGCCAACCCGCTGCTCGCGGCGCTGAAGTAAGCATCGTTCTTCCCACCCTGATCCGGAGCTAGCCATGCAGGCGAGCATTCCCTCCATCGTCGGCCAGATGATCGTGTTCATCGCGTTCGTCCTGTTCACGATGAAGTTCGTGTGGCCGCCGATCACGGCGGCAATGGAAGCCCGTCGCCAGCGCATCGCCGACGGCCTCGCGGCCGCCGAGCGCGGCGCCAAGGCGCTGCAGGACGCGTCGTCCAAGAGCGACCAGGCGCTGGCCGAGGCCCGTACGCAGGCCCAGGACATCCTGAGCGCCGCCAACAAGCAGGCGGCCCAGATCGTGGAGCAGGCCAAGGGCACCGCGCAGCAGGAGGCCGACCGCATCGTGGCCAAGGCGCAGGACGACGTCGGCCGCGAAGTGGCCCGCGCCCGCGAAGAGCTGCGTAAGCAGGTCGGCGAGCTGGCCGTCATCGGCGCCTCGAAGATCCTGAAGCGCGAGATCGACGCCAAGGCTCACGCCGACGTGCTGAGCGACCTGGCGGCCCGCGTCTAAGGATCCAGACCATGGCGGACATCACCACCCTGGCTCGTCCCTACGCCAAAGCGGTCTTCGAGCTTGCCCGCGACAGCGGCAAGTTCGCCGACTGGGGCGGCGTGCTCAAGACGATCGCCGACGCCGTTACCGCGCCGCAGGTTGCCGCGCTGCTGGGCCACCCGGCCCTGACCCGCGCCGACCTGGCCGCCGCGCTGACGCAGGCCATCGGCCCCAAGCTGGGCGCCGAGGGCACCGCGCTGCTGAAGCTGCTGGTCGAGAACGGCCGCCTCGTGGCCGCCGCCTCGATCGCCCAGCAGTACGAGGCGCTGCGCGCCGAGGCCGAGTCCCGCGCCGATGTCGAGATCACCACCGCCGTGCCGGTGGCCGATTCTCAGCAGCAGCTGCTGGCCGGTGCGGTCAAGAAGCGTCTGGGCCGTGATGTCGTGATCGCCTGGGGCGTTGACGAGAAGCTGATCGCAGGGGCCGTGATCCGTGCCGGCGACCTGGTGATCGACGGCTCCGTCAAGAGCGAACTCGAACGTCTGGAAACTGCGCTCGCGCATTGAAAGTAAAGGTCCGCGAAGTGCGCGCAAGCGAGCTTCGCGTGTTTTGCGGACAACCTAATTGTTAAAGAGACGAAGCAATGCAGCTTAATCCTTCGGAAATCAGCGACCTGATCAAGGCGCGCATCAAGAACTTCGACGGTGCCGCCGAAGCGCGCAACACCGGCACGATCGTGTCGCTGCAGGACGGTATCGTCCGCGTGCACGGTCTGTCCGACGCGCTGCAGGGTGAAATGCTCGAGTTCCCGGGCAACACCTACGGCCTCGCGCTGAACCTCGAGCGTGACTCCGTGGGCGCCGTGGTTCTGGGCGACTACAAGCACCTCGCCGAAGGCGACACGGTGAAGACCACCGGCCGCATTCTCGAAGTGCCGGTCGGCGAGGCCCTGCTGGGTCGCGTCGTCAACGCCCTCGGCCAGCCGATCGACGGCAAGGGCCCGATCAACGCGACCGAAAAGTCGCCGATCGAGAAGGTCGCCCCGGGCGTTATCGCTCGCCAGTCCGTCAGCCAGCCGGTGCAGACCGGTTACAAGGCCGTCGACTCGATGGTTCCCATCGGCCGCGGCCAGCGTGAGCTGATCATCGGTGACCGCCAGACCGGCAAGACCGCGATGGCCATCGACGCCATCATCAACCAGAAGGGCACCGGCATTAAGTGCGTGTACGTCGCGATCGGCCAGAAGGCCTCCTCGATCGCCAACGTCGTGCGCAAGCTGGAAGAGAACGGCGCCATGGGTCACACCATCGTCGTCGCCGCCTCGGCCTCCGAGTCCGCCGCCCTGCAGTTCATCGCGCCGTACTCCGGCTGCTCGATGGGCGAGTACTTCCGCGACAAGGGCGAAGACGCGCTGATCATCTATGACGACCTGTCCAAGCAGGCCGTTGCCTACCGCCAGGTGTCGCTGCTGCTGAAGCGCCCGCCGGGCCGCGAAGCCTACCCGGGCGACGTGTTCTATCTACACAGCCGCCTCCTCGAGCGCGCCGCCCGCGTCAACGCCGACTACGTCGAGAAGATGACCAACGGCGCCGTCAAGGGCAAGACCGGCTCGCTGACCGCGCTGCCGATCATCGAGACCCAGGCCGGCGACGTGTCCGCGTTCGTTCCGACCAACGTGATCTCGATCACCGACGGCCAGATCTTCCTCGAGACCGACCTGTTCAACGCCGGCATCCGCCCGGCCATGAACGCCGGCATCTCCGTGTCCCGCGTCGGCGGCGCCGCGCAGACCAAGGTCATCAAGAAGCTCTCCGGCGGCATCCGTATCGCCCTGGCGCAGTACCGCGAACTCGCGGCCTTCGCCCAGTTCGCCTCGGACCTGGACGAAGCCACCCGCAAGCAGCTCGAGCGCGGCCAGCGCGTCACCGAGCTGATGAAGCAGAAGCAGTACCAGCCGCTGTCGGTCGGCGCCATGGCCGGCACGCTGTACGCGGTGGAGAAAGGCTACATCGACGCCGTTCCGGTCAGCAAGATCCTGGCCTGGGAAGCCGGCCTGCACCAGTTCCTGGGCAACAGCCACGGCGAACTGCTGGGCAAGCTGAACACCGGTGACTGGAACGACGCGCTCGAAGCCGGCCTGAAGGCTGCGCTCGACGCCTACGTCAAGCAGTCCGCCATCTAAGTACCGACCAGGGACACGCCGTGCCGGGCTCCAAAGAAATCCGCACCAAGATCAAGAGCGTAAAGAATACGCAGAAGATCACGCGCGCGATGGAAAAGGTCGCCATGTCGAAAATGCGCAAGGCGCAGGATCGCATGGCCCAGGCCCGTCCGTACGCGGAGAAGATCCGCCGTACGCTGGGCCACATCGCGCAGGCCAATGCCGAGTACGTCCACCCGTTCATGGTGGAGCGTCCGGCCAAGCGCGTCGGTCTGATCATCGTCACCTCCGACCGCGGCCTGGCCGGCGGCCTCAACGTCAACACCTTCCGCGTCGCGCTCAAGGCGCTGCGCGAGTACAAGGAGAAGAACGTCGAGGTCGAGCTGGCCCTGATCGGCAACAAGGCGGTCTCGTACTTCAAGCGCCTGGGCGGCAACGTCACGGCCACGCAGACCCACCTCGGCGACCGTCCGCACCTGGACCAGCTGCTGGGCGTGATCAAGGTGATGACCGACGCCTACCGCGAAGGCCGCATCGATCGCCTGATGCTGGTGTCCAGCACCTTCGTCAACACCATGACCCAGCGTCCGCAGCTGCGCCAGCTGCTGCCGGTGGAGCCGGTGAAGGACGAGAAGCTGCTGGCCCATTGGGACTACATCTATGAGCCCAGCCCGGCGGGCCTGCTCGACTTCGTGCTGCAGCGCTACATCGAGTCGCAGGTCTACCAGGCAGTGATCGAGAACGCGGCCTGCGAACAGTCCGCGCGCATGGTGGCGATGAAGTCGGCGACGGATAACGCCGGCAAGATCATCACCAACCTGCAGCTGGTCTACAACAAGGCCCGCCAGGCAGCGATCACCAAGGAAATTTCTGAAATCGTCGGCGGCGCCGCCGCGGTTTAACGCAACAGTATTCGGTTAAAGGAAACTCAAATGAGCTCCGGCAAGATTGTTCAGGTCATCGGCGCGGTCGTCGACGTGGAATTCCCGCGTGACGCCATCCCCAAGGTCTACGACGCCCTCAAGATCGGTGGCACCGACCTGACCCTCGAAGTGCAGCAGCAGCTGGGTGACGGCACCGTCCGCACCATCGCCCTGGGTGCTTCCGAAGGCCTCAAGCGTGGCCTGACCGTGACCAACACCGGCGCGCCGATCTCCGTGCCCGTCGGCCCGGCGACCCTCGGCCGCATCATGAACGTGCTGGGCGAGCCGATCGACGAAGTCGGTCCGGTCGCCTCCAAGGATCTGTGGGCGATCCACCGCGCGGCCCCGACGTACGAAGACCAGGCGGGCTCCACCGAGCTGCTGGAAACCGGCATCAAGGTCATCGACCTGCTCTGCCCGTTCGCCAAGGGCGGCAAGGTCGGCCTGTTCGGCGGCGCCGGCGTGGGCAAGACCGTCAACATGATGGAGCTGATCAACAACATCGCCAAGGCGCACTCGGGCCTGTCCGTGTTCGCCGGCGTGGGTGAGCGTACCCGTGAAGGCAACGACTTCTATCATGAAATGATGGAATCGGGCGTCGTCGATGCCAAGAACCTCGGCAACTCCAAGGTGGCGATGGTGTACGGCCAGATGAACGAGCCGCCGGGCAACCGTCTGCGCGTCGCCCTGACCGGCCTGACCATGGCCGAGTACTTCCGCGACGAAGGCCGCGACGTGCTGTTCTTCGTCGACAACATCTACCGCTACACCCTGGCCGGTACCGAAGTGTCCGCGCTGCTCGGCCGTATGCCGTCGGCGGTGGGCTACCAGCCGACCCTGGCCGAGGAAATGGGCGTCCTGCAGGAGCGCATCACCTCCACCAAGAAGGGCTCGATCACCTCGATCCAGGCCGTCTACGTTCCGGCCGACGACCTCACCGACCCGTCCCCGGCGACCACCTTCGCGCATCTGGACTCCACCGTCGTGCTGTCGCGCGACATCGCCAGCCTGGGCATCTACCCGGCCGTCGACCCGCTGGATTCCACCAGCCGCCAGCTCGACCCGAACGTCATCGGCTCGGAGCACTACAACACCGCCCGCGACGTGCAGGGCGTGCTGCAGCGCTACAAGGAACTGAAGGACATCATCGCGATCCTGGGCATGGACGAACTGTCGGAAGACGACAAGCGCGCCGTGGCCCGCGCCCGCAAGATCCAGCGCTTCCTGTCGCAGCCGTTCCACGTGGCCGAAATCTTCACCGGCTCGCCGGGCAAGTACGTCTCGCTGAAGGAAACCATCCGCGGCTTCCGCGGCCTGGTGGACGGCGAGTTCGACCACCTGCCGGAGCAGGCCTTCTACATGGTCGGCACGATCGACGAGGCCGTCGAGAAGGCCAAGAAGCTCTAAAGCAGTGCTAAGTGCTGAGTGCTGGGTGCTGAGTAGAAGCGCTGGCACTCAGCACTCAGTCCCAGGCACTTAGCACTTGAGGTTTTAGATGGCATCCATTCACGTTGACATCGTTTCCGCCGAAGGGCAGATCCATACGGGCGAAGCCCAGATGGTGTTCGCCCCGGCCGAGATGGGCGAGGTCGGCATCGCGCCGCGCCACACCCCGCTGCTGACCAAGCTGGTGCCGGGTGCGGTGCGCGTGCAGCAGGCCGACGGTTCCGAGCTGTCCTTCTTCGTCGGCGGCGGCATCCTCGAGGTGCAGCCGCACCTCGTGACGGTGCTGGCCGACAGCGCCCTGCGCGCCAAGGACGCGGACGAAGCCGCCGCCCTCAAGGCCAAGCAGGACGCCGAGGAGAAGCTGGCCGGCGCCAAGGGCGACATCGACCTGGCCAAGGCCCAGGCCGAGCTGATCGAGGCCGCCGCCCGCCTGCAGTTCGTGCAGAAGCTGAAGAACGCTTCCCACCGCTAAAAACGGTGCCGGATGCGCGAGGAAGCCCGCCGATAGGCGGGTTTTTTCGTTTCCGGCGGGCATCGAAGCGGAAAAGGGGGCTCAACGGGGCAGGGCCCGGCTCATGTAAAATCACGGTTCGTCTCTTGCGGATAGACCCTGCATGCAAGATTTGTCGGTGGTGGTGCTGGCGGCGGGCAAGGGCACGCGCATGAAGTCGCGCCTGCCCAAGGTCCTGCAGCCCCTGGCCGGGCGGCCCCTGCTGGCGCATGTCCTGGACGCGGCTGCGGCACTCGAGGCCGCCGGCGTCACGGTGGTCTACGGACACGGGGGCGAGGAGGTTCGTGCCCGCTTTGCCGCCGCCGCCGTGGAGTGGCTGGAACAGGCCGAGCAGAAGGGAACCGGCCATGCCGTCCAGGTCGCACTGCCGCGGCTGCCCGCGCAGGGCCGCACCCTGATCCTCTACGGCGACGTGCCCCTGATCCGTCCGCAGACCCTCCGCCAGCTGGTGGACGTCGTCCGGGATGGACGCAGCCTGGCGCTGCTGACCCTGGAGCTGGCCGACCCCACCGGCTATGGCCGCATCCTGCGGGACGCGCAGGGCCGCGTGCAGCGCATCGTCGAGCAGAAGGACGGCAGCGCCGAGGAGCTGGCGGTGCGGGAGGTCAACACCGGCATCTTCTGCGTCCCCAACGCCCTGCTGCACGACTGGCTGCCGAAGCTGCGCAACGACAACAAGCAGGGCGAGTACTACCTGACCGACATCGTCGGCCTGGCCGCGGCCGAGGGCGTGGCGATCCACACCCAGGCCGTGCGGCAGGCCTGGGAAGTGGAAGGCGTCAACGACAAGCTCCAGCTGGCCGCGCTGGAGCGCCAGCACCAGCGCAACAATGCCGACGCCCTGATGCGCGCCGGGGTGACCTTGCTGGACCCCGCCCGCTTCGACCTGCGCGGGACGCTGGAGCACGGGCAGGATGTGGAGATCGACATCAACGTCGTCATCGAGGGCCATGTGCGCCTCGGGCACGGCGTGAAGATCGGCCCCAACGTGCTGCTGCGCAATGCCGTGCTGGGCGACGAGGTGGTGATCAAGGCCAACACCGTGGTCGAGGACAGCGAGATCGGCGCCGGCTCCGACCTGGGGCCCTTCGCGCGCCTGCGCCCCGGCTCGGTCCTGGGCGAGGGCGTGCATATCGGCAACTTCGTGGAGCTGAAGAAGGCGCGCCTGGGCAAGGGCGCCAAGGCCGGGCACCTGGCCTACCTGGGCGACGCGGAGATCGGCGAGCGCGTCAATGTCTCCGCCGGCGTCATCACCTGCAACTACGACGGCGCCAACAAGCACGTCACCACCATCGGCGACGATGCCTTCATCGGCACCGATTCGCAGCTGGTGGCGCCGGTGACGATCGAGCGCGGCGCCTATGTCGCCGCCGGCTCGACCATCACCAGGACGGCCCCGGCCGACGCCCTGACGATCTGCCGCGCGCGCGACCAGAAGAGCATTCCGGGCTGGAAGCGCCCGGTGAAGAAAAAGTAGGGCGGGCATGTCGTATCCGGAGAAGAGGGTCGGGCACGGTTCGCCGAAGAAGGGGTTCCCATGTGCGGCATAGTCGGCGCGGTAGCGCAGCGTAACGTCACCCCCATCCTGATCGAGGGCCTGCGGCGCCTGGAGTACCGCGGCTACGACTCGGCCGGTGTCGCCGTGGTCGGTGCTCAGGGCGAACTGCAGCTGACCCGGGCGGTCGGCAAAGTGGCCCAGCTCGACGAAAGCCTGGAGCAGCAGCCCAACGAGGGCCGCACCGGCATCGCCCATACCCGCTGGGCCACGCATGGCGTGCCGGCCGAGCGCAACTCGCATCCGCATGTCTCCGGGGATGTCGCGGTGGTGCACAACGGCATCATCGAGAACCACGAGGAACTGCGCGCGGAGCTGCAGGCCAAGGGCTATGTCTTTGCCTCGGAGACCGACACCGAGGTAGTGGCCCACCTGGTGTTCGAGCAGATGAAGGACGGCGGGGGGCTGCGCGCCGCGATGCTGGCGGTGCTGCCGCGCCTGCATGGTGCCTACGCCCTGGCCGTGGTCGCCGGCCGCGAGCCGCAGCGCATGCTGCTGGCGCGCAAGGGGAGTCCGCTGGTCATCGGCGTCGGCATCGGCGAGCACTTCGCCGCGTCCGATGCGCTGGCCCTGCTGCCGGTGACCAACCGCTTCGTGTACCTGGAGGAAGGCGACATCGCCGAGATCCGTACCGGCGGCTACCAGATCGTCGATGCCCAGGGCCAGGCCGCGCAGCGCCGCCTGCATGTTTCCAGCCTGAGCGCCGATGCCGTGGACAAGGGCACCTACCGGCACTTCATGCAGAAGGAAATCTTCGAGCAGCCGACCGCCCTGGCCAACACCCTGGAAGGCCGCCTGGCCGGCGAGCGGGTGCTGGAAGCCTGCCTGGGCCCGAAGGCCGCCGACCTGCTGGCGCGGGTCAAGCGCGTCCGCCTGGTCGCCTGCGGCACCTCCTCGCACGCCGGCATGGTGGCGCGCTACTGGTTCGAGCAGATCGCCAAGGTGCCCTGCCAGGTCGAGCTGGCCAGCGAGTTCCGCTACCGCGATCCGGTGATCGAGCCCGACACCCTGTTCATCACCATCTCCCAGTCCGGCGAGACTGCCGACACGCTGGAGGCGCTGCGCCATGCCAAGGGCAAGGACATCGCCGCCTCCCTGGTCATCTGCAATGCGCCCGAGTCCTCGCTGGTGCGCGAGTCCGACATCGCACTGATGACGCACGCCGGTCCCGAGCGCAGCGTGGCCAGCACCAAGGCCTTCACCACCCAGCTGATGGCCCTGGCCCTGGTGATGCTGCTGCTGGCGCGCCGCAACGGTCTGTCGGCCGAGGAAGAGCGCCGCCACGTGAAGTCGCTGGAGTCCGTCGCGCGCGTGGTCGAGGCCGTGCTGCAGCAGGACCGCCAGCTGCAGAAGCTGGCCGAGCGCCTGATGCACAAGAACCATGCCCTGTTCCTGGGCCGCGGCGCCATGTCGCCTGTCGCCATGGAAGGTGCGCTCAAGCTCAAGGAAATCTCCTATATCCACGCCGAGGCCTATGCCGCGGGCGAGCTCAAGCACGGCCCGCTGGCGCTGGTCGACGAGCACATGCCGGTGATCGCGGTGGCGCCCAACGACGAGCTGCTCGAGAAGGTGAAATCCAACCTGCAGGAAGTCGCCGCGCGCGGCGGTGAACTCATCGTATTCGCCGACCGCGAGGCCGGCTTCAAGGACGCCCCGGGCGTCACGGTCATCGGCATGCCGCATGCCGACGAACTGATCGACCCGATCGTCTACACCATCCCGATGCAGCTGCTGGCCTACCATGTCGCCGTGCTCAGGGGCACCGACGTGGACCAGCCGCGCAACCTGGCCAAGTCGGTCACCGTCGAGTAGCCGTGACGCCGATCCTGCTGCTGCTGGTCTGCCTGACGCTGGGGGTGCTGGTCGCACGCTTCGCCCACCCTCCGATGGGCCTGGCACAGGGGCTCAACTGGTGGGTGATCAACATCGCGCTGCCGGCGCTGGTGCTGGAACTGATTCCGCGCCTGCATTTCGATCCGCAGCTGTGGTTCCTGGTGGTCACCCAGTGGCTGGTGTTCATCGGCGCGGCCGTGGCCTTCCGCCTGCTGGGCAATGCCTGGGGCTGGAGCCGTGCGCGCATCGGCTGCATGACGTTGATGGCCGGGCTCGGCAACACCTCCTTCGTCGGCTACCCGCTGCTGGAAGCCCTGCGCGGCCGCGAAGGCCTCGCCCTGGGCGTGGTGGCGGACCAGCTCGGCTGCTTCGTGGCGCTGGCGGTCGGCGGCGTGCTGGTGTCGGCGATCTACTCCGGCAAGACGCCCAAGCCGCGCGAGGTGGTCCTGCGGGTCGTCACGTTCCCGGCCTTCATCGCGCTCGCCGCAGGAGCGATGGTGGGCGCGCTGGGCGGCTGGCCGGGGCCGGCGGAAGCGATCCTCGAACGCCTGGGCGCCACGCTGGTGCCGCTCGCCCTGTTCTCGGTGGGCCTGCGCCTGAAGCTGCAATTCGGCGGCGGCCAGGCCGCCCCGCTGGCCCTGGCGTTGGGCTGGAAGCTGCTGGCGGCGCCGCTGCTGATGCTCGGGCTGGGGCTGCTGGCCGGCGTCGGCGGCATGGTGCTGACCATCGGCGTGCTGCAGGCGGCCATGGCACCGATGATCTCGGCGGCCATCCTCTGCGACCAGCACCACTTGGAGCCGCCGCTGGCCAATACCATCCTCGGCAGCGGCATCCTGCTGTCGCTGGTCACCGTGCCGCTTTGGAGCTACATGCTCGGATAACCGGGAAGCCGCCTTCCTGCGGCGGCTTCCTGGTCTACAGCACCTCGGCGTTGAGGTCGTACTCGCTGGCCTGGATGACCCGCGCCGTGACGATCTGTCCCGCGCGCAGCGGCTGGTCGGTGGAGAGGTAGACCTTGCCGTCGATCTCCGGCGCATCGGCCTTGCTGCGGCCTACCATCACGCCGCTTTCCTCGTCGAGGCCGTCCACCAGCACCTCGATGTCGTCGCCGATCTTCTCGCGCAGCTTGGCGCGGCTGATCTTCTGCTGCAGCTCCATGAAGCGCGCATGGCGTTCACGCTTGACCTCGTCCGGCACCGCGCCGGGCAGGGCGTTGGCGGTGGCGCCTTCCACCGGCGAATACTCGAAGCAGCCCACGCGGTCGAGCTGCGCTTCCTTCAGCCAGGACAGCAGTTCCTCGAAGTCCTTCTCCGTCTCGCCCGGGAAGCCGACGATGAAGGTGCTGCGCACGGTCAGGTCCGGGCAGATCCTGCGCCAGGCGGCGAGGCGTTCCAGCGTGTCCTCGGCGGCGGCCGGGCGCTTCATCGCCTTGAGCACGCTGCGCGAGGCATGCTGGAAGGGAATGTCGAGGTAGGGGAGGATCCGGCCCTCCGCCATCAGCGGGATGATCTCGTCGACGTGCGGGTAGGGATAGACGTAGTGCAGGCGCGTCCACAGGCCCAGCTCGCCGAGACCCTTGCACAGGTCCAGCAGCGAGGTCTGGTACGGCTTGCCGCGCCATTCCCCGCCGGCGTATTTGCGGTCCACGCCGTAGGCGCTGGTGTCCTGCGAGATCACCAGCAGTTCCTTCACGCCGGCCTTGGCCAGCTTCTCGGCCTCCACCAGCACCTCGTTCACCGGCCGCGAATTCAGGCGGCCGCGCATGGACGGGATGATGCAGAAGCTGCACTTGTGGTTGCAGCCCTCGGAAATCTTCAGGTACGCATAATGCCGCGGGGTCAGCTTGATGCCCTGCGGCGGCAGCAGGTCGAAGAAGGGGTCGTGCGCAGGCGGCACTGCGGCATGCACCGCCTTCATGACGCTGCCGTAATCCTGCGGGCCGCTGATGGAGAGCAGGTCCGGAAAGCGTTCCTTCACCATCTGGCCCTTGGGGCCGGTACCCATGCAGCCGGTGACGATCACCTTGCCGTTTTCCGCCATGGCCTCGCCGATGGCGTCCAGCGATTCCTCCACCGCCGAGTCGATGAAGCCGCAGGTGTTGACCACCAC
>Ga0255097_1000671_pt1 | contig 13490 bp, 15 predicted proteins | sample Colum_Atlam_RepB_2_FD_188436 | JGI IMG/M metagenome (GOLD analysis project Ga0255097, IMG submission 188436) | Freshwater microbial communities from Columbia River, Oregon, United States - Colum_Atlam_RepB_8d | ecosystem: Environmental > Aquatic > Freshwater > River | place: USA: Oregon...
CCCGGTGCGCGATGCCGCGCAGCGAGGCCTCGGCCGCGGCATCGCGCACCGGGTCGTCGTCGACGAAATGCACCGGGCGCCCCAGCACCACGCGCTCCAGCGGCTCGCCGGCTTGCGCCTCGGCGCGCTGCTTCAGGTGGGAGATGAAGCCGCCGATGATCTCGCGATAGGCCAGCGCCTTGCCGTTGACCAGGGTGGTCTCGCCCAGCAGTTCGCTGCCCAGCAGGCTCTTGAGCGAGCGCAGCAGGCGCCCGCTGTAGCCGGCCTGGTACTCGGCGATGGCCTGGCGGCCGAAAACCGTGGTCTGCTCGTCGGCGTTGTAGAACACGGCGCTGGGCAGCGTCGCGCGGTCCTGCTCCAGCGGCACCAGGTCGAGCGCCCCCCTGCCGCCGAGGCAGACGGCGGAGTTGGAGGTACCGAAATCGATGCCGGCGTAGGGCTTCATGGGGGCAGGCCGGAAAGGGCGCGCGATTCTACCCGCAGTCGCTCAGCGGCGGTTAGCCCCGCAGGACTCAGTTGGTGTCCTGCGGCGGCCCGCCGTCCAGCGGACGCCCGGTGACCTCGGCCACCGGCTCGGTTGTCGCCCGGACACCGCTCACGCTGGAGGACTGCGCCATCTTCAGCACGTCGATGGTCGCGGCCTTGGCCAGCGAGGGACTGCCGATGCGCTTGTTGACCTGCCGCACGATCTGCTCGCGCACCAGCGGCTCCAGCACCTGGGCGCGATGCAGCAGGCCGCCCGGGAGATTGCGGCCGTCCATGCGCAGGCGCACCTGGTCCGCGCCGATCTGGCGCGGCACCAGCTTGAGGATCAGCGGCTCGTAGGTTTCCACGTCGAGGTCGACATTGATCAGCACGTCGATGTCCACATCGGCGCGGATGTTGAGGATGCGCAGCTCCAGCAGCATGTCGCCGAACAGCTCCAGGCGGAACCCGACCTTGGGCAGCAGCTCCAGCCGCGGCTCGACCTGCACGTCGCGCACGCGGAAGGAGTAGGAGCCGACGATCAGGTCCGCCGGCATGCGCTTGAGCGAGCCGTCGATGGTTTCCTGCAGCAGGCCCTCGATCTCCTGGCTCAGGCGGCCGGCATTGACCACCTGCCGGATGAAGTTGTGGCCGAACTCGGCGTAGGAAATGGGCTTGGGCTCGCTCATGCCCGTACTTTAGAGCATTCCCGTTTCCGAACGGGACTTCCGGGAGTTTCGTCATGCCGGTGGGAGCCGGCATGACGGCATGGGAGGATCAGGCTTCGGCGATCTTCAGCACCAGCTTGCCGGTATTGTCGCCGCGGAACAGCTTGAGCAGCGTGTCCGGAAATACCTGCACGCCGCCCTCGACGATGTCCTCGCGCGTCTTCAGCTTGCCGGCGGCCAGCCAGCCGGCCATCTCGCGGCCGGCGATGGCGTAGCGGTCGGCGTAGTCGAACACCACCATGCCCTTCATGCTGGCGCGGTTGACCAGCAGCGACATGTAGTTGCTCGGCCCCTTCACCGGCGTGGTGTTGTTGTACTGGGAGATGGCGCCGCAGATGACGATGCGCGCACCGCGCGTGATCTGCGTCAGCGCGGCGTCGAGGATGTCGCCGCCGACATTGTCGAAGTACACGTCGATGCCCTTGGGACAGTGCTGCTTCAGGGCCTTCTTCACGTCCTCGCCCTTGTAGTCGATGCAGGCGTCGAAGCCGAGATCCTCGACCACGTAGCGGCACTTGTCGGCACCGCCGGCGATGCCGACCACGCGGCAGCCCTTGATCTTCGCGATCTGCCCGACCACGCCGCCCACGGCACCGGCCGCGCCGGACACCACTACCGTATCGCCGGCCTTGGCCTCGCCCACGTCCAACAGGCCGAAGTAGGCCGTCATGCCGGGCATGCCCAGGGTGCCCAGCCACACCGGCAGCGGCGCCAGGCCGGGGTCCACCTTGGTCACGGCGCGGCCATCGGACAGCGCGTATTCCTGAACCCCGAAGGTGCTGACCACGTGCTCGCCCACGGCGAACTTCGGGTGCCTGGAGGCGATCACGCGGCCGACGGCGCCGGCACGCATGACCTCGCCGATGCCCACCGGCGGCACGTAGGACTTGCCGTCGTTCATCCAGCCGCGCATGGCCGGGTCCAGAGACAGGTACAGCAGCTTGACCAGGAACTGGCCCTCCGCGGGCTCCGGCACGGCTTCCTCGGTGCGCTGCCAGACATTCTCCTGCGGCAGGCCCACGGGGCGGGCGGCAAGGCGGATCTGGTGGTTGATGACGGTCATGGGGTTCTCCTTCAGGCGTTGAGGGTGGCCAGCGCCAGTTCGGCATAGCGCTGCGGTTGTTCGAGATCGGGGAAATGGCCGCAGTCGGCGAAGCGCTCGACGCGCGCCTGGGGCAGCAGTTCCTGCAGCGAATCGGGCGGGGTGCGACGGTGGCTGCGGTCGCGCTCGCCCCAGACCAGCAGCGTCGGCGTCTTCACGCCGTCCAGCTCGCCGTCACGGGCCTGCGACAGGCCCTGCACGACGCCGGCCAGGCAGAAGCAGCCGCCGTGCGTCAGCGAGTGATCCGCGGGCGCTAGGAATTCGTCGAAGCGCGAGCGGTCCGGCAGGGCGATGCCGTACCAGACGCTGGCGAACCGGCGGCGCGAGGCGCGCATCAGCAACTGCCCCACCACCGGCACCTGCAGGGGCTTGGGCACGTTCTTCTGCGTCCAGGCGCGCATGGCCGGCATCGAGGGCGTCTGGCACAGCAGCAGGCGGCGGATGCGGTGCGGCGCGGCCTTGGCGGCGGCGATGGCGTAGAGGCCGTTGGCGCAGGAGAAATGCAGCGCGGCCTCGCGGATGTCCAGTTCATCCATCACCGCCAGCACGGCGCCGGCGCCCTCCTGCAGGCGATGGCCGTAGCCCGGCGCGGGCTTCGACTGGCCGAAGCCCGGCAGGTCGAAGCAAATCACGCGCGCATGGGGACGCAGCCGCTCGATCACCGCGGCGTGGTGCTCGATGACGTTGGGGCCGTCCGGGACCATCAGCACCACGGGCCCCTTGCCGCCGGTGTCGAGTACGCGCAGGCGTCCGATGCGGGTATCGACCAGGCGTGTGCCGGCCGGCCAGCCGGAAGCATCGGGCGCAGAAAGCGAGCGGTTGATCAGGCTGTCGAGGGCGGCGGCGAGCATCTCAGGCCTCCAGGACGTGACCGGCCTGCGGCGCGGCGCGTCCCTCCAGAACCTCGCTCCAGGCGGCTTCCCACTGCGCCGGGGTACTGTGCTGCACGCGCAGCCAGCGGCGCAGCAGTGGCAGGAACCCGTCCCACGCGATGGCGAAGCGCTGGTCGATGCCGCCAGGACCCCAGTCCTGCGTGCGCTTCCTGATCTGGCCCGGCGCGAAGAAGAACCGCGGCTTGGCGCCAGGCAGCGCATGCTGGGTCTGGCGCTCTTCCCAGTGCGTGGCGCCGACGATGCAGCTGTGCTCCAGCGCGTCCTTGAAATGGTGATGCACGCGCGACAGCAGGCCGCCGTCGCCCGACATGTCGACGTAGACGCTGGGCACGTCCGCCGGCAGGGATTCCAGCGCGTCGTAGCCGATGACGCGGTCGTAGTGGCCCAGCTGCTCGCAGAACGCGCGGTTTCGCGCCGAGGTCAGGCCGATCACCTCGCAGGACTGCGGCCGGTTCAGCGACAGGCGCTGCGCCACGCCCAACGCGGTCTTGCTGGAGGCGCTGGCGATGATCACCGAGCGGCCGCCGAACAGCTGGTTGTCGGCCAGGAAGTCCTCGATCAGGAAGGATGTGATGTAGAGCGGCGACAGCAGGGCCTGCTCGTCCTCCTGCCCCTTGTCATGCGCCGGGTCCCGGGAGACGCGGCGGTAGAGCTGGTAGGCGGCGGGCAGCGCGCGGCGATGCGGCGTGGCGTCCATGAAGGAGGTCTCGCCGATGCGGCCCGGCTGCACCACCAGGTGGGAGGACATCGGCAGGTAGCCGTAGACCCGCTCGCCTTCGGTGATGCCCTGGCAGCGCGAGCGCTCCACCCGGGCGAAGCCCCAGACCGGGATACGTCCCCAGCCCTCGGCCGCGGGAAAGAACTGCCAGTACTGCATGGCGTCGCCGAAGACGCCGTAGGTGACGTTGTTGGCGGTCAGCGCAAAGCGCTCGATGCGCAGCAGGACCTCGCCATCCCGCGGTTGCGGCACCTCGGCGTTGACGATGCGGGCCTGGCGCAGGTCCTTTCGGGCCACCTCGAAATCGAATGCACTCATGGTTTGCTCCCGGGAAAAGGAATCAACCGCGTGAGTAGGTCAAGCCGCCATCGACCTTGATGACGGACCCGCTGGTGTAGGACGAGGCATCGGACGCCAGATACAGCGCCGCGCCGACGATCTCCCTCGGGTTGCCGGCGCGGCCCATCGGCACGCTGCGCGAGATCATCTCCCGCAGTTCATCAGGCCAGGCCTTGCTGATGTCGGTCAGGAAGGCGCCCGGCACCAGCGTGTTGACGCGAACCTTGCCGCCGTACATATGCGACAGGCCCGCCGCCATGGTGTGCAGGGCGCTCTTGGCCATGGCATACGGCAGCTCGTACTCGCTGGGTTGGAAGGCGGCGATGCTGCTGACGTTGATGATGCTGCCGCCACCGGCACGGGCCATGCGCTCGGCGGCGAGCACCGACAGGCGGAACGGCCCCTTGAGGTTCAGGTCCAGCACCTTGTTCCACAGGTCCTCGCCGATTTCGGCCAGCGAGGGATACAGCGGCGAGGCGCCGGCATTGTTGACCAGGATGTCGAGTCGGCCGAACTCGCGGTCCACCGCCTCCATCAGCCGCGCGGCGTCGTCCCAGCGGCCGGCATGGAAGGCGACCGGCAGCGCGCGCGCGCCGCATGCCTCCAGCTCCGCCGCCACCTGCTCGCAGATCTCCAGCTTGCGGCTGGCGATCACGACGTGGGCACCGTGCGCGGCGAAGCCGCGCGCCATCTCCAGGCCCAGGCCGCGGCTGCCGCCGGTGACGACGGCAACCCGGCCGGTGAGATCGAAGAGCTTGTCCATTCCCGATCTCCGCTGCCCTGGTGCTACTTCTTGGCCCGCGAGGAGGTATAGGCCGCCATGGCTTCCTTCGGCACGTAGCGCGCCAACTCCATCTTGCCGATGGCGTTGCGGTGCACCTCGTCCGGCCCGTCGGCGAAGCGCAGCGTGCGCGCCATGGCATAGGCATAGGCCAGGCCGAAGTCGTCGCTGACGCCGCCGGCACCGTGCACCTGCATCGCCCAGTCGATCACCTGGCAGGCCATGTTCGGCGCCGCCACCTTGATCATGGCGATCTCCTTGGCCGCCACCTTGTTGCCGACGGTATCCATCATGTAGGCCGCCTTCAGCGTCAGCAGGCGCGCGGAGTCGATCTGGATGCGCGCCTCGGCGATGCGCTCCAGCGTCACGGTCTGCGCCGCCACCGGCTTGCCGAAGGCGACGCGGCCCAGGGCGCGCTGGCACATCTTCTCCAGTGCGCGCTCGGCCAGGCCGATCAGGCGCATGCAGTGGTGGATGCGGCCCGGACCGAGGCGCCCCTGGGCGATCTCGAAGCCGCGGCCCTCGCCCAGCAACATGTTGGACGCCGGCACGCGAACGTTGTCGAACAGGATCTCGGCATGGCCGTGCGGCGCATCGTCGTAGCCGAACACCGGCAGGTGGCGCAGGATCTTCACGCCCGGGGTGTCGCGCGGCACCAGGATCATCGACTGCTGGCTGTGCCGGCTCGGGTTGTCGGGGTCGGTCTTGCCCATGAAGATGAAGATCTTGCAGCGCGGATCGTTGGCGCCGGAGGTCCACCACTTGCGGCCGTTGATGACGTACTCGTCGCCGTCGCGCACGATGGAGCTGGAGATGTTGGTGGCGTCCGACGAGGCCACGTTGGGCTCGGTCATGGCGAAGGCGGAGCGGATCTCGCCCTTGAGCAGCGGCTCCAGCCACCGCTTCTTCTGCTCCTCGGTGCCGTAGCGCTCCAGCACCTCCATGTTGCCGGTATCCGGCGCGGAGCAGTTGAACACCTCCGGAGCCCAGAGCACGCGGCCCATGATCTCGCAGAGCGGTGCATACTCCAGGTTGGTGAGGCCGGCACCGCGCGAGGACTCGGGCAGGAACAGGTTCCACAGCCCGGCTTCCTTGGCCTTGAGCTTCAGTTCCTCGATGATCGCGGTGGGCTGCCAGCGGTCACCCTCGGCGACCTGATCGAGGAACTTCTTCTCGTTGGGATAGACGTGCTGGTCCATGAAGGCATTGAGGCGCGCCTGCAGGTCCTTCACCTTCTGGGAATATTCGAAATCCATCGTCGTGGCTCCTGATGTCTGTTCCCTTCTCCCTCCGGGAGAAGGTGGCCCGTAGGGCCGGATGAGGGACGCGGCTTCAATGAATCGCGTCACTCGTTGGTAGCTCGTCCCTCACCCCCAACCCCTCTCCCGAGGGGAGATGGGGAGAGGGGAACAACAACTTACTTCCGCTTCTGTATCTGCTGCACCTTCTGCCAGGCCATTTCGGCCAGGGGCCGCGCCGCCGCGCCCATCGCCGCGGCCTGCTTGCTGGCGGCAGTGCCATCCTTCACGCGGCCGGCGATGCCCTGCAGGATCGCGCCGAGGCGGAACAGGTTGTAGGCGATGTAGAAGTCCCAGTCGCTCTGCGGGATGGCGTCACGGCCGGTGCGCCGGCAATACGCGGCGATATGCTCGGCCTCGGAGGGAATGCCCAGTTCGGCCAGCTTGTAGCCCGCCAGGCCGCGGAACACGCCCTTGGGGATATGCCAGGTCATGCAGTGGTAGGAGAAATCCGCCAGCGGGTGGCCCAGCGTCGACAGCTCCCAGTCCAGCACAGCCAGCACGCGCGGCTCGGTGGGATGGAAGATCATGTTGTCCAGGCGGTAGTCGCCATGGACGATGCTGCTCTCCTCGCCCGCCGGGATGTTCGCCGGCAGCCATTCGATCAGCTGGTCGAAGGCCTCGATCTTCTCGGTCTCGGAGGCCTTGTATTGCTTGCTCCAGCGGTCGATCTGGCGCGCGAAGTAGTTGCCGGGCTTGCCGTAGTCCGCCAGCCCCACCGCCGCGTAGTCCACCTTGTGAAGGGCGGCAATCACCCGGTTCATCTCGTCGAAGATGGCGCGGCGCTGCTCCGGCGTGTAGTCCGGCAGCGATGGATCCCACATGATGCGGCCCTCGACGCAGTCCATCACGTAGAACGGCGTGCCGATGATGCTGTCGTCCTCGCAGAGCACATAGGTCTTCGCCACCGGCACGTCGGTCTTCGCCAGCGCGCTGATGACCTTGTACTCGCGGTCCACGGCATGGGCCGAGGCCAGCAGCTTGCCCGGCGGCTTGCGGCGCAGCACGTACTTCCTGCCCGGCGTGAGCAGCTTGTAGGTGGGGTTGGACTGTCCGCCCTTGAACTGCTCGACCGTCAGCGGGCCGGCGAATCCCTCGACGTTCTTCGAGAGGTAGGCTTCGAGCGCCGCCGCGTCGAACTGGTGCTTCTCCTGCACCGGCATCGTACCGGTGAAATCCTTCTGGTCCGACACGCTCAAATCTCCTGAGGGGTGACGACGATCTTGCCGGACACGCGGCGGTCCATCAGCAGGCGGATGGCCTCGGCACCGCGCGACAGCGGGTAGGTACCGGCGATGTGCGGCTTGAGCTTGCCTTCCTTGAGCCAGCCGATCAGCACGCGCAGGTCGGCGAGGTTGTTCATCGGCTCGCGCTTGGCATAGTCGCCCCAGAACACACCGACGATGTCGCAGCCCTTGAGCAGGGCCAGGTTGACGGGAATCCTCGGGATCTCGCCGTTGGCGAAGCCGATCACCAGCAGGCGGCCGCGCCAGGCTGTGCTGCGCAGCGCCACCTCGGTGTAGGGACCGCCGACCGGGTCGTAGGTCACATCGACGCCCTTGCCGCCGGTGAGGGCCTTGAGGCGTTCCTTGAGGTCTTCCTTGCCGTAGTCGATCAACTCGTCGGCGCCATGCTCCTTGCACACCGCCAGCTTCTCGGCGCTGGAGGCCGCGGCGATGACGCGCGCGCCCAGCACCTTGCCGATCTCGATGGCGGCCAGTCCGACGCCGCCGGAGGCGCCCAGCACGAGCAGGGTCTCGCCGGCCTTGAGCTTTGCGCGGTCCTTCAGCGCATGGTAGGAGGTGGCATAGGTCATCACGAAGGACGACGCGGTGACGAAGTCCAGGCCCTCCGGCATCGGCAGCACGGCGCGGGCGTCGGCCACCACCAGCTGGGCAAAGGCGCCCCAGCCGGTGAAGCAGATGACCTTGTCGCCCGGCTTGACGTGCTTGACCTTGGCCCCCACGGACTCGATCACGCCGGCGCACTCTCCCCCCGGCGAGAACGGGAATTCCGGCTTGAACTGGTACTTTCCCTGCACGATCAGCGTATCGGGGAAGTTCACGCCGGCCGCCTGCACGCGCACCACGGCATCGTTGTCGCCCGGGGTCGGGTCGGGGCAGTCTTCCAGCGTGAGGGTCTCGGGGAGTCCCCATTGTTTGCAGAGCAGGGCTTTCATGCTTTTCTTCCTTGTTGACGATCCATGGCGATCCGTTCGTGCTGAGCCTGTCGAAGCATGAACGGACGAGAGCCGAGGGCACGGTGCGCCCATTCACCCTTCGACAGGCTCAGGGCGAACGGTGGATGGGACAGTTGGAGAATCACGGCATCGGATTCCGCGGCTGTCCGCCGTCGATGATGTCGCGCAGGCGCATCTCCACGGCCGGCTTGATGTTGGCGTGGGTGAGAATATAGAAGCGGTTGTCCTTCACCGCGTCGATCGTCACGCGCGCCACGTCCGCGGCGCTGATCTTGCCCTTCTTCACGGCCTGGCGGACCCGCTCCTCGTAGGCCGCGGCCTCGGGATTGCTGTCGGCCAATTCGGCCGGACGGTTGCGCGCGGCGTCGGCGATCCCGGTGTTGACGTAGGCCGGGCACAGCACGGAGACGCCGATCTTCGCGCCCGCGGCCTGCAACTCGTGGTGCAGGCACTCGGACATCGTCACCACGCCATGCTTGCTGACGCAGTAGATGCTGGAGGCGGGCACCGACAGCAGGCCGGCGACCGAGGCGGTGTTGACGATGTGGCATTCCTCGCCCTGCGCGAGCATGCGCGGCACGAAGTTGCGGATTCCGTGCACCACGCCCATCAGGTTCACGCCCAGCACCCATTCCCAGTCCTGCTCGGTGGTGGTCCAGGTGGGGCCGGCCACGGCCACGCCGGCATTGTTGAACAGCAGCTGGGCGCTGCCGTATTCGGCGTAGGTACGGTCGGCGAGCTGCTGCACCTGCCAGCCCTGCGAGACGTCGCAGCGCTGCAGCAGCGCCGCGGCGCCGGCGGGCAGCAAGTCCTTCGTGCCCTGCAGGCCCTTTTCATCGACGTCGGCCAGGGACAGGCGCATGCCTTCCTGCGCGCAGAGCAGCGCCAGCTCGCGGCCGAAGCCGCTGCCTGCGCCGGTGATGACCGCGACCTTGCCGGCGAGCGTCTTCATGCGACGAGGTAGCCGCCGTCGACGTTGAGCGCGACGCCGGTGGTGTAGCTGGCGGCAGGCGAGACCAGGTACAGCACGGTGCCGGCCATTTCGTCCGGTTGCGCGACGCGGTTCATCGGCACGTGCTCCAGCACCTTGTTCATGATCTGCTTGTTCTGCACCAGGGTGGCGGCGAACTTGGTGTCGGTGAAACCCGGCAACAGCGCGTTGACGCGCACCTTCTGCGGCGCACACTCGCGGGCGAAGGCCTGGGTCATGGAGATGACCGCGGCCTTGGTGATGGAATAGATGCCCTGCAGCGGCCCCGGGATCACGCCATTGACCGAGGCGACGTTGACGATGCTGCCGCCGCCGTTCTTCGCCATGGCCTTGACGCCCTTGGCCGACATGAAGAAGTAGCCGCGGATGTTGACGTCCACGGTCTTCTGGAAAGCGCCGAGGTCGGTCTCCCAGATCGGGCCGAAGTGGGGGTTGGTGGCGGCGTTGTTGACCAGGATGTCGAGGCGGCCGTGCTTCTGCTCGATCGCGGCGAAGATCGCGTCGATCTGCGCCATCTCGCCGATATGGCAGGCGATGGCTTCGGCGCTGCCGCCGGCGGCACGGATCTCGCCGGCCACGCGCTCGCAGTCCGGCAGCTTGCGGCTGGACACGATCACGTGGGCGCCGGCACCGGCCAGGGTCTTGGCGATACTCTCGCCGATGCCGCGGCTGGCGCCGGTGACCAGGGCGACCTTGCCCTGCAGGCTGAACAGTTCGATGGACTTCATGGGGAGCGTCTCCTCAACGATAGGTGATGTTCTTGGGCTCCCGCGTCTGTTCCAGGTGCGGGTAGGCATTCAGGTAACTGATGGTGAGCTGGCCGGGGCTGTGCAGCAGCTTGGTGACGGCGCTGTTGACCACGGTCCAGTTCAGCGCGGCGGTGCGCGCCTCGGTCAGGCCGAATAACTCCTGGGCGACGGCGGAGATCGGGCCGCCGGAGGTGAAGACCACGGCGCGCCGGGACCTGTCGGTGTCGGCCAGCACGCGGCGCACCGCGCCGACGCAGCGGCCACGGAAGCCGGCCCAGCTCTCGCGGTACTCGGCATCGTGCTGTCCGCTCATCCAGCGCACCATGGCGTCCTCGAACAGGCGCTGGAAGGCGTGGCGCGGGTTCTCGAACTGCTTCAGGTAGCCGCCCATCGCGGCCTTCTCCTGCAGGTCCGGCCGGCTGGCGTTGAGCATCTGCACGTGGTCGTACTCCTCCAGGCCCGGATCGACGATCCACTCGGACTCCGGCGGAGCCGCGTCCATGGCGCCCAGGCAGGCCTCGGCGGTCTGGCGGTGGCGCTTCATGCCGCCCACCACCACGCGGTCGAAGCTCAGGCCGCTCTGGCGGAACCAGGCGCCCAGCAGGCGCGACTGCTCGTAGCCCAGATCGGAGAGCTGGTCGTAGTCGGCGGCGCCGAAGGACGCCTGGCCATGCCGCACAAGGAAGATCTGGCCCATGGATCACCGTTTCAGGATTGCCGGCAGCTTAGGAGCCCCCCTACAATCATTCAAATGAATAGATTGAATCAGTGCCCATAAATGAAATGAATCTGAACCGGATCGACCTGAACCTGTTCGTGGTGCTGGACGCGATCTACACGGAGGGCGGCATCACCCGCGCCAGCCGCAAGCTCAACCTGACCCAGCCGGCGATCAGCCATGCCCTGGGGCGGCTGCGCGAGATGTTCGGAGACCCTCTGTTCGAGCGCGACGGCCGCGCCATGGTGCCGACGCCGCTGGCGCGCAGCCTGATCGAGCCGGTGCGGCGCTCGCTGCGCGGCCTGGAGATCACCCTCAACGAGGTGGCGCGCTTCGACCCGGCCAGCACGGAGCGCCGCTTCACGCTGTCGGTGCGCGACGTGCTGGAGGCGACGCTGCTGCCGGTGCTGATGCGCCGCGTCACCGAAACCGCGCCCCTGATCTCGGTCAACACCGTGCGCGTGGACCGGCGCGACCTGGAGGCGGAACTGGCGGCCGGCACGGTGGATGCGGCCATCGACACGCTGCTGCCGCTGTCGGACAACATCCGCCGCATCCGCATCGCCGCCGACCCGCTGGTGGTGATCGTGCGCGCCGACCACCCGGCCTTCGGCGAGGGCATGGACATGGACACCTACCTGCGGCAGGACCATATCCTGGTCAGTTCGCGCCGCAGCGGCCCGGGGCTGGAGGACGTGGAACTGAGCCGCCTGGGGGTGGAACGCCGCGTGCGCCTGCGCTGTCAGCATTACTTCGCCGCCTGCCGCGTGGTCAGCCTGACCGATCTGGTGCTGACCATGCCCGAAAGCTATGCCCGCATCGCCAATCGCCAGTACAGCAACCGCATCCTGCCCTTCCCGCTGTCGGTGCCGATGCTCGACGCCTATCTCTACTGGCATGGCAATGTCGACCAGGAACCCGCCAACCTCTGGCTGCGCGAGCAGTTGATCCAGTCCTTCGAAAGCTGATGCGGAACGATTCCTGCGGCGGCAGGGGCATGTCCCTGCTCCGCCGCCTGCTCATCCTGCTGCCCGCCGCCGCGCTCGGTGCCTGCGCGACCACCTGGGAACCGGAGGCCGCGCCGTCTCCGCCGCCGCCGCGGCCCAGCTACGTGCCGGCGCACATGTTGGTGCAGCGCTGCCGCGAGGTCGCGCCGCAGGCACATCCCTGGCGCGCGCGGCAGATCCACTCCGCGATCCTGCAATTTGAACTGAGCCGTGCATATCGCCGGGGCGCCAGCGGCATGAAGCCGGGGGATCGCCAGCGCGCCGAGGCGCAGGAGCGCGAGGCCTGGAGCGTCCTCTGGGAAACCTGCCAGCCGGTGCTGGCTGCAGCGCCGCGCGCACCCTGAACCCGGGCGCTATAGTCCGGCCATGAAACCGTTCCTGCCCATGGCCGCGCTGTTGCTGTCCCTCCCGGCGTTCGCCGGCCCGCGCTGCGACAAGCTGCCGCTGCGCGTGGAGAAGGAGCAGACCCCGCTCCGTCCGGTGCACCGCATGATCGTCACCGCCGCCAGGCCGCTGTTCTTCCACAGCGTGCCGGACCGCGGCTGCGCGACCGGGGTCTTCGTGGTCCGCGACAACGCGCTGACCGCCTACAGCGAATGGAAGGGCTGGTACTCGGTGCAGCACAGCAACGAGAAGGGCGAGATGACCAGCGGCTGGGTCAAGGGCCACGGCCTGAAGAGCGCGGGGGCCATGGGTCTGGACACGCGAATCCTGCCGGCACCCGCCGCTGCCGCGCCGAGGCTGCCGCCGGATGCCGCCGCCGTGGTGGACCGCGTGGCGACGTGCGCGCACTTCGCCGGCGAGTTCAACGGCGACCAGTCCGAGCAGGACCGGCGCATCAACGCCACCATGACCGAACTGCGCTGCGACAGCCTGGAAGCGGACGTGGCGGCACTGCGCAGGAAGCACTCGAACGATCCGGCGGTGCTCAAGGCCGTGGAACAGGCCACCGCGCCCTAGCGGACCGCCGGCGGACCCGCTGCGGGCGCGGCCCTCAGGCCGGCTTCAGGAAGTCTTCCAGCGCCAGGTCGAGGTCGCCGAGCAGGCGCATGCGGTCGAGGTGGATGCCCAGTGAGGAAATCTTGCGTGCGAGGCTCTCGATGCCGCCGCGCAGGTGCCGCGCCATGTACAGGCGGATGTCCTGCGCGCTGCCGGCCTGCCAGATGCCGCTGGGCATGAAGATGTCGACCGTGGCATGGCCGCTGTTCTTCTGCACCCGGGTGTTGGAATGCCCCCAGAGGTCCCAGCGCCAGACCGCGCCGTCGATGTGCAGCACCGGCGAGAATTCCTTGATCACCGGGCTGTAATGCGTCAGGCAATGCCGCGCCAGCTTGCGGCGCAGCGCCTCGTAGTGGGGCGCCACCGCGCGGTCTGCCGCCTTGTCGCCGGCCTGCACGGAGAGCGAGAACACCTGGCTGAAGGACGTCGTCATTCGAGGCTCCACGGTCCACCCAGGGTGAGCGTCCGGCTGGGCGGGGTCGTTGCGGGACCCGGGGACTGC
>Ga0255097_1000672_pt1 | contig 13480 bp, 8 predicted proteins | sample Colum_Atlam_RepB_2_FD_188436 | JGI IMG/M metagenome (GOLD analysis project Ga0255097, IMG submission 188436) | Freshwater microbial communities from Columbia River, Oregon, United States - Colum_Atlam_RepB_8d | ecosystem: Environmental > Aquatic > Freshwater > River | place: USA: Oregon...
TGTTCCTCGCGGTCCTCGTGCAGGCGCTGCGCCAGCTGCGGCACCTGCTGGCGCAACTGGCGCAGCCGGGCGTCGGCGGCCCGACTGTCGGCGTGCAGCTGGGCCAGCTGCTCGGCCAGGCCCTGTTCCTCCTCGCGCAGGGCATTGAAGCGCTCCTGCTGCGCGCCCACGGCCTGGCGCTGTTCCTCGAGGCGCCCTTCGGCGGCGGCGAACTCCGCGGCACGGTCGGCCAGGTCCTGCGTGGCGCGGGAGCCCGACAGCAGGGCCTGGATCGTGCTGATGCGCGCGGTCAGCTCGGCCTCGCGCTCGGCGATGCGGTTGAGGCGGCGCTGCTGCTGTTCCAGCTGCTCGCGGGCCTGGTCCAGGGCGCGGGCGCCGAAATGGAAGTCGCCGACGCCGATGTCGCGGGCGCCGCGGCGTTCGCCGTGGTAGCCGGCCGGCGTGATCCAGGACTGGTTGCGGGCCAGGTCGGCGCCCTCGCGGGCGTCGGCCACGCGGCGGATGTCGTTGAGCAGCTGTCCGAGCCAGCCGGGAATCGGCGCCAGGAAGCGCACGCACTCGGCCAGCGTGCCGGCACGCGGCGCGGGGGCGGGGGCGCGCTCCGGCACCACGAAGTGGCGGTAACGCAGCTTTTCGCCCAGCGACCAGGCGCGGGAGGCATCGCCGCCCTGCGTCAGCAGGATGACGTGGCGGTAGGGTTTGAGCACGGCCTCCACCGCGGCATGCCAGGCCTCGTCGCGGATCTGCACGATCTCGCCCAGGGTCTGGTGACCGATGCCGGCCTCGTCCAGCGCGCGGCGGAAGCGGGTGACGTCGTCCGGCGTCGGGGCGCGGCCGGACTGCAGTGCCGTGATGCGCGATTCCAGCTCCGGCAGCGCCGCGCGCAGTTCGCTGCGCTCCAGCTTCAGGCGGCTGTGCTCCTCGCGCAGGCTCTCCTGCTCCTGGCTCAGCGCGGCGGCGTCGAAGCCCTCGCTCTGCTGCGCGGCGCGCTGTTCCAGGCGGCTGCGCTCTCCCAGCAGGGCCTCGGTGCCGGCCAGCGCGCGGTTGGCGCGCTGCAAGGCCTGGCCGGCCTCGGTCATCTGCGCCTGCAGCGCGGACTTGCGCTGCCCGGCGGCCTCCTCGTGCTGCTGCAGCTCGCGCAGGCGGGCCTCGCCGGAGGCGAGTTCGCGCGACTGCTGGGCGTGTTCCTGGCGCAGGCCGGCGAGCTGGCTGCGGCTGCCCTTGATGGCGGCGTAGTTCTCGGCGATGCGCACGCGCGGCAGCCACTCGGCCTGCACGGCCTCGGCCTCGCGGGTCAGCGACATCCACTGGCGGAAGGAATTGACCTTGGCCTCGTGTTCCTGCAGGTGCAGACCCAGGTCGGCGCGGCGCATCTCGGTTTCATCGAGCTCCTTCTGCGCCAGGCGCTGGTCGTCCTGCGCGCGGGCATAGTTGTCCAGCACTTCCTGGTCGCCGAAGACGTTGAACACCAGCGACAGCAACTGGCGCGGGCTGTATTCGCAGAGCTTGTCGGTGTCGCCCTGTTCCAGCGCCAGCACGCGGCGGATGGCGCGCGTGAGGCCGGCATGCTCCAGGTCGGATTCGTACTGGCGCAGGCCGACCCAGCGCACGTCCGGATGCTGCTCGGCCTGCTCGATGCTCACGTCGCCGGCCGCGATGCCGTACTGGCGCTCCCAGTCGCCGCCCTTCTTGCGGATGCGGCAGAGCAGGGTGACCAGGGGATCCTTGATCGGGAAGAAAGCCTGCTGGCCCGAGGGCCGCCGCGGGTTCTGCACCACGGCGCGCAGCCAGGCGTAGGGCTGGTCGGCGCGGCGCACGTAGCGCTTGTAGTCGCGGCCGCTGGCGCATTCGATGGCCAGCAGCGTGCGGAAGGCGTCGAGCAGCGTGGTCTTGCCGGAGCCGTTGGGCCCCACCACGGTGACGATCGCGCTCTCCAGCGGCAGGCTGAAGCGGCGCCAGTAGTCCCAGTGGAGGACCTCGATCTTTTCGAAGCGGAACATCAGGGGGCTTCCGGTGCGGGCGGGCTGGCCTGGGCCAGCAGGTCGGTCAGCGCGCCATCGAGGATGCGGCCGGCCATGCGGTTGTAGTCGAGCACCACGTCGAGCAGGGGGCCTTCGATCAGTTCGCCCTTGCGCGTCTCCTCGACGAAGCCCAGGCGCTTGAGCGTGCCGAGGTTGGCCTGCAGCTTGGTGCGGCCGCCGAGGCGGTCGGCGAAGTCGGAATACAGCGCGGCGGTGGCGACGCTGACCCCGACCGAGGCGGCATCGGGCACCGGCTTCTCCTGGGCGAACATCTCGCCCTGGTCGGCCGGCTGCTCCTTCTGCTTGCGCTCGATCTGGCGCTGGCGCTTGGGCAGGATCAGCAGCGCCCACAGCACCACCAGCAGGGCGATGGCGTCGCGCGGCAGTCCGAGGTTGTTGGAAAGCCAGGTGCTCTCGCCGCCCATCACCGGCGCCTCGAACTCGCGCTTCAGGCGCAGGGCGACATGGTCGGCGTAAGGGTTGTCATGGAATTCCAGGCCGCATTCGGCTAGCCGGGCCTGCAGCTGCTCGTGGAAGGAGGCGTCGGTGATGGCGCGGCGCACCAGCGAGTCGCTGCGCGGCAGTACCTGCCGGGCCGACAGGCGCGCGATCAGGATGGCGATGTCCTTGTCCATGGTGTTCAACAGGTCCTAAGTGGGTTCGACGCGGCCGGCGCTGATGCGGCCGACGCCGGCACGGTTGACCGTGGTCAGGCGGTCTTCCTCGATCAGCCAGCGCCGGGGCAGGCGCGCGAGGTCGGCGGTGGGGCCGGTCAGCGTAGCCGACTCGGGGTCGCCCAGCAGCGACAGCAGGGAATAGCGGTAGGAGGAGTGCTCGAAGTCGCGGTGCGGCACGCACTGCTCCACTTCCATGACCTGCGCCAGGTCGCCCAGCTCCGACAGCCACTCCAGCAACTGCGGCGCCTGCTCCTCGCCGGGCATCTCGGGCGCCTGCGCGTTCTCCACCGCCGGCGGCAGCGGGGTGTCGAGGCGCTCGGGGCGGACCTTGTCGATCAGCTCGTGCTCGGCCACGTCCAGCAGCAGGTCGCCGAGCAGGAAGGCATGGCGCGGCAGTACGCTGACGGCGCCGGCGCTCAGGCGCTCCAGTTCGGCGGTGCTGCGGCTGCGCAGCCAGGCGCCGAGGTCGGCGCTGGACAGGCCGCTGTTGCCCAGGTGCACGCGCTGGCTTTCCAGCTTGTTGAGTTCGCGCTGGAACACGCTGCTCATCGACAGCAGGGTGCTCTGCACGCGGGCGATGCGGTAGGCCACGTCCTGCACCTCGGGGTCGTCGAGGTATTCCTTGACGCTGTCGATGACGCCGATGCTCTTCTCGACCCACTCCCAGACCCGCTCCAGCCGGCTTTCGGCGGCGCGTATGCGGCGCTCGGAGCGCGACAGCACGGCCTGCTCCAGCTCGCCGTGCAGCTCGTTGAGACGCGACAGCAGGTGCTGCAGCACCTCTGCATCGACCTTGCCCACGGCGCTGCCGGCGGCGATCTGGCCGGCGATGTAGCCCAGCTCCTCGCCCTGGTCGTCGAACTTCAGCAGCGTCGACAGTGCCGTCACCACCATGCGGCCCAGCGGGCTGAGCTGGTAGACGGCGGTTTCGCTGTCCCACTGCAGCAGGGTGTTCTCGCGCAGCCGCTGCAGCACGTTTTCCAGCTTGGCCGGGTCCAGGTAGGCGAAGCGCTCGCGCAGCTCGCTCGGTTGCCAGTTGGGCCGGTCGCCGCGGGCGGCGACCTCGCGCAGGATCAGCAGGCGGATCACCACGGCGCTTTCGGTGCCGTGGAACACGGTCATCAGCGCGGCCAGCGCCTCGCGCGACTGCAGCAGCGGCTGCAGGGCCGCCACGTCCGCCGCCTCGTAGCCGGGGCGGAAGAAGTCCTGCAGGCGGGTGTCGGCGGTGCTATCCGCAGACGGGCCGGTCAACGGCTGCGCCCCTGGATGTGGTTGGCCAGCCAGACCAGCGGCTCGGCCTCGGCGCCGAAGACGTTGACCGCGGCGCGGGCCACGTCGAACAGTTCCTCGGCACGCTCGCGCGCGGCCGGCAGGCCCATGACGGCCGGGTAGGTGGACTTGTGCGCGGCCTCGTCCTTGCCGGCGGTCTTGCCCAGGGTGGCGGCATTGCCCTCGATGTCGAGGATGTCGTCCTGGATCTGGAAGGCCAGGCCGATGCACTTGCCGTAGCGGTCCAGGGCATCGAGATGGGCGCTGTCCAGCGGCGCCTTGGCGTAGCAGGCCATCAGCAGGCAGGCGCGGATCATGGCGCCGGTCTTGTGGATGTGCAGGGCTTCCAGCTCGGGCAGGCTCAGGCTCTTGCCCTCGGACTCCAGGTCCACCGCCTGGCCGCCGACCATGCCGCGGCTGCCGGCGGCATCGCCCAGCACCTCGATCATCTTCAGGCGCTGCAGCGGGTCCAGCCCGGACGCATGGTCGTGCGCCAGCAGGAAGAAGGCCAGGGCCTGCAGGCCGTCGCCGACCAGGATGGCGGTGGCCTCGTCGTAGGCCTTGTGCACCGTGGGGCGGCCGCGGCGCAGGTCGTCGTCGTCCATCGCCGGCAGGTCATCGTGGACCAGGGAATAGGCGTGGATCAGCTCCACGGCGCAGGCCGGGGCGTCCAGGGCGCCGGGCGGCAGCCCCAGGACCTCGCCGGCGGCATAGACCAGCAGGGGGCGCAGGCGCTTGCCGCCGTCGCTGGCATAGCGCATGGCGGCATGCAGGCGGGCAGGGTACTGCGTGTCCTGCGGCAGCCAGCGGTCCAGGCTGCGCCGCAGGCGCTCCTGGTAGGCCGGGACGCGGTTCGCGAAGGAATCGCCGTTCACGCTTCGGGGTCCAGACTCGGGTCCGGCGTCAGCAGCTTGCGCACGCGCAGTTCGGCGCTGTCCAGCGATCCCCGGCAGGACTTGCTCAGGGCCATGCCGCGCTCGAACAGCTGCAGGGATTCTTCCAGGCGCAGGTCGCCGCGCTCCATGCGCTGCACGATCTCCTCCAGCTCCCGCATCGCGTCCTCGAACTGGCTGACCGGATCGGCGGGGGCCTCGGCTTGCGGGCTGCTTGGCTTGGGCATGGACCTAAATTGTTGAGTTATCAGGCCGGTATTGTAGCGAGGTTGAATCCCCGGCAGGCATCCGTTAGCTTCCGCCGCTTCCCCGATCCCCATAAGACATGGCTGCCAAAGAATACTCCGCAGAAGCCATCGAAGTGCTCGAAGGCCTTGATCCCGTGCGCAAGCGCCCGGGCATGTACACCGACACCACCCGGCCCAACCACCTGGCCCAGGAAGTCATCGACAACGCGGTCGACGAGGCCTTGGCGGGCCATTGCCGCAGCATCGCGGTCACGGTCTACGAGGACGGGTCGCTGGAAGTTGCCGACGACGGCCGCGGCATGCCGGTGGGCATCCACCCGGTGCACAAGGTCACGGGCGTCGAGCTGATCCTGACCAAGCTGCATTCGGGCGCCAAGTTCTCCAACCAGCAGTACCAGTTCTCGGGCGGTTTGCACGGCGTCGGTGTCAGCGTGGTCAATGCGCTGTCCAACAAGCTGGAAGTGCGCGTCTGCCAGGGCGGCGCCGAACACGCCATCGAGTTCAAGGACGGCGTGCTCAGCAAGCCCCTGAAGGTCGTGGGCGCCGTGGCCAAGAACCGCACCGGTACCGCCGTGCGCTTCTGGGCCGACCCGAAGTACTTCGACAGTCCCAAGTTCTCGCTGCCGCGCCTCAAGCAGGTGCTGCGCGCCAAGGCCGTGCTGTGCCCGAACCTGAAGGTCACGCTGGACGACCAGATCAACAAGGAGAAGCAGGTCTGGCAGTACGAGAACGGCCTGCCGGACTACCTGAAGGACGCGCTGCAGGGCGCCGAGACGCTGCCCGCCGAGCCCTTCATCGGCCAGTTCAAGGCCGCCCGCGAGGAGGCCGAGTGGGCACTGGTCTGGCTCAACCAGGAAGGCAGCCGCCTGGAGCCGGTGGCCGAGAGCTACGTCAACCTGATCCCGACCGCCCAGGGCGGTACGCACGTCAACGGGCTGCGCACCGGCCTGACCGAGGCGGTGCGCGAGTTCTGCGAGTTCCGCAACCTGCTGCCGCGCGGCCTCAAGCTGACGCCGGAAGACGTCTGGCAGGGCTGTGCCTATGTGCTCAGCGTGAAGATGCAGGACGCGCAGTTCGCCGGCCAGACCAAGGAGCGCCTGTCCTCGCGCGAGACCGCGGCCTTCGTCTCCGGCGTGGTGCACGACTCCTTCAGCCTCTGGCTGAACCAGCATCCCGAGCAGGGCGAGCAGATTGCCCAACTGGTCATCGCCAATGCCAACGCTCGCCTGAAGCTGTCCAAGCAGGTGGTGCGCAAGAAGATCACCAGCGGCCCGGCCCTGCCCGGCAAGCTGGCGGACTGCGTGCAGAGCGACATCGGCCGCACCGAGCTGTTCCTGGTGGAGGGCGATTCCGCCGGCGGCTCCGCCAAGCAGGCGCGCGACCGCGACTTCCAGGCCATCATGCCGCTGCGCGGCAAGATCCTGAACACCTGGGAAGTGGATGCCAACGAAGCCCTGGGCTCCGACGAGATCCACAACATCAGCGTCGCCATCGGCGTCGACCCGGGCGCCGCCGACATCAGCGGCCTGCGCTACGGCAAGATCTGCGTGCTGGCCGACGCCGACTCCGACGGCCTGCATATCGCCACGCTGCTCTGCGCGCTGTTCCTCAAGCACTACCGCCCGCTGGTGGAAGCCGGCCACATCTTCATCGCCATGCCGCCGCTGTTCCGCATCGACGCCGGCAAGCAGGTGTTCTACGCGCTGGACGAGGCGGAGAAGCAGGGCATCCTCGACCGCCTCAGCGCCGAGGGCAACCGGTCGAAGCTCCAGGTGACCCGCTTCAAGGGCCTGGGCGAAATGAACCCGCTGCAGCTGCGCGAGACCACGATGTCGCCCGACACGCGCCGCCTTGTGCAGCTGACGCTGGACGAAACCCCCGCCGACCAGATCCTCGACATGCTGCTGGCCAAGAAGCGCGCCGGCGACCGCAAGGACTGGCTGGAGCGCGAAGGCAACCGTGCCGAGGTCTAAGAAGAAGACATGACCAACATTATCGATACCGAACGCCTGCCGCTGCGCGTCTTCGCGGAGAAGGCCTATCTCGACTACTCGATGTACGTCGTGCTGGACCGCGCGCTGCCGAACATCGCCGACGGCCTGAAGCCGGTGCAGCGCCGCATCATCTACGCGATGAGCGAGCTGGGTCTGTCGGCCGGCCAGAAGCACAAGAAATCCGCCCGCACCGTGGGCGACGTCATCGGCAAGTTCCATCCCCACGGCGACTCCGCCTGCTACGAGGCGATGGTGACGATGGCGCAGCCCTTCAACTACCGCTACCCGCTGGTGGACGGACAGGGCAACTGGGGTTCGCCGGACGACCCGAAGTCCTTCGCCGCGATGCGTTACACCGAGTCGCGCCTGACCCCCTATGCCGCCACGCTGCTGGGTGAGCTGGAGCAGGGCACGGTGGACTGGGTGCCGAACTTCGACGGCACCCTGGAGGAGCCGCGCCTGCTGCCGGCGCGCCTGCCCAACATCCTGGTCAACGGCACCACCGGCATCGCCGTGGGCATGGCCACCGACATCCCGCCGCACAATATCCGCGAACTGGTGAAGGCCTGCCTGCACCTGCTCAAGCACCCGAACGCGCATATCGAGAAGCTCTGCGAGTTCGTGCCCGGCCCGGATTTCCCGACTTCCTGCGAGATCGTCTCCGAGCCGCACGACCTGATGAAGGTCTACCAGACCGGCAACGGCCAGATCCGCGCCCGCGGACGCTGGGAGCGCGACGAGGACGGCAACATCATCGTCACGCACCTGCCGTACCAGGTGTCTCCGGCCAAGGTGCTGGAGCAGATCGCCGACCAGATGCGTGCCAAGAAGCTGCCGCTGGTGGAGGACCTGCGCGACGAATCGGACCACGAGAACCCGACGCGCCTGGTGATCGTGCCGCGTTCCAACCGCGTGGACGCCGAGCAGCTGATGGCGCACCTGTTCGCGACCACGGACCTGGAGCGCAGCTACCGCGTCAACCTCAACATGATCGGCCTGGATGGCCGGCCCAAGGTCAAGAATCTCAAGGACATCCTGACCGAATGGCTGGAGTACCGCTTCGCCACGGTCACCAAGCGCCTGAATCACCGCCTCAACAAGGTCAACGAGCGCCTGCACCTGCTCGAAGGCTTGCTGATCGCCTACCTCAACATCGACGAGGTGATCCACATCATCCGCACCGCGGACGATCCCAAGGCCAAGCTGATGCTGGCCTTCGGCCTCTCCGAGATCCAGGCGGACTACATCCTCGACCTGAAGCTGCGCCACCTGCAGAAGATCGAGGAGATCGCGATCCAGGGCGAGCAGAAGGAACTGGCCGCCGAGCGTGCGCGCCTGGAAGAGCTGCTGGGCGACGACGAGAAGCTCCGCAGCCTGATCGGCGAGGAACTCAAGGAAGACGCCAAGAAGTACGGCGACGAGCGCCGCTGCCCGATCAACGCCAAGCCGCCGGCCTCTGCGCTGGAAGCCGCCGAGATCATCCCGGCCGAGCCGATCACCGTGGTGCTGTCCAAGGCCGGCTGGATCCGCGCGGGCAAGGGCCACGAGATCGATCCGGCCTCGCTCAGCTACAAGGCCGGCGACGAATTCGGCCTGGCGGTGCAGGGCAAGACCAACCAGCTGCTGGTGCTGCTGGACCACAAGGGCCGCAGCTACACGCTGAACCCGCGCGAACTGCCGTCGGCCCGCTCGCAGGGCGAGCCGGTGACCACGCGCCTGGACCTGCAGGACGGCGGCCGCATCCTCGGCCTGCTGATGGGCGATGGCAGCGAGAAGCTGGTGCTGGGCAGCGACGAGGGCTACGGCTTCATCGCCAGGCTGGGCGACCTGGAGTCGCGCCTCAAGGCCGGCAAGGCGGTGGTCAACGTCGGCGACAAGGCCACGCTGATGCCGCCCAGCCGCACGGCCGATCCGGCCAAGGACCGCTTCGCGCTGGCCACGGCCGAGGGGCGCCTGCTGGTGTTCCCGCTGTCGGAGCTGCCGGAACTGGCCAAGGGCAAGGGCAACAAGCTGGTGGCGCTCAAGGGCGAGGACCGCATCCTGGCCAGCTGCGTGCTGCCGGCGGGCTCCCCGCTGACCCTGGTCTGCGGCAAGCGCACGCTGACACTCAAGCCTTCCGACCTGGAGAACTACGCCGGCGCACGCGCCAGCCGCGGCGGTCATCTGCCGCGCGGATTCCAGCGGGTGGATTCGATGCAGGCCGGGTAAGGACATGGTTGGCTGCCCCGGTCCTGTCGCCGGAAGGCAACAGAACCGGGGCTTGAATTCGTGGTCCAAGCCCTCACAAAACCTTAGCCACACTTAACTGAAGCACGGGGAATATGAAACGCATCGGCTTGTTTTTGTTGACTAATATTGCGGTCATGGTAGTGCTGTCCATTACCGCCAGCCTGCTCGGCGTCAACAAGTACCTGACGGCCAACGGCCTCAATCTGGGCGCACTGCTGGTGTTCTGCGCCCTGTTCGGGTTCGGCGGCTCCTTCATCTCGCTGGCCATGTCCAAATGGATGGCCAAGCGCTCCACCGGCGCCCAGGTCATTACCCAGCCGCGCAACTCGGCCGAGATGTGGCTGCTGCAGACCGTGGAGCGCCAGGCGCGCGCCGCCGGCATCGGCATGCCCGAGGTGGCGGTCTACGAGGCCCCGGAGCCCAACGCCTTCGCCACCGGCATGAACCGCGACAATGCCCTGGTCGCCGTCTCCACCGGCCTGCTGCGCAGCATGCAGCAGGACGAGGTCGAGGCCGTGCTGGGCCACGAGGTCAGCCATATCGCCAACGGCGACATGGTGACGCTGACGCTCATCCAGGGCGTGGTGAACACCTTCGTGATGTTCATGGCGCGTGTCATCGGCTATGCCATCGACCGCGCCCTCAGCGGCAACCGCGACAGCAGCGCCCCGGGCTTCGGCTACATGATCACGGTGATGGTGCTGGAGATCGTGTTCGGCTTCCTGGCGACGATCATCGTCTGCTGGTTCAGCCGCCAGCGCGAGTTCCGCGCCGACGCCGGCGGTGCGCACCTGGCCGGCAAGCGCAAGATGGTCGCGGCGCTGCAGCGCCTGGGCGGCGCGCAGGGCCATTCCACGCTGCCGGAGCAGGTCACGGCCTTCGGCATCGTCGGCGGCGCCAAGAAGCTGTTCATGACGCATCCTCCGATCGAGGAGCGCATCGCCGCCCTGCAGGCGGCCGCGTAAGCGGAGCGATCCACCGGAAAGGGCGGCCACCGGCCGCCCTTTCTTTTTGCCCGCCGTCCGCGGCTTGACTCCGACGACTCCGGGCGGACAGTCTCCGGCCATGGAACTCTCCGTACAGGAATTGCAGGCTGCGCCGGTCTTCCTCATCAGCCTGGGCATCGGCCTGCTGATGGGGCTGGAGCGCGAGCGCAAACCGGACGCACGGGCCGGCCTGCGCACCTTCGGCCTCACCGGGCTGGCGGGCGCGCTGTCGGGCCTGCTCACGCAGGCCAGCGGATCGGCCTGGCTGATCCCGGCGATGGTGCTGGGGCTGGTGCTGACGATGGTGTTCTCGCCGCACGAGAAGGGCGACGAGAACGATCCGGCGACCACCACCACCGTGGCGCTGCTGCTGTGCTTCGGGCTGGGCGTGCTGGCGTGGTACGGCTATCCGCAGCTGGCCGTGGCCCTGGCGCTGGCGGCCACCTCGCTGCTCTATTTCAAGACCGAACTGCACGGCGTCATCAACCGGCTGACGCCTCAGGACCTGCGCTCCTTCCTGCAGTTCGCCATCGTCGCCTTCATCGTGCTGCCGGTACTGCCGGACCGGGACTACGGTCCCTATGGCGCGCTGAACCCCTACCGCATCTGGCTGATGGTGGTACTGATCTCGGGCCTGGGCCTGGTGTCCTATGCCGTGCTGCGGATCGTCGGGCAGGAGAAGGGCACGCCGCTGCTCGGCATCCTCGGCGGCCTGGTGTCCAGCACGGCCACCACGCTGGCCTTCTCGCGCCACATGAAGGCGCAGCCGGCCCTGCAGCCGGTGGCGCTGTTCGTGATCCTGCTGGCCAACCTGGTGGTGCTGCTGCGTCTGGCGATCATCGCCGTGGCCGTGACGCCGAAGATCCTGCCGGCGTTGCTGCCGGTGCTGGGGCTCGGAGCCGCGGCGGGGCTGGTACTGGCCTGGCGCAGCTGGCGCGCCCTGGGCGCGGACCAGGCGCCGGAACTGGAGATGAAGAACCCCAGCGAGATGCGCACCGCACTGGCTTTCGCCGCCTTCTATGCCGCGGTGCTGCTGGCAGTGGCCTGGCTCAACGACATCGCGGGGACCGGCGGCGTCTACCTGGCGGCGGCGCTGTCGGGCCTGACCGACGTGGATGCGATCAGCCTGTCGACGCTGAACCTGTTCGAGCACGGCAGCATCGAGGCGGCGGCCGTGGTGCGGGTGATCGCGCTGGCCTACGTCGTGAACCTGGCGTTCAAGTTCAGCCTGGTCTGGAGCATCGCGGGCCGCACGCAGGCGGGGAAACTGGCGCCGTCCTTCGGAGCCGTGCTCGCCGGGCTGGCGCTCGGGCTGGCGCTTACCTGACGTCCGCCGACAGGAGCACGACTTCCGGCTCCTGCACGTGGAAACCCTGGATGTAGTTGACGCCCATCTGCCACAGGCGCGCCATGACGTTGGCGTCCTCCACGTGGGACACGATGGTCTTCACGCCCGACTGGCGCGCCGTTTCCATCAGGGTCGTCATCTTCTTGTGCTGTTCCTTGTCGTGGAACTGGTGCGTGAAGGACGGGTGGAACTTCACGAACTGCGGCGGCACGTGCTCCAGCAGCTGGGCGGAGTTGCTGCCGATGCCGAAGTGCTCGATGGCGATGTAGCCGCCGAGGTCGCGCAGGGCCTTGTGCAGCGTCTTGGCCTTGCGGATGTGGTTCTGCAGCGTCAGTTCCTGGAACTCGAACACCAGCTCCTCGGGCTTCAGCGGGCGCTGCTTGAGCTGCTCCTGCAGCCAGGCGACATAGCTGTCGGCGTCCTTGAGCGTTTCCTCGGAAATCTTCACGAACAGGCTCGAGGCCTCGGCGGAGCTTTCGCGCTTGGCCAGCACCTTGAGGGCGCGCGCCACGACCCAGCGGTCGATGGAGCGCATCAGGCCGAACTTCTCGGCCACGCCGATGAACTCGGCGGCATGCAGCTCCTTGCCGCCGTCGTCGATCATGCGCACCAGCACGTCGAAGTGCTGGCGCGTGTCGCCTTCCAGGCTGGCGATGGACTGGTAGGCCAGCTTGAGGCGGTTTTCCTCGATGGCGCGCTTGACCTGCGAGGCCTTTCGGGCTTCCTCGCGTTCGCCCTGGGCATTCTTGGCCGTGGGACCGAGGTTGACGAACTGGCGGCCGCCGCCGCGCACGGCGAGCTTGCGTGCCTCGCGCACGATGTCGCCGGCCACGACCGGTACCTGCTCGCCGCCGGACAGCGGGTAGGCGGCGATGCTTAGCGTCAGGTGGGCTTCGTGGCCGGTGGTGTTGAACACCTGCTTGACCACTTCCTTGACCAGCATGTCGCCGAACTGCTCGAACTCGGCGGCGGTGGGGCGGTGGACGATCGCGGCAAGCTCGCCGGAGGAGAAACGGAACACCTGGTCCTGCGGCGACAGGCGGGCATGCACCCACTCGTCGAGCATCAGCACGGCTTCCTCGGCATCGTGCAGGCCGATGCGCTCCTCCAGGCCGGGGAAGTCGTCCACGGCGATCAGCAGCGCGGCGCGCGGCATCTTCTGCTGGCTGACGCCGTTGATGGCGGCGGTCAGCGCGTCGAAGAAGGCCAGGCGGCCCGAGGGTGCTTCGCCCGCGGCAGCCGCCGGCTGGGCGGCGGCCTCCGCGCGGATCAGCATCTCGACGAAGTTCTCGCCGTCGACATTGCCGCGGGTCAGCTGCGCGGTGATGTGGACCTGGCCGCCGTCCCGGCGCAGCAGGCAGCACTCCAGGGGCTTGCCGTCGGCCTTGCCCTTGTTCAGGAGCTTCATGTGCTCCTTGACCTTGAGCTGCTGGTCCGGGCAGACCAGGTCCATCAGCGGCAGCTCCAGCAGCTCTTCCGGCTGGTTGTAGCCGAGCAGGGCGGCGAAGGCCGGGTTGGTGTGCGAGACGATGCCTTCCTGGATATGGACCACGGCATCGTTGGTGCCCGCCAGCAGCTGCTTGTGGCGGGATTCGAAATCGTCGAGACGGGAGCGCACGGTGCGCAGCGCCCGCAGATGGCGGTGGCTGGCGAACTCGCGCTGCAGCACGAATTCCAGGTGGCGCAGGTCGCGCAGGTCCTCGTAGGCCACCATGTCGCGGGCGCCGGCGGCATGGGCGGCGAGCACTTCGTCGGCGCCGAAGCGCTGGCCCAGCAGCAATACCGGCAGGTCCGGGCAGAGGCGGGCCGAGATGT
>Ga0255097_1000673_pt1 | contig 13472 bp, 9 predicted proteins | sample Colum_Atlam_RepB_2_FD_188436 | JGI IMG/M metagenome (GOLD analysis project Ga0255097, IMG submission 188436) | Freshwater microbial communities from Columbia River, Oregon, United States - Colum_Atlam_RepB_8d | ecosystem: Environmental > Aquatic > Freshwater > River | place: USA: Oregon...
AGAGCAACGGCAGTGTCCAACCAGCCACGTCGTAGGGCGCTTTGCTGCTGGGATAGCGTTGGATCTCCAAGAGATCCTTGGCGTGACGGCCATACGGCTGGTCGCGGCGAATGACCACCGTGCCAGAAGGGTAGGTGCGCCCATCCGCGTCAAACGAACTTGTCGCCACATCGACTTCGACTGCGGTGCGCAACAAGGCGTCCACCAAGCGGCGCAAGGCACCGCGGTCCTGACCGTTCGGCGGGAAGATCCAACCGCGCGGAGCTTCGTCGCGGCCAAGGGCGAGGGCACGCTGGGCCGCGTCCAACGAGTTCGTCAACCACACTTGACGCTCACGCGCGAGCGACCCCAACAACGAACGACCGAAGGCGAGTTCGTACTCCACGATGTCGCGCAGGCGCCACCAACCACCGGGCCACGGATCCAAGAACGAGTTGGACGGCCGGTAGCCCTCGACACCATCCGGCTCGGATAGCTCGGTGCGCGGCTGAAAAATCGGTGTGGCGAGCTTGCAGCTCGCTGCTTCGGTCAAGAGTCCGATGATGTTGTGGCGCACCGGCACATTGCGATTGCCGCCGTTCCACCACATGTCATAGGTACCACCGGTGGCCACACCGCTGTACCCGGCACGCGTGAGGTCGAACACAGCGCGCGTACCCAACAAGCTGATGCCACCAACGATCGTGGGATCCAAGTTGGGATTGAGAGGATCACGGAACGGGGGCACGAACAGGCGCTCTTTCTTGGAGCCTTGCTGGTGCACATCCCAATACACCGTGGGACGCCAGCGCATGTACAGCTGCTCGGTCACTAGGCGCGTCTCGTTCAAGGACAACGCGAACCAATCGCGGTTGTTGTCGTGTCCTGCGTACAACTGGTACAGCTGGGGCAGCTCGGTGGCCTCGAAGGGCGTGCCCACATGCTGCATGTACCACTGCGCCACTTCGTCCATGCCGTCGGGATTGATCGACGGCGCAATCACAACCACCAACTCTTCGCGCGCGCTCTTGTACGGCTCGGCATCGCTGGTCGCGAGTTCATAGGCGAACTGCATCGCGAACTGCGGCGAGGCACACTCGGTGGAGTGCATGTTGCAAGAAATGAAGAGGATCGCGCGCCCCTTCGTCAGCGCTTCGGCGAGCACTTCAGGACTGGCGCCACGCGGATCCGACAAGCGCCGCGCGTAAGCACGCACTTCATCCAAGCGTGCAAGGTTTGCCTCGGAACTGATCGTGGAGAGCACAAACGGACGACCCTTGGTACTGGTGCCGATCGTCTCGGTGAGCACACGCGGACTGGCTTGGTCCAACTGCTCAAAGTAGCTGCTGACGGTCTTCCAATCAGGCAGATACGAATCCTTGGCCAGCGGGTGACCCAAGTGTTGTTCGGGCGACCGGACCTGGGCGGCACGGAGGGCTGGGACCGGCAGAACGAGTGCGAGGAGGAGCAGAGCTGTGCGCACGAGCATGCCGCGATCCTAGAAGATCGACGGTCAGCCGCCCAGCTTCAGACCCAAGTCCTCGGGCAGGATCTCATCCTTGGCGAACACACTCGCACGTCGCAGGACATTCTCCAATTCGCGCACATTGCCCGGCCAACGCTGCGCTTCCAACACTTGCAGGGCGGCGACTGACAAGCCCACTTGACGGCCGGTTTCGGCATTGCAACGCCCCAAGAAGAAGTGCGCCAGGTGCGCAACATCCCCCTTGCGCTCGCGCAAGGCCGGCAACTGCAAGCTGACCACATTCAGGCGGAACCACAAGTCCTCGCGGAAGGTGCCCTGTTTGCACATCGCGGCCAGATCCTTGTTGGTCGCGGCCACGACGCGCACATCGACCTTGTGTGTCTTGTTCGAACCTACAGGGCGGACCTCGCCTTCCTGGAGCACCCGCAGCAGCTTGGCCTGCATCGCCAAGGGCATATCGCCAATCTCATCCAAGAACACCGTGCCACCGTTGGCGGCCGTAAAGTGTCCTTGACGGTCGCCTGCGGCCCCCGTGAAGGCTCCGCGCACATGACCGAACAGCTCGCTTTCCAGCAGGTTCTCAGGTACAGCGGCACAGTTCTCAGCCATGAACGGCTTCTTGGCGCGCTTGCTCTGCTCGTGCAACGCACGCGCGACCAATTCCTTACCCGTACCTGTCTCGCCCAAGATCAACACCGACACATCCGAGGGCGCAACCTTGCCGATCAACTCGAACAGCGCGCGCATCTTGGGGCTGTCGCCCACAAGGCCGTACCGCATCGGTACCGCAGCAGCCGGCGCCGCCGCGGGGCTTGACTGCAGTTCGCGCCAAGCAGCCTCTAGCTCGGCGAAACGGCCAGCAGCTTTGGCTTCGGCCACCAGAGCAGCCAGTTGTCGGCGTAGGTCATCCATTGTCATCCGAGCTTCGTCAACTTCGCGTACTGGAGCAAGAGGTGCTTCACGCCATGCGCAGGAAAGCGCACGCTTGCCCGTGCGTTCACGCCGGCGCCCTGCAACGCCTCGATCGTGCCCTTGCCAAAGTGATCGTGTTGCACGCGGTCACCGACCTTGAGACTCGTCGCCGCGGGCTCGAAGCGACCGAGCATCTCCTCGGAACTGCGCGTGTCCTCTTCCTCCTCTTCGGCACCACCGGGGATCTCGGCGAGGAACCGCGAGGCCTCGCGATAGGTGAACTGACCGAAGTGGTTGCGCGTCTGGGCGTGGGTCAACCACAACTTGTCCTGCGCGCGCGTGACACCCACGTAGAAGAGCCGACGCTCTTCCTCCACCGCTTCGTCGCCACCATCTTGCAGGGCGCGCACATGCGGCAGGAGCTCCTCTTCGCAACCAGCAATGAAGACCAAAGGGAACTCAAGCCCCTTGGCCGAGTGCAAGGTCATCAGCGTGACCTTGCCGCCTTGTTCGACAGAGGTGTCCATCTGGTCCACATCGGCGACCAGTGCGATCTCTTGCAAGAAGCCGCGCAAACCGCGCGAGCGCTCTTCTTGCGAGGCGGGATCCACCGGGACTTGACTCGCCGCGAGGTCGTACTGCTCTGCATGCGTCAGCAGTTCTTCGACGTTCGCCTCGCGATCCACCTGCTGGTCGTCTTCCATCTCCGCCAACCACACCTCACGGTTGATCAGCTCCAGAATCTGCGTGAAGGCCACTCCAGCATCCAAATCCTTCAACCATGCAAGTTGATCGAGCAACGCTGCAAAGCCCTCCAATCCACCACGACCGCGACCGCGCACCAACGACAGCGCCTCGGTCGAACGAATCGCGCGCGACAGTGGGATGCGCCGGTCCTTGGCGAACTTGGCCAGCGTCTCCACGCTCTTATCGCCGATGCCGCGTTGCGGCACATTCACCACGCGCAAGAAGGCCACATCATCCGCGGGATTGACGACCAGCTTGGCGTACGCGATCAGGTCCTTGATCTCGCGACGCTCGTAGAACTCGAGGCCACCGACCACTTGGTACGGCACGCGTGCCATGCGCAGCGCCGATTCCAGCGCGCGCTGCATGAAGTTCACACGATAGAACACGGCGACATCTTTGGCCTGCACACCGCTGCGCAACTGCGCGCGAATGCGCTCCGCAATGGCATCGGCCTCATCGTTCTCATCGGCACAAGTCAAAAGCCCGATCGGCTCCCCTTCGCCGCGTTCGCTCCACAGATCCTTGGGCTTGCGCGAGCTGTTGCGCTCAATCAAGGCCTGCGCTGCACGCAAGATGGTCATCGTCGAGCGGTAGTTCTGCTCCAAGCGCACCGTGCGCGCTTGCGGCCAATCACGCTCGAAATCGAGGATGTTGCGGATGTCCGCCCCGCGCCAGGCGTAGATCGACTGATCCGGATCACCACACACCGCGAGGTTCCCATGCGCAGACGCGAGATGCTTGGCCAACAAGTACTGGGCATGGTTCGTGTCCTGATACTCGTCAACCATCACATGCAAGAACCGATGAGCATAGGCATCGCGCAAGCCCGGGTGTTCGTCGAACAAGCGCAGCGTTACCAGCAGCAAGTCATCAAAGTCGAGCGCGTTCTGACGCTGCATCGCCTCTTCATAAAGCCGCGCAACCTTCTCCAACACCTCGAGCTCGATCTCCATGCCCTCGGGCACTTCCACGCGCTCCACGCCGCGGTTCTTGCGATCGGAGATCCAGCCGCCCACCATCGAAGGACGAAAGCGCGTGACATCGTAGTCCGCTTCCTTGATCAGCCGCTTGAGCAACTGGTTCTTGTCCCCCGTATCGTAGATCGTGAAGTCACGTGTCCACACACCGAGCATCTCGATATCGCGGCGCAAAATGCGTGCACACATCGCGTGGAAGGTCGAGATCCACATCCCTTGCACCGGCACCAACTGCTCGACGCGTTCCTTCATCTCGCGCGCAGCCTTGTTGGTGAAGGTGATGGCCACAATGCGCCACGGCTCGACTCCACACTCACGCACCAGATGGGCGATGCGGCGCGTGACCACGCGCGTCTTGCCGGATCCAGGACCAGCCAAGATCAAGAGCGGACCTTGCTCAACCTGCACGGCCTCGCGCTGCGCGTCGTTCAGACCATCCACCAGACTCGGGGAGGCGCCCCCCCACAGCGTGCCCTGTCCGTGCTTGGATCCCTGTTCATCGTTCGTGCTAGCGGCCATCGCGAGGCGAGATCGTACCGCGCCACGACGAGCGAGGCATGACTTCGGGCGTCGAACCTCTAAGATGCAGGCATGACGGGCTCCGATCGCACGGCTGCACGCGCGGCCTTGGTGTTGGCGACCTTGGTGCTAGCCGCCGCCGTGGCTCTGCGCCTCGTGGCCTTGGATCGGATGTTGCCGCACGTGGTCGAGCCGGATGCGTTCTGGGCGTACCACCTGATGGAGATGCGTGGCGAAGTCGTGCCTGACGGCGTCGACTACCGCGAGCGCTACCCGTCACTTGTGCCCACACTCTTGGCGCGCTTTGCGCCGCCCACAGCACTGGCGAGTGTCGACGACGCTCTGGCTGCTGCGGCCCAACCTTTCGTGCTCGTGCGTGGCGTTGCAGCCTTGTCAGGTGTGCTGCTGGCGTTCCTGACTTGGCGCTTGGCTAGGCGCTGTGTCGATCGTTGGACAGCACTTGTGGCCGCTGCGTTGGTGGCGATTAGCCCTCTAGGGCTGTTGTGCAGCACCCAAGCGCGCCCGCACGCAGTGGTCGCAGCTGGCTGTGCTGTGACCGTGCTCGCCTGCGTGCGTTTGGTGGAACGCACAAGTGTGTGGAGATTGGTGTGCGCATCAGCCGCGGCGGGCCTAGCGATCGCTTCGTTGCAGAACGGTGTCTTCGCGCTTACACCCTTGGCCATCGCGGCGTGGATGGCAAATCAAGGCTGGCGACGGTGGGTGATGCCGATGCTGGCGTGCACGGGCGCACTGGCTGCAGGACTTGTGTGGTGGCCCAGCCTGCCACAGCTGGTAGATGGCGCCGTCCGCTTGGGAGGCAGTGGCGCGCACGAGCTCGCGGGCGCGCAGTACGACGGCCAAGGCTTCTTGGTCGCCGCGCGCCTGTTGTTCGAGCATGACCCTTGGCTTGCTCCTCTGGCTGCCTTGGGCACCGTGGTGTTGGCACTACGCATGCGTCGCACCACAGTGCCGTCGGTGGTGTGGCTGCTGCTGGCTCATGCACTGCCCTATGCCGTGGTCAGCGGCCTCAATCGCGAGTTCTACGAACGCTTCTTGCTGCCTTTGCAGCCCGTCTTCTGCATCAGCGCCGCAGTGGCGCTGACATGGCTGGTCCAGCAAGCCGCGGCCCGTGGAGGCGCACCGTGGGTAGCACCGTTGCGCGCCTTGGCCCTAGGCGTCGTCCTTCTCTCGGTCGCGTTGCCACTCGCGGGGGCGGCGGCTTGGTGGCGTTTGTCCAGTACTCCTGACAGCGTGGAGGAGGCGTTGACGCAACTCCCCAGTGGAAGCGTTGCGACGACACCAGTGCTGGCGTTGCCGGCGCTACTGGATGACGCCTCGCTGCAGGCTCTCGCAGCCGAACGGGATGGACATGTGGTGCCATGGATCGCATGGCAAGCAGCCCATCGCGAAGCCATTGCGCACCTGCCCAACCGCGCCTGGCGTCCCATGCCGGCACGCGTCGCCAAGCCCGGGCCTGATGACGCCTCGCGTTGTGATGCTTGGCTCGCCGAGGTTCAACCACAGGTCTATGTGGCCGAAGTTTCCCGCCGCACGACGCTCAGCCCGGCGGCCGGCCGGCTGTACTTGCTGGCAGGCGGCGGCACGGATGCGCGCCTAGAGCAAGTTGTCTTGACCTACCAAGCCATCCCCCACTACTTCCGGCGTCTGTTGGAAGCCAAGCAGTTCGGGCCGCCTCTGGTTTGGGCGGCGCGATAAGCGCGGCTAGCATAGGGACATGCTTCCCACGCGTGGGTTGAACGCACAGGATGGAGTACCGGACCGGGTACTCGAGCGCTTGCTGGAGCGGCATGCTCCGCGGCGCCTGGAACGGCCTGTCTTGGAAGCCGGCACCGACAAGTTTACTTTACAGGCCATGATCGAAGCGCGCGGCTGGCGCTGGATTGGCGTGCACCACGCGGCGCGACTGGCCGATGAAGCCCAACCCTTAGCCTCTCAGGTGGAGGTCCAAGCTGACCTGCGGCGCCTGCCCTTTGGCGACGATGCCTTTGACTTGGTGCTGTCGCGTGCCCTGCAGCGTCCGTGGGAGGATGACCACTCCTATGCGTTGCTGGTGTCGGAACTGGTCCGCACCAGCCGCGGCTTGATCGTGGCTGCTTGGTGGGACGGCGAAGCGCTGCGGCCACGCATGCCGTGGCCACGCCACACCGCGCGGCGGCGTGGACTGCAGCGCGCAGCCTTGCGCGAGCTGTTCGAAGACGCGGGAGCTTCCGTGGTGGAGTGGCGCCACTCGTTCCGTTTTGTGTCGCAAAACGCGTGGCTTGTGGCGCGCAAGCGAGCCGCAGTGCAGCGCCCTGTGATCCAGCGACCACTCTTGCAGGCGGCCTTGCCGCACACACGCCTTGGTCCGTTGGGAGCGTGAGGTCGCAGGTGGCCGGTTGCTGGTGGTGGGCTGGCGCAGCTCGACCATGGAAGCCGCGCAGGAACGCTTTCTTGCTTTCCTCGCGAACGACTCGCCCAAGCAGCGCGCACGCGAGTCGCTTGATGGTTGGGATGCGTGGATCGAGGCCGAGAAGGTCGGGGGCGCGCGAGGCGTGGCCGCAGCTGCACTCCAAGCATGGGGACGCGATCCTGAACGGTTGCGCGAGTACACCTTGTTGTCGTGGCAAACAGAGCGACTTCTACCTGTCGTCTTGCCGCTCGCCGGTTGTGCGTACTACCGCGATGGTGTGCTGCACAGTCAGTTGCACGCGGCGCGTTGGACCGAACATGAAGGCACGCTCGCCGCGGCTGTGGCTCGGCACGACCCGCGTTGTGATTCTTGGTTGAGCTACTTGGGCCGCGAAACAGCGCGGTTGCACACCCTGCGCTGTTACCACGGCAACTTGGCGCCAGAGCGCATCTTGATCGCCGCACCGGGTGCTTTGCAGCCGCTGGTGTGGTGCGGCAGTGGCCGCGGCAGCCTGCGTCAGTTCCGTCCCAACGCACGGCCTGAGCTCGACCTCGTGCTGCAACACCTTGCGAAACACAGCAAGCCGGACAGCTCGTGGCCATCCGGCTTGCTAGATGCATACCGCGCGGCGCGCGCGACGCTCAGTCCGTCTTGAGGCTGACCTTGGTCGTACCCTTGAAGGAGATGATCTGCTTCATCGTGTGGCTTTCACCGCCAGCATCGATGTTGGCATTGGTCGTCATCGAGAACGAAGTCGGGCCTTCCAGCTCGTACGCTTGCAGGCGATTCGACTCCGGATTCCAGTGCAGCTCGCCCTTCATTTCGTAGGCGATTTCCAGCTCCTGCGTCGACTCCTCAGCACCCGGACGCTCGGCCTTGGTGGCGACTTCGCACACCACTTCCAACACGGCCAGCTTGGAGCCTTCGCTCTCCTTGACGCCCTTGTAGGTCAGCGTGATCTTGCCCGACATGTTGTCGCGCATCTGCTGATCCGTGGTGTCTTCCTCGTCGTCCTCATCATCACCTGATTGGATGTGGAGGTCGCCACCAGGAGACACCAACAAGTCAAAGAGCTTGGCATCGACTTCCCACGAGTCGCCCTCTGCCACACCCTTCGTAGGCAACCAAGCGGCGAGGTCGATGTCGGCAGTCTGGTCTGCCAACAGCGCTTCATCGGCCTTCTCTTCGCCCATGAAGGCCGTGGTGTACTCTTCCTTCTCCTTGTCCCAAGTGAACTTGACCTTCTTGCCCTGAAGGCCGCTGCTCTTGTCCTTGGGATCTTCGCTCTGCTCTTGGTCGCCCATCTTGACCGACTGCTCAACCTTGCCCCCGATCGTGTCAAAGCTGCGCACCAAGCTGGTTGCACGCCCGTCGGCGCACTTGACGAACTCATCCGTCACCACGATCTCCGTCGCATCGACGATGGAGATCTCGGGCAACGAACCGCCCGGAGGCGTGATCTCATTGCCATCGATCTCGATGCTCATGCTCTCGCTGGCGAGCTCCACGAGTTGCGAGATGGTGCGCGTGGCGGTGCTGCCCTCCTTGGGCGCAAAGTGCAGCTCGTCCGCGCGGGGCGCAGCTGCAACCAAGAGAACCAGCGAGGTCAGGACAGTGCTCGTGCGGATCATCGATCGTTCGTTTCTCGCGCTGTGGTCTGTGGGCGCGATCAGACAGCTTACCGTAATCAGTCTTGAAAGCGGCTCTCGCGTTCGGGGCAGGCCTGCACCAGCCATGCGCGCACGCGCGGTTGGTCATCCACCGGGCACGGTGCCGAGGTCCATTCGCCGTGCAAGCGGAAGCGCAAGTGTTCGCCGGTCAGGCGCCACTCTTCGAGCTCGGACCAAGCGCGGCCCTCGAACCCGCGCCCCACACCGTTCTGGCCCAAGGTTGCGTCTTTGGGACTGGGCAAGCGCCACCACACGAGCAAAGCCACAGCCAAGGCTCCCAAGGCCGGCACCACCGGCAATGCTTGCGTGACGACCACCAACACCGCGATCACCAGCAGCGGCACGGTCAGAGCCCAACGACGCAGTGCTTGGCTCGGACGGTCGGAGTAGAGCACCGCACCATGCTTGAGTTGACGGCGCCTCTGTGCGGCAAGCACCACCAACAAGGCCAATGCGCACAAGCACACAGGCACCCATAACAACACTGCCGCTTCCGCGAGACTAGGCCCTTGGTCCATGGCGGCAGAGCCTACCACGCTCGCTCAAAGCCCACGATTCCAACGCTCAGAAGCCTGAGACGCCAACTGCATCAAGATGCGCTCGTCTACTTCCGACCAGGGGACCTGCTCCGCAACCCCACTGGCGAGTCGTCTCCAACCTTGGCGCGCTTCGAGCGGCTGCAAGACGGACGCGCGCTCGGAAGCCAGCGCGCTTTGCTGGGCAGTCGCTGCATGGAACACACCCTCCGTCAAAGTGCCTACGCGCGTGCCCTGTGCACTGACTTCGATCACACATGTGCCTTGACGGACTTCGACAAGCGCATGATCCGTGTAGATCCGCAACGCGCCTGGAAAGTTGCGGCCCAAGGCCACATGCAGCGTGCCGCGCACCAAACGCATGGATTGATCGCCAGCGGGCGGCAGCTTCATGCCGGCAAGCCGGGTCTGCGGACTGACCTCGCACAAGAGGTACTCGCGCAACTGCAACGACAACTGCGCCGCTTGTGTGTCCAACTCCTTGGCGGTTTGCATCCAATCACCCAAACGCGCCCGATCGAGTGCATCGATGGCAACACCATCCACCAACACGGGACTGGCCGAAGAGGTCGGCAGCACTTGCCACGTAGGCGAAGCACGCAAGCGCACCACCAACACCACGATGGTGGCGGCCAGGCCCACGAACAGCAGGCCCACAAGCAACGGCCCAAAGCGTGAGAGTCCCGGAGCTTTCGTGCTGGTCGTCATGCGCATAGCAGCCTAGCATTCTCGCGTGCGCATCGATCCGGACAACGCTGCTCGCCATCGCTCGGCCATCACCAGTGATCCAGCCGAGCCAGAGGTGATTGATGGTCGCGTGGTGCGCGGCACGGCGCTGTTTTCTGCGTGCCGCACGTGGCGCTACACGCTGGTGCGCGAGTGGGATGGCGGTAGCGGCACGGTGCTGTGGTTGATGCTCAATCCTTCCACGGCAGATGCGGTACGCGTGGACCCCACAGTGCGACGCGCCGTGACCTTTGCGATGCGCTGGGGCAAAACACGCGCACTCATCGGCAATGTGTTCGCACTACGCGCAACCTCGCCGGAACACCTCTACTCGCACACAGATCCCGTGGGGCCTGACAACGACGCTCACTTGGCTGCGATGGCGGCGCAAGCCGATCTGATCGTGCTGGCCTGGGGCAATCACGCCTTGCATGGCGGGCGCTGCAGGCGCATCGCCGAGTTGATGCTGCCACACGCAGCGAAGTGTGTGCTCCTATCAACGACGAAGAGCGGCATGCCGGGGCATCCGCTCTACATCGCTGGTGACACGCAACCCAAGCCCGCAGCGCAGCTCCTCGCAGAGCTGGCTGCGCGCTAACGAGCGTTCAGCCCCACAGGACCAAGTCGCGCGTACGCATGTCCCCGTCGCCCGCAGGACGCGTGCGCACACGGATGCCGTAACCAAACGAGCCGCTGCGCGCGAGCTTGTGGCGACCGACGAAGGCTTGCACACCACCTTCTTGCGGACCTTCGGGGTCCAGCACCAAAGCAGTGCGGTTCTTCAAGTCAGGTGCAGTTCCAACCGCTGCATGGCCTAACACCAGCTCGACCGCGAGGTCTTCGCTCGACAGCGTGCCCATGTCGACACGCACACGCACCTCGACGGCATCGCCGACGCGCAAACCGGCCACATCCGCCACCTCGGCGGACAAGATGCGCACGGCTCCGAAGCCCTTGCGGACCACGGTACCGCGTGCGGCCCACTTGCGTGCTTGATCGAAGCGATCATCGCGCAAGGTGTGCCACGCACCGGCCAACGGCCTGTACGCGATATCGCGGTACTCGCCGACCATACGATCGGTGTCGAACTCCACCGGGATCGTTGCCAAGCTCTGACGCACGCACGCCAACCAACGCTTGCGCACACCACCTTCCAAGTCGAAGTAGGTCGGCACGACCTCTTCTTCGAGCAAGTTGTAGAGCGCTTCTGCGTCGAGCTCGTCTTGACGCTCCTGCGTGGTCATCGTGCGCCCGTGACCAATCGTCCAACCATTGCGCGGCTGCGCGTGGCCGGGGCGTTCGCGCTCTTGCGCTTCGACCCACCAACCATCGGGAATCGAGACATTGAGGCCGCCGTTGGCTGCGACCTTCATGCCCGAAGTACCGGAGGCTTCCAGCGGGCGGATGGGGTTGTTCAACCACACATCCACGCCTTGCACGAGGTGCCGCGCCAGTTCGATGTCGTAGTCTTCGATGAAGAAGACCTTGCCCACGAACTCCGGCCGCCGCGTGAACTCGACGACCTGCTTGAGGATCTCTTGGCCCAGCACATCCTTGGGGTGCGCCTTGCCCGCGAACACAATGCGCACGGGGCGCCGCGTCTCGGACAAGAGCGTGGCCAGACGCGCCATGTTGCGGAACAACAAGTTGGCGCGCTTGTAGGGCGCGAAACGGCGTGCGAAGCCGATCCACAACGCGTCTTCCGCGTCTTTGAGGCCCGCAACAATCTTGGCTGTCAACGAGGCCGAGTCGTCACGCAGCGAGTGCGCTTCCTCGATGCGCTCACGCATGTGCTCGATCAAGGCCTTCTTGCGCTCGCGGCGGAAGCCCAGCAGTTGTGCGTCGGTCAGCTTGGCTGCACCGGCCACAAAGTCCGCCCCTTCCACGGTGCGCCCCTTGGCACCGAGCATGGCCGTCAAGGCCCCACTCGTCCAAGTCGGCAAGTGCACGCCGTTCGTTACCGAACCCACCGGCACCTCGCCACGCAGAAGCCGCGGCCAGAACGGATGCAGCAGCTCACGCGACACCGCGCCGTGCAGCTTGGACACACCATTGACCACACCTGCGAAGTTCATCGCAAGGTAGGTCATGTTGAAGCTCCCACGGTCATCTTCGGCCGTGCCCAGCGCCCAGAAGCGATCCCAAGGCAAGCCGACCCAGCTCGGCGCGTCGCTGAAGTAGCGGCGCATGACCTCTTCACCAAAGCGGTCGTGGCCCGCAGGCACCGGCGTGTGCGTGGTGAACACGGTCGTGGCACGCACGAACTCACGCGCCTCGTCGTAGGTCAAGCCGTGCTCGCGCACCAACCGACTGACGCGCTCGAGCACCAAGAAGGCCGCGTGGCCCTCGTTGATGTGGAAGGCGCACGGGTGGATACCGAGGCGCGTCAAAAGACGTTTACCACCGCGCCCCAGCACAATCTCTTGGCGCAGGCGCATCTCGTGATCGCCGCCATACAACTGGCGCGTGATTTCGCGGTCTTCGGGGCGGTTCTCGGGTACATCCGAGTCGAGCAGGTAGAGCGGTACACGCCCGACCTGCACCTTCCATGCGCGCAACACCAAGTTCGAGCTCGGCAGTTGCAAGGTGACATGCAACGGACGACCGCGGTCATCGAGCACCGCCTCAAGCGGCAAGTCGCGCGGATCGTTGTCGATTTCGCCGGCCACTTGGTCGCCAGCAGCCGTCACGCGCTGACGGATGTAGCCCTTGCGATAGAAAAGGCCCACACCCACCAAGGGCAAGCCCAGATCGCTGGCACTCTTGAGGTGATCGCCGGCAAGAATGCCCAGACCGCCCGAGTAGATCTTGAGCGACTCGTGAATGCCGAACTCGGCGCAGAAGTACGCCACGGGGTGACGCTCATCAATAGCCCCGCCAGACACGCCGATAGGCGTCGGACGCTGAGCCATGTAGGCGTCAAAACGAGCTAACACCCGCTCCACACGCTCGACGAACGCCGGATCGCTCGAACGCTTTTGCAAGTCGTCCGGATAGAGATCGCGCAAGTACGGGATCGGGTTGTGGTCGTAGCGCTTCCACTTGTCTTCGTGGGCACCACGGTCCTGCAGCTCCGACAACAACTGGGCCGCCTCGGGATCCCACGACCACCAGTAGTTGTGCACCAAACGCTCCAGCCCCTGCAGGGACTTGGGCAAGGTGGCGGCAACGGTAAAGCTCACAAGGTGCGGACGCGCGCCTTGCTGCACCGGACGCAGCTCGATTGAACGCACCGGGCGCATCGCAAAGCTCGTGGCGCCTGCACGCTTGGCTGCGAGCTTGGCCGCCGACTCGAAGGCCTCGTGATAGCGACGCACCAAGTCACTCCACGCAGCAGCTTGCGCGGTGTCGCGACAGGCCTTGACCATGTCGACGCGGTCGCGGCCATCGGCCAGCATGCGCTCCAAGTGTTCGGCCAGCTCGTGTGCGGCCTCCATGAATCCGTCTTGGCCACGACGCGCGCGCTCTTCGCGCGGCAACACGACCACACCATGCTCGGGACCGAAG
>Ga0255097_1000674_pt1 | contig 13464 bp, 12 predicted proteins | sample Colum_Atlam_RepB_2_FD_188436 | JGI IMG/M metagenome (GOLD analysis project Ga0255097, IMG submission 188436) | Freshwater microbial communities from Columbia River, Oregon, United States - Colum_Atlam_RepB_8d | ecosystem: Environmental > Aquatic > Freshwater > River | place: USA: Oregon...
CCAGTCCACCCGGTCAAACCGGCTGCCCCCAGCCGTCGCGTGGGCCTTGTCCCGCCCCGAGAAAATGTCGGAATGGGCCTGCTGGCTTTCGTTCAGCAAATTGGCGCAAAAGGCGCGGTTTTGCAGGATCGCCGCCGCGGCGGGGCTTTTGTGGTGGATGCAGACCAAGAGGCTTGGTGCCTCACCGTCGGCCGAAACCGAGGTCATCGAAGACACCGTGACCCCATGCTGACCGCCGGGGCCATCGGTGGTGATGACCGACACGAAGGTAGCCGCGCGGGCCATGCCTTCGACGAAGCTTTGGCGCAGATCCAAACGGGCTTCCATGCGTCAGCCCAGATCGAAGAAGCGTTGCAGCTCGACGTCCGGCACCTTTTTGGCAAACTGGTCGTGCTGAGATTGCCGCGTGGCACTAAAGGCATCGACAAAACGATCCCCCAGCCAATCGCGGGCAAAATCAGACCCGCGCAGCCGGGCGATCGCCTCGGGCATCGAGCGGGCATAATCGGCGCCTTCCTGCGGGTTGGCGTGACCGTTGCCCTTGACCTCGGCTTGCGGTTCGATCTTTTCCACAATCCCGGCAACGCCTGCGGCAATCGTGGCCGCTGCGGTCAGGTAAGGGTTGGTATCGGCCCCCGGCAGGCGGTTTTCCACCCGCAGACTGCCCGCATCATGCCCCACCACCCGGAAACAGGTGGTGCGATTTTCATAACCCCAAGTCAGGCCGGGCGGCGCAAAGGTGCCGGGGGCAAAGCGGCGGTAGCTATTCACCGTTGGCAGGAAGACAAGGCTCATGTCGCCAATGTATTTCTGCAAACCGCCGATAAAGTGGCGGAAGGTCTGACCGATGCCGTGTTCGGCCTTCGGGTCATGGAACAGCGTCTGACCAGCGGCATCTTTCATGGAAATATGCAGGTGGATCGACTGGCTGTCGGCGGTTTCCGTCCAGCGCGGCATGAAGGTGACCGACCGTCCCTGACGCAGCGCGAGCGCCCGGATGAAGTTCTTCAACAGCACCAGCTGATCGGCAGGCTCCAGCCCCTGCCCTGCGCCGATGCAAGCCTCAAGGAACCCGCCACCGATTTCTTCGTGCATCTTGGCAAGGTCGATCTTCAAGGGGCCGCACATCTCGGACAGCGCCTCATACCATTCGCTTTGCACGGTCTGATACAGGATCAGGTCGTGGCTGGCATGCATCGTCGCGGTTTTCAGGTTGCGATAGCCCTTATCCCGCGCCGATTCCGGGGTTTCGTCGAACAGGGTATATTCCAGCTCCATCCCGTATTTCGGATGAAGCCCATGGCACGCCGCACGCTCCAACACCTTTTTCAGGATCGACCGCGGGCAAAGCTGGGAAGTTTCGCCCGAATAATTGGTCAGCACCAGCATGTCATGGCCGGGCTTGGCCCAAGGGATGCGCCGCGCCGTCGAAGGATCAACAATCAGCGGGTCATCATGAAAATCGCCGGTGCCATCGGTGACGCCGGGCATTTCCAGCATCTCATCCGTCGGGTCCAGCGCCAATTGCGCCGGGGCCATGCCCATGCCGTTCTTCAAAATGCCCTTCAGGCTAGAGACCGACACCATCTGTCCGCGCAAAAGGCCATTGGTATCCACCAAGGCGACAGTGGCAAAGCGGCTGGTCTCATCTTCCATGTAAGATTGCAGTGTCATGGCGTTCCCTGTGTTGGGCCCTGTTCGGCAAGGGCCTTGAGTTGGGCCAGATCATCGGCCGGATGGGTGGAATAGGCCTTGAGAAATACCCGAAGGCCATTGGTAATGAAGCGGTGAAGGTCGGCGCGGCTGGCCATGTTTTCGGGATCATGCAGCGCGCGGTTGCGCGGGGCCGACAAGATCAGCCCCCACAGGTCTTCGGCGGCCATTTCAGCATCGTCAAAGTCCAGCCGCCCTTCGGCCTTGCGGGCCGACAGGTAATCCATCATCCCCGCCAACATCCGCTCTGGCCCCGCCGCCTGATAGGCGCGGCCAATTTCGGGAAAGCGTTGCGCCTCGCCGATGATAAGGCGGGCCAGCGACAGGAAATCAGGGCGCAGAACCGTATCAGCATAGTGCCAGGCGAAGGCCCAAAGTTCAGGGACCAGCCCAAGACCGTCGGGTTCCTCAAAGGCGCCCAGCATGGTGTCACGCTGTTCGACCATGATCGCCGAAAAGAGCTGCTCTTTGCCGCCAAAATATTGATAGAGCGTCGGTTTTGACACCCCCGCAAGTGCGGCAATCGCATCCATCGAGGTGCCGGAATAGCCCTGATCGGCAAAAACCTTTAGCGCGGAATCAAGTATTCGGCGCTCTTTGGCCATACGGTTGCGGGCACGGGGCGGCAGCGCGGTCATGGGATCAGGCGCGCAAGAAATGGGATCAGGGCGGCATTATAGGCCTGAGCCCCCTCGACGTTGCAGACATGGCCAACCCCGGCCAAGGTTTCATACCGCACATCGGGGCGGGCGTTTTGCATTTGGGGGGCGGCATCCAGAATACGGCCTGCCACGCCGCGGATTTCGGACGGCGGGGCCAGCCGATCATGTTCGCCCGTCATCAAAAGCACGGGCATGGTCAGGCGCGAAAAGTCGAACTTCTCCAACGGACTGGTAAAGCACACCAAGGCATCCCGGTAGGTCGCGGCCGGAATGGCGGACATCGAGGCCAAAAGTTCGGCGCGCACCGCATCGGACGCCTCCGGCCCCGCGATGACCTTGACCACGGCAGGGGCGAAATCGGCCGGAACCTGACCCGCATTCAACGGGACTTCACGGCTGACACGAAAGGCCTCACGCTCCTCCGGCCCTGCCTCGGACATGCCCGTGCAGCCACCCGACAACACCAGACCGGCCAGCATCTCGGGGTGGCGCATGGCAAAAGAGGTCGCGATCCACGAACCATAGGAAAGACCCACCAGCACCAGTTTTTTCGCGCCGAAATGCTGCATCACCCGCAGGATATCATCGCAATAATCATCTACATTGGATTGCCGGAACCCCAGCGTGGATGCGCCATAACCGCGCAAATCCATCGCGCAGGCGGTCATCAGATGGCCCGCTTGTGCCACCTGCCGCGCCCAGTTTTGCCGCGCCCCGCCGATGCCATGCAGGAACAAGACCAGCGTGTCGCCCTTGCGCGCAGTATGGGTCAGGCCAAGACGCGGCGTGCCGTCCAGAATGGTATCGGTCAGGGCAAGCGGTGGGTTTTCCTCGAACCCCGGCCCCGCGCCCTGCCCAGCGCGGGCCAAGATCGCCTCGATCCCGGCCTCAAACACCGGAGCGGTACCCTTGGCGATGTCCGAGGCGCGCGGCCCCGGCGCCTCAATCTCGGCGGTCCATGTCAAAACCGAACCGCCGGCCTCACGGGGGCTGATGGTCAGGCGGGCGTTGTAGCGCGTGGCGCCCCGGATGCCCTCAAGATGGGTATAGGCCAGCGTATGATCGCTGTCCGAAAGGTAGGTCAGTTGTTCGCGATAGACGGTATCTTCGCCATGGGCGGTAAAGCGGCGGATCACCGCGCCCTTGTCGCCGCTCTCAGCCTTGATGCTGGCAAGGAACGGATGCCACAGCCCGCAAAAATCGCGGGCCGTGGGCCAAAGGGCGTCAGGCGCCACATCGGCCCTTGCCATGACATGAACCGTCTCGCGACCCATCAGCGCAAGGCCCGCAAGGTGCCGTTGTCGCCGCGCCACAGGCTGTTGCGCGCCCCGCCCTCATCGCCGGGGGCGGTGTCGACCTCATCCATCTCGTAAAGCGCAAGGACGCCGATGTAATCTTCCATGATTTCAGAGGTGTAGGGCAGCATCAGCGCACCGCAGCGGCTGTCGCGGTACATCCGTTCAAGCGGCAAGGACCGCAGCATGGATTGCCCGCCACAGGTGCGGATCGCCAGCGCCGTCATTTCCTGCGCGCCTTCCATGACGTTGTACTGCGCGGCATACATCCGCATCACCTCGGCCTTACCGGGCATGCCTTTGGCTTCGGAAAACGCCTGCCACCAGAGCGCACGCATGTTTGCCAGACGGGCATACATCTTCGACACCGCAACGCGTTTGGTCGCATACATCCGCCGGTCGATCGGCGGCTGGCCGGGGATGCGGCCTTGCAGATAGGCGATGGTGAAATCGTAAGCCCCCTGCGCCACGCCCATGTAGGTCGGGCTGAGGGTTGCCATCATATGCGGCCAATTCGGCAGGGTCTTGCCAAAGATGCCGCGCGGCATCAGCAGGTCGTCTTCGGTGACAAACACATCCTTCAAGATCAGATCGCGGCTGTTGGTGCCGCGCATGCCCAAGGGATCCCATTCACCCTTGACCGTCAGGCCCGGCGCGTCCTTGTGAACGACGAACAGCACGGTGTCTTCATGGCGCGGCTCGACACCTTCGAAGACCTCGGTGCAGACGATGGTGTAATAATCGCAATAGCCCGCGAGGCTGGCGAATTTCTTGAAGCCGTTGATTTTCCAGCCGCCATCGACCTTGCGGCACTGGGTCTGGTTCGGCTTTGACGTCCAGTTCTGCCCGCCTTCGGAAATCGGCTGCGAATAGATCGCACGTTCCTTCATCGCCCGGCGGAACTGCTTTTCGCGCAAGGGGGCAAAGGCCGCCTTTTCCTCGGCCGTCAGGTTCGGCATGTCATACATGAAGCGCGACCACGCCATGGACGAGTTGTGCATGTTGAAGGTCAGCGCGGTCGCGCCGCAGTATTTGGCAATCTCGGCGCCGACCATGGCGTATTCGCCCATCGAAAAGCCCCAGCCACCGAATTCGACCGGGATCGACAGGCCAAGAAAGCCGGCATCGGCGAGGTCTTTGTAGTTCGCGGTCGGGAAAGACGCATCGTCATCCACCGCCTTGGCACGGGCGGCAAAGGCCGGGCCCATTTCGTTGATCTTGTCCAAAGCCGCGAGAACCTCGGGGCGGACGCGGGACAGGTCGTAGTAATCGGCGGGGGTGCTCATGAGATGCTCCGGAAGATTAAAGGGCGAGGTCGCCTTGCAGGACGCCAGCTTTGACGACCACACGGCCATCGAGCGAAATGGTGCAGTTGCGCATCGGCAGGTCGAAATGGCCCAGCGTATAGCGCCCGGCATATTGGTTGGCGCCGGTGGACCACAGGAAGCTGCCCGGAAGGGCGCGGAATTCGACGGCCTGCATGTCGCGCTTGTCATACATCGCGGCCGAAACCCATTTGGCGCCGGGATGCACACCCCAGCCAACGTGGGAGATGCCGTAGGCGTTCTTGTCCTCCCACGCCTCCATATATTCGCGGAAGTGCAGCGCATCGATGCCGTCGCCTTTGATCGCGGTGACGAAATCATTCTCGACCGTGCAGTCGATGCGGCTGGTGAGGAAGGTTTTGAACGTCAGGTTCATGTCGCCCACATCCATCACGATGCGGCCGTTGACCGTGTTCTTGCCGGGAAAGGCGAGGCAGAGGCCACCGGGCCAATGCGCCACAGCGCCGGGGGTGGTGCCAAAGCCGGGGGTGCCGCCGCACGGGGCGTCGCGCAGGTCGATGGTCAGATCGGTGCCGGCGGCGGAGGTGACCCGCATTTCGCGCGCCTCTTTCAGCATCTGGATGCCCAGCGTGACGCGGGCGGCATGTTCCGCCTTGGGTTCGGTGCGTTCCAGAATTTCGGGGTGTTCGTTGGTGATGACCAAAAGGCGCGCCCGGCCTGCATCTTCGATCTCGGGCCATTCGGGGGCATGGATCAACCCTTCGACGGTGCAGTCAACGATGATGTCTTGCAGCTTCAGCGCCTCGATCACCGCGCGGTTGCCTTGGATCGCCCAAGAAGTGCCGGTGGATTTCACCGGAACCGGGGCCGACTGCGGCGGGGTGGGCATCTGGATCATGCAAAACTCGGCGCCAAGGTCATAGGCGGCCAGTTCGCACAGCTGGATCAACACCGGGCGGGATTGGGTTTCGGAAATGATGGCAAGTTTGGTGCCCTTGCCGATCCCGTTCAGCGCAAAGACCCGACGAAAGGCCGCGAGCCATTTGCCTTCGATCCGTTCCTGAAGCATGCCCTGCCCTTTCGTTGGTCTGGTCGATTTTCTTACTGATCGGTTTAGTAATTATCAGATACAGGATTCTGTCAACAGGATTTTCGAAAATCCTTTGGCTTCCGAAAATGCGGCACCAAAGCGCTTATGGCAAAACCGAAAAACCCCGGCCTTCAAAGGAAGGTCGGGGCAAAAAACATGTCTTCCAAGAGACTTAGGGTCAGTCTTTGCCCTTGCCGGTCCAACTGGACCAGCTGGGCCGGGCCAGCTCGAACGTATCCTTGGACCGCACATAGGTTGACCCAAAACTGCGGGCGACAAGGTTCAGCTTTGGCGTGTCGATATGGGCGCGCTCAGGGTTCAGCACGCATTCATCGGCGACGTGAAAGCCAACAATCCGACCAATCATCACCGTCTGATGCGGCCCCGTCACAACCGAGGCCAGCATCCGACATTCAAAGGCCACCGGACTGCCCTTGATGCGCGGCGGCTTGACCAGCGTTGACGGCAGGGTTTCCAGCCCTGCAATGGCCAACTCGTCCATGCCCTGAGGCGCATCGAGCGCCGTGATGTTCATCGCCTGCACCATCTCTTCGGGCACAAGGTTGACGACAAATTCGCCCGTGGCGTGGATATTGGCGGCGGTGTCCTTGAACCCGCGCCCCGTGTCCGACTGGATGCCGATGGCAATCGTCGGCGGGTCAGAGCCCATGGCATTGAAAAAGCTGTAAGGGGCCGCGTTGAGCCGGCCTTCCCGGTCTTGGCTGACCACCCAAGCAATCGGGCGGGGCATGATCGTGGCGGCCATCAGCTTGTAGGCGATAGGCTCGGCCACCTTGTCGGCATCCCAGAACATCAGATTTCCTTTACCGGGGTTTTGGCGCGTGTATCGACGGTCAACTCGAACACATCGGGGCGGGCATAATGCCCGGTGACGTCGAAATCATATTTTGCGCGGGCAATCTCGGTCGGGTCTATTTCAGCATAAAGGATTGTTTCTCCGCTGAAATCCGGCCCAGCCAGAACCTTGCCCAAGGGACCGATGATGGCCGACCCGCCGCGCATCATCACCGTCGCAGGATCATCGCCCAGCGCGGATTCGTGGTCGGGACCGTAAGCGGCACGGGTGATGTGCTGGCAGGCGGTCAGGACAAAGGTGCGACCTTCCAGCGCGATGTGCTGCATGGTCGATAGCCATGTGTCGCGGTCGTCTGCCGTGGGCGCGCAGTACAAGCTGACCCCCTGATGATACATATGCATCCGAAGCGCGGGCATGTAGTTTTCCCAGCAGATCACCGCCCCCACCGTGCCGAAATCGGTCTTGAAGGTGGGCATGGTCGACCCATCGCCAAAGCCCCAGACCAGCCGTTCACCTGCCGTTGGCATCAGCTTGCGGTGCTTGCCGACAAGCCCCTTTGCCCCGTCGAAATAAAGCACGGTGCAGTACAGCGTGGCCCCGTCGCGTTCGATGACACCGACCACGGCAAAGGCGCCGGTGTCGGCAGCGGCCTCGGCCAGACAAGTGACCTCCGGCCCATCAAGGTCGATGGCGGCAGCGTGATAGCGGGCAAAGGCAGCGCGGCCTTCGGGTTTGCGCATGCCGATGGGCGCGCCAAAGCTTTCGCCCTTGGGGTAGCCACCGATCAGCGCTTCGGGGAAGACCACAAGGCGCGCGCCTTTGGCGGCGGCCTCGCGCAGGGTGGCGGCAGCCTTTGCGGCGGTGGCCATGGAATCAGTCGGAATCGAGGCGATTTGCGCGACGGCGACGGTGACGGTCATGTGAGGTTCCCGATTGAGGGAAGCCCCGGGGGCGCGTCGCCCCCCGGACCCCCAGAGAGTATTTCTGCCAAGATGAAATCAGTCTGGCGTTGAATTGACAACCGGGTGGCGCAGGGTGCCGATCCCTTCGACGCAAGCCACCACGGTATCGCCGGGCCACATGAACTCCTGCGGGTCGCGGCCGGCCCCGACGCCCTCGGGGGTGCCAGAGGCGATAATGTCGCCGGGTTCCAAGGTGATGCCTTGGGAGATGTCGGCGATCAGCTCATTCACCTTGAACAGCATCTTGGCGGTGTTCGAGCGCTGCTTTTCCACGCCATTGACGGTGAGCCAGAGATCGAGGTTCTGCGGATCGGGGACCTCATCGGCGGTGACGATCACCGGGCCGAAGGGGGCGTAGCTGTCTTGCCCTTTGGAATAGATCCACTGCCCCGCGCGGCGGTTGTCGCGGGCCGAGACGTCGATCATCACCGAATAGCCGAAGACATGTTTCAGGGCATTTTCACGGGCAACGCGGGTGGCCCGGGTGCCGATGATGACCGCCAGCTCTACCTCCCAATCCAGTTGCTTGGTGATCTTGGCGTTGTGCAGGATCGGCTCATCGGGGCCGATGACCGAGGTTGGCGGTTTGGAGAAGATCACCGGCTGTTTCGGCAGATCCTTGTTGGTATCGAGCGCCTTGGCGGACTCAATCACATGGTCGAGATAGTTCAGGCCAATACCGAAAATGTTCTTCTTGGGCCGCGGGATGGGGGCCAGCAGACGCACATTTGCAAGGGCCGTGGCGGTGTGGATCGGAAAATCGCCATCCGCCTCATCCAGACAGGCTTGCAGCGCATTAAGACCGGGACGCCCGGCGTCGATCAGGCCCAGCATGTTGTCTGGCAGATCATCGCCATAGGCGTCGCCCAAGGCGGCAACATCCACCACCAGATCACCCCAGATCACACCAAGGCGGGCGGCGTCCTCGATGGACGCCCGATAAGTCACGAGTTTCATTGTACTTCCTTACAAGATGGGCTGATGGCCGTTGTTGTCGGCAAATGCCTCTTCGCGGTAAAGGCCAAGGGCGCGCATCACGGGGATGTCAGATAGGCAGAACAGACAGGCGTCATTGCGGTCATCAAGGTTGACATGTTCGTGCCAAGCCCAAGACGGCACACAGAAAATATCCCGCTCTTGCCAGTCATAGCGCTTGCCGTTGATCACCGAATAGCCGCGTCCCTTGGCAACATGATAGAGATAGCTGCCGGTGTGGCGGTGGGCTTTCGTCGCCTCCCCCGCCCGCAGCATCTGCATGCTGGCCCCCATGGTGCGCATCACCGGGCCGTTCGTCGTGGGGTTGACGTATTCCATCATCACCCCGTCGAACGGGCTGCCTTCGGTGCACTCTGCATATTTCGACAGCGCGACATAGGTCGGCTCCCATTCGTATTTGAACATCGGCGAATAGCCGTGCGACCATTTTCCGGTCGAGGGCGTCAGGCCGGGGTTGCCCCAGGTTTTCGTCATGTCATCCACGGCATAGCCGACGGCCTGATTGAGGTCGGGGTGAACTTCGTAGAAATTCGCCTCCATCGCGTTGACGAAGGGGATATCCAGCCCGTCTTGCCACAGGCAGGTCGTGCCATCGGCCGAAACGCCGTGTTCATGCCAAGTGCCGTTCGGGGTTAACACAAAATCATTGCCGCCAAGGGTCATCTTGTGACCATCGACGACCGTATAGGCGCCCTTGCCTTCCATGATGAAGCGGATGGCGCTGGCCGAATGGCGGTGGGCCGAGGCCACTTCGCCGGGGTTCATCACCTGAAGGCCGGCATAGATCCAGCCGACGGCAGCGGCGACATCGGTGCGGCCGGGGTTGTTGAGATAGATCACCCGCCGCCCCGCCTTTTCCGGCGTGACCAGATCAACCGAGCGGATCACATGGTCGCGCAGATCCTTGTAGCGCCAGACCACGGGGACCGATTGGCTTTTCGGCTCCCAAGGTTCGATCTTGTTGGCCACGGTCCACAAGGCACCGGTGTGGAATTTGTCGAGCTGGTCGTAATAGGCCAGCAGCTCTGGCGTATCTTCCACATTCGCGCGGCCGATCACGTCTTCGCGGTGGTTCTCATGCGCTTTGGCCATAAAGGCTCCTCCCAGAAGCAGGGTGCGTTTGCGAGGCGCAGTTTGGCGTGGATGATTTTCGAAGGCAATACGAATTTTCGAAAATCTTGGATTTGCCAAACAGGCCAGCCTCGGCCATAGTGTCCGGGAAAAGGGGCAAAAGCCATGACACTTGCAGAAAAAGCCTATGACGCCCTGCGCCGCGACATTGTAGGCGGCACCCTGAAACCTGGCGCGCCCTTGCGTATGGCGCAGCTGTCAGACCGCTACGGCATGGGCTTTTCCCCGCTGCGCGAGGCGCTGAACCGGCTGCAGGCCGAACGGCTGGTGACATCGGTTGCGCTGAAGGGGTTTTCAGTGGCGCCTTTGTCGATGGAGGAGATGTGGGATGCCACCAACACCCGCATCCTGATCGAATCCCGCGCTCTGCGGCTTTCCATCGAACAGGGCGGCGATGAATGGGAAGCGGGCATCGTCGGCAGTCTGCATGCGCTTTTGTTGCAAGCCGCGCGCGGCACCGCGACCGAAGAAGACGCCCGCGCGCTGGAAACCCGCCACCATGCCTTTCACTGGGCGCTTTTGTCGGCCTGCGGTTCGGGCTGGCTGATGGAGTTTTTCCAGCGGCTCTATGTCGAAAGCGAACGCTATCGCCACCCGATCCTGGCCCCGCGCGCAGGCACCCCGGCACGCGATGTGCCGCGCGACATTCAGGCCGAACACGAGGCGCTTGCCAAAGCAACGCTGGCCCGCGATGCAGATCTGGCCTGCGCCTTGTTGGCCGACCACTATCGGCGCACCGCGCAACGGCTGGACAGCCTGATGGCCCCAGCAGCGGCGGAATAGGCGCATATTGATTCCCGTCCTTTCGGCGCATAGGCTGCGGCAATGATTACGCAAAAGATGAAATATGCGCTCAAGGCGCTTCTGGTTCTGGCGGATGAGGCAGCACAGCCCCAGCCCGAGGCGCTGACCATCGAGGAGGTGGCCCGCCGCGCGGGCACGCCGAAACGGTTTTTAGAGCATATCCTGCTGGAACTGCGCAATGCAGGCGTGATCCGGTCGACCCGCGGCCGATCGGGCGGCTATGCGCTTTTGAAAGCTCCGGCCGATATTTCGATCCCGGAACTGTTGCGCACCATCGACGGCCCGATTGCCCCCCTGCCCTGCCTGTCGCGTTACGCCTATCAGCGCTGCGAAGACTGCAAGGACGAGGCAGCCTGCCGCATTCGGCGCGTCTTTGCCGAAGTGTTCTGGTCTTATCTGGTCATCATCGAAAGCCTGACGCTGGCCGACATGCTGCGCGCAGACGCGCCGCAGATTGCCAACCTGATCGCAGACTGACCCCCCAAAACCCTTGCACCTCACATCCCATCCGCCTAGATAGGCGCGTCAGCCCCATGCGCCCGAAGCGGCGCCAAAGCTTTGCGAAGGCCCCATGGAAAACGTCGTTCTTACCATCCACCTGATCCTTGCCCTGCTTCTTATCGGCGTCGTGCTGTTGCAACGCTCCGAAGGTGGCGGCCTTGGCATGGGCGGCGGCGGTGCCATTTCGGCGCGCGGCGCGGCGACGGCGCTTGGCAAAATCACTTGGGTGCTGGCCGGGGCTTTCATCGTGACGTCGATCACGCTGACCATCATGGCTGCAGGCGAAGGCAAAACGGGCTCGGTTGCCGACCAGATCGGGATCGAAGCGCCGAAAACCAAAACCGAGGCCCCTGCTGCGGATCTGTTGCCGCCTGCACCGGCAGACGCCCCGGCAACCCCGCAAAAAGCCGAAGACTAAGACCAACTCTGCTGCGGCCCCATCTGTTGCGGGTCTGCCGGGAGTTCAAACAGCATCTTGCGGTGCAGTTGCGCCCTTGGCCATCCTCGGCTAAGGATCAACTCCCGTGATGCTGTGATTCTGAAGGCCCGAATCGCACAAACCTGAAACCACGGGAGATCCCATATGGCACGCTACATTTTCATCACCGGCGGCGTGGTGTCTTCACTGGGCAAGGGGTTGGCCTCGGCCGCACTGGGCGCACTGTTGCAGGCCCGCGGCTATACGGTGCGACTTCGCAAACTGGACCCCTATCTGAACGTCGATCCCGGCACGATGAGCCCGTTTGAACATGGCGAGGTTTTCGTCACCGATGACGGCGCCGAAACCGATCTGGACCTTGGCCATTACGAACGCTTCACCGGGGTCCATGCCCGGATGACGGACTCCATTTCGTCGGGGCGGATCTATTCCAACGTTTTGGAAAAGGAACGCCGGGGCGATTATCTGGGCAAGACCATTCAGGTCATCCCGCATGTCACCAATGAGATCAAAGACTTCCTGCGCATCGGCGATGAGGAAGTGGATTTCATGCTGTGCGAAATCGGCGGCACGGTGGGCGACATTGAAGGCCTGCCCTTCTTTGAATCCATCCGCCAGTTCATCCACGAACGCCCGCGTGGGGAATCGATCCTGATGCACCTGACGCTGCTGCCCTATCTGGCGGCCTCGGGTGAATTGAAAACCAAACCGACCCAGCACAGCGTCAAGGAACTGCAAAGCATCGGCCTTGCCCCCGATGTTCTGGTCTGCCGGTCCGAACATCCGATCCCGGAACGCGAATTGGAAAAGATCGCGCTGTTTTGCAACGTGCGCAAAGAAGCTGTGGTTCCGGCCTATGATCTGAAAACCATCTACGAGGCCCCGCTGGCCTATCACCGCGCCGGTCTGGATCAGGCGGTGCTGGATGCGTTTGGCATCACCCCCGCGCCGAAACCGAACCTGCGCCGCTGGGAAGATGTGATGGACCGCATCTCCAACCCCGAAGGCGAAGTGCGGGTGGCCATCGTCGGCAAATACACCCAGTTGGAAGACGCCTATAAGTCGATCGCCGAGGCGCTGACCCATGGCGGCATGGCCAATCGCACCAAGGTACGCGCCGAATGGATCGACGCCGAGATTTTTGACCGCGAAGACCCCGCCCCCTATCTGCAAGATTTCAACGCCATTCTGGTGCCCGGCGGCTTTGGCGAGCGTGGCACCGAAGGCAAGATCAAGGCCGCGCGCTTTGCCCGTGAGAAGAAGATCCCCTATCTGGGCATCTGCCTTGGCATGCAAATGGCGGTGATCGAGGCCAGCCGCAATCTGGCCGGAATTGCCGATGCAGGCTCTGAAGAATTCGACCACGAGGCAAAAGCAAAACGCTTTACCCCCGTCGTCTATCACCTGAAAGAATGGGTGCAGGGCAACCACACCGTGCGGCGCAAGGCCGATGACGCCAAGGGCGGCACCATGCGTCTGGGCGCCTATACCGCCAACCTGAAACCCGGCTCCAAAGTGGCCGAGGTCTACGGCGCGACCGTGATCGAGGAGCGCCACCGCCACCGCTATGAGGTGGACGCCAAGTATATTGCCCAGCTTGAAAAATGCGGGCTGATCTTTAGCGGCATGTCCCCCGACGGCCGGCTGCCGGAAATCGTCGAGGTCAAGGATCACCCGTGGTTCATCGGCGTGCAGTTTCACCCGGAACTGAAATCCAAACCCTTCGCCCCACATCCGTTGTTCGCCGATTTCGTGCGGGCCGCGAAAG
>Ga0255097_1000677_pt1 | contig 13395 bp, 10 predicted proteins | sample Colum_Atlam_RepB_2_FD_188436 | JGI IMG/M metagenome (GOLD analysis project Ga0255097, IMG submission 188436) | Freshwater microbial communities from Columbia River, Oregon, United States - Colum_Atlam_RepB_8d | ecosystem: Environmental > Aquatic > Freshwater > River | place: USA: Oregon...
GCTATGCCCCGCCCCCTGCCCGCGCCGCGCGGCAAATCCGGTCATTGAAACGGTCATTTTGGCCCCTCTCAGCACAATCCGCCGACATTTACCATTTGTTGAGAATATCCGCAAAAGGCGTTTCAGATCGCATATATTAAGGGGATGGTAACGAAGTTGGTGCCGCCGGGCGTGTCGTCTTTTGACTGGCCGTGGCATCAAAGGGCGCAAAGGACGCAAGGTCAGATGGTGTGGCTCATCGACGGGACGACCGAAACCGTAGCCCGCGGCGATTTCCGTCAACTGCAAGAGGTGCGCGCCTATTGGGAAGCCATGCGCAAGAATGGCCGCCTGCCCAAGCGCGATGACATCAACCCGCGCGGCATGGCCTCGGCGCTGGAGCAGGTGTTTCTGGTCGAGCAGGTCGCGCCCAATCATGGCCGCTTGCGACTGGCCGGGATGGCGATTTCCGACCTTTTGGGCATGGATGTGCGCGGCATGCCCATTACCGCCCTGTTGGAACCCGTCGCGCGGGCGCGCCTGTCCGAAGCCTTGGGCGGCCTGTTTCGCGGCGAGCAGATTCTGGATCTTTGGCTAGAGGCCGAACGCGGCATTGGCCGCCCGCCCCTGCTGGCGCGGATGCTGCTGTTGCCGATGATCGGCAGCCATGGCGAGCCCGATCTGGCGCTGGGGTGTTTCTGCACCAAGGGCGATGTTGGCCGCGCGCCGCGCCGCTTTACCATTTCCCGAATGCTGCGCGAGCCGCTGCCGGTGTCGGCCACAGAAGACTTTGCCTCTGCCTTTGCCGAACCACCCCGCCCGTTTTCGCCGCCACATGGCCGACCGAACCTGCGGTTGGTGGTGTCAAAATAACAAAAGGGCGGCCCGGATGGGGCCGCCCTTTGCGTTTTCTGCCAATCGCTTACAGAGCGGCGCGGCGGGCGTCAGCGCGTTGGGCTGACAGTTCTTCCGACACGAGGAAGGCCAGTTCCAACGATTGCGACGCGTTGAGACGCGGGTCGCAGGCGGTGTGGTAGCGGTCGGCGAGGTTTTCGTCCGATACGGCGCGCAAACCACCCGTACATTCGGTTACATCCTTGCCGGTCATCTCGAAATGCACGCCGCCGGGGATCGTGCCCTCGGCCTTGTGGATCGAGAAGAACTCGCGCACTTCGCGCAGCACGCTTTCAAACGGACGGGTCTTATAACCCGACGCCGCCTTGATCGTGTTGCCGTGCATCGGGTCACAAGACCACAGCACATTGGCGCCCTCTTCCTGAACAGCTTTGATAAGGCGCGGCAGGTGGTCGCCCACCTTGCCCGCCCCAAAGCGCGCGATCAGGGTCAGGCGGCCCGCCTCATTTTCCGGATTCAGCTTGGCCATCAAAACCTTGAGGTCTTCTGCCGTGGTCGTCGGGCCGCATTTCAGACCGATCGGGTTCAGCACCCCCCGGCAGAATTCAACATGCGCGCCGTCAGGCTGACGGGTGCGGTCGCCGATCCAGATCATATGGCCGGAACCGGCCACATTCTGACCCGTCAGGCTATCCACCCGGCACAGCGCCTCTTCATATTCCAACAGCAGCGCTTCGTGGCTGGTGTAGAAATCGACGCGGCTCAACACTTCGGCATTGTCCGAGGTGACACCCGCGGCGTTCATGAAGTCCAAGGCGTCCGAGATGCGGTTCGACAGGGCGCGGTATTGTTCGGCCTTGTCATGCTCGGCAAAGCCAAGGGTCCACGAGTGGACGCGGTGAATGTCGGCAAAACCGCCGGTCGAGAAGGCACGCAGCAGGTTCAGGCTGGCCGCCGCTTGGGTATAGGCCTGCAACATCCGCGACGGATCGGGGATGCGGGCCTCTTGCGTGGCTTCAAAGCCATTGATGATGTCGCCGCGGTAAGACGGGTATTCGACGCCACCGATCACTTCGGTATTGGCCGAGCGCGGTTTGGCAAACTGGCCCGCCATGCGACCGACCTTGATGACCGGCACCTTGGCGCCATAGGTCAGGACCACGGCCATTTGCAGCATGACACGGAAGGTGTCGCGGATGTTGTCGGCGCTGAATTCGGCAAAGCTTTCGGCACAGTCGCCGCCTTGCAGCAAAAACGCCTTACCTTCGGCTGCTTGCGCCAATTGCTTTTTCAGCCGCCGCGCCTCGCCTGCAAAGACCAAGGGCGGATATTTGCCCAGCTGTGCCTCGACAGTATTCAAGCTCGCGGCATCGGGATAATCCGGCATCTGAACGCGCGGTTTGGCGCGCCAGTCTGACTTTTTCCAGCCTTTGGTCATGACATTGGCCTTTCGTTAGCGGTATCGCTGCGCGGTATAAGGAAAATTGCGGCAGATGCAAAGGCGGAAAGGCGACCAATTCCGGCGGAATCGCCTTGCAGAGGGGGGGAATTCCTGCTTCCATCTTCCGAAACCGACATGAACAGGTCGCAAGATGCCAAACCCCCAGCGTAAGGCCACCTCGGTCGCCAAGACTGCCAGCCCCAAGCGGTTCGTTTTTCTGCTGCTTGAGCGCTTTACGATGCTGTCCTTTGCCGGGGCCATCGAGCCGTTGCGCATCGCAAATCGCGTCGCAGGAGAAGAGATTTACCGCTGGGTTCTGGCCGGCGAAGGTGAGTTTGTCACTTGCTCCAACGGGGCCGCGTTTAAGTTGGACATCGGACTGGAAGATATTGAGCGCGATGACGTCGTGCTGGTGTGCGGTGGGCTTGACGTGCAAAAGGCCGCGACCAAGGGCGTGCTGAACTGGCTGCGGCGCGAGGCGCGGCGCGGGGTCACCATCGGCGGGCTTTGCACCGGGGCCTATGCTGTTGCCAAGGCCGGATTGCTGGAAGGCAAGAAGGCCACGATCCACTGGGAGAATCAGGACGGATTTCTGGAGGAATTCGAGCAGGTCAAACTGACGAAGTCGGTCTTTGTGATGGATGGCAACCGGTGGTCCACCGCCGGAGGCACCTCGTCGATTGACCTCATGCTCAAGGTGATTGCCGCCGATCAGGGCGAAGATCTGGCAAATACCGTGGCCGACCAGTTGATCTATTCGTCCATCCGCACCGATCAGGACACCCAGCGCCTGTCGATCCCGACCCGGATCGGCGTGCGCCACCCCAAGTTGAGTCAGGTGATCCAGATGATGGAAGGCAACATCGAAGACCCGATGTCGCCCGCCGATCTGGCCGAAGAGGTCGGCATGTCGACCCGCCAGCTTGAACGGCTGTTCCGCCGCTATCTGAACCGCAGCCCCAAGCGCTATTATATGGAGTTGCGGCTGCAAAAGGCCCGCAACCTGCTGATGCAAACCGATATGAGCGTCATCAACGTGGCGCTGGCTTGCGGCTTTGCCAGCCCGTCGCATTTTTCCAAATGCTATCGCAGCCATTACAACACCACCCCCTACCGCGAGCGCGGCACCCAAGGCATGCCAGCCGCAGCCATTGCCGGGCGCCTGTCGATCTAGAACGCCCGCAGCCCCAGATCGTCGATCAATCTGGAATTGCAGCGCCCACAAAAGCCCATGCGTTTGCATGGGCTTTTTTTGAATCGGACCCATGGTTTCAACTTGAAACATTCCGCGTCCGGCGGCATCAAACAGCCGCTTTCAAAGCAACTTCCTTTTTAGATTGACAAGAGTTTCTTGTCGCCACCCTGTCGACACAAAGGGGCTTCCCTTTTTCGAACGCCGCAACTAACCTGCCCGGCAGGATTGCGATCCAACAAGGGAGATACCAATGAAAAAAATGCTTATGGCTTCGGCTGCGACGCTGGCTCTGGCTGGTGCGGCTTCGGCCGAAGACGTGAAACTCGGCATCCTGATCGGCTTCACCGGCCCGATCGAATCGCTGACCGGCCACATGGCTGCTGCCTCGGAAATGGCGATGGCTGAAGTGAACGCTTCGGGCAAAGCAGCCAACACCTATGCTGCTGTGCGCGGCGACTCGACCTGCACCGACGCGGCGGCAGCCACCGCTGCAGCTGAACGCATGATCACCGCTGACGGCGTCAAAGGCATCATCGGCGGCGACTGCTCCGGTGTGACCGGTGCCGTGCTGCAAAACGTCGCCCGCCCGAACGGCATCGCGATGGTGTCGCCCTCGGCCACCTCGCCGGCGCTGTCGACCGCTGAAGACGATGGCCTGTTCTTCCGCACCGCCCCGTCCGACGCCCGCGAAGGCGAAGTCATGGGCGACATCCTGTCGGAAAAAGGCGTGAAGACCATCGCGCTGACCTATTCGAACTCGGACTACGGCAAGGGCCTGGCCGAAGCGATCGCTGCTGGCTTCACCGCCAAGGGTGGCACCGTCTCGATCAACATCCCGCACGAAGACGGCAAGGCTGACTATTCGGCTGAAGTTGCTTCGCTGGCAGCGGCTGGCGGCGACATTCTGGTCGTTGCAGGCTACCTCGACCAGGGCGGCAAGGGCATCATCCAAGCCTCGCTCGACTCCGGCGCCTTCTCGACCTTCGGTCTGCCCGGCGGCATGGTGGGCGACTCGCTCCCCGCAGCTATCGGTCCGGCGCTTGACGGCTCCTACGGCCAAGTTGCTCAATCCGACAGCCCCGGCGCTGCGATCCTGACCGAAATGGGCAAGACCGCTGCAACCGCGTTCGACGCCACCTCGCCCTACTCGATGGAAAGCTATGACGCAGCTGCGCTGATCATGCTGGCCATGGAAGCTGCGAAGTCGACCGACTCGAAAGTCTACTCGGCCAAGATCATGGAAATCGCAAACGGTCCGGCTGACGGCTCGGGCGTGAAGATCCTTCCGGGTGAACTGGGCAAGGCTCTGGAACTGATCGCTGCTGGCACCGCCATCGACTATGACGGCGCTTCGGGCGTGACCCTTGTTGGCGCTGGCGAATCCGCTGGCCGCTACAAGCAGTTCGAAGTCAAAGGCGGCAAGTTCGAAACCGTCACCTTCCGTTGATCGGACAGGACTGACACGATTGGCACGGCCCGAGGGACTCCCTCGGGCCGTTGCCGTAAAGAATGGCGGCCCGCATGCGAAACGCATGACAAGAGGCCCGTTGAAAAGGGGGAAGACATGATCGTTGTCGAAAACCTTCACAGGCATTTCGGCGGCTTCCGGGCCGTTGATGGTGCCTCGCTGAAGATCGAGACCGGTTCCATCACCGGGCTGATCGGCCCGAACGGCGCAGGCAAGACCACGCTGTTCAACGTCATCGCCGGACGTCTGCCGCCGACCAGCGGTCGGGTGACCATGGCGGGCGAGGATATCACCGGCCTGCCACCACATGAGCTGTTTGCCAAGGGCCTGCTGCGCACCTTCCAGATCGCGCATGAATTCGGCTCCATGACCGTGCGCGAAAACCTGATGATGGTTCCCGCCGCGCAGTCAGGCGAAAGCCTGTGGAACGCCTGCTTCCGCCGGGGTGCGGTTGCGGCCGAAGAAAAACGCCTGCGCGAAAAGGCCGATGAGGTGCTGGAGTTCCTGACGATCTCGCATCTTGCCGACCAACGCGCATCGAACATTTCCGGCGGCCAGAAGAAACTTCTGGAATTGGGCCGGACGATGATGGTCGACGCCAAAATCGTGTTTCTCGACGAGGTGGGCGCCGGTGTGAACCGCACGCTGTTGAACACCATCGGCGACGCCATCGTGCGGCTGAACAAAGAGCGCGGCTACACGTTCTGCGTCATCGAACATGACATGGATTTCATTGCCCGCCTGTGCAACCCGGTGATCTGCATGGCCGAAGGCAAGGTGCTGGCGCAAGGCACCGTGGAAGAAGTGAAGAACGACGAGCGCGTGATCGAGGCCTATCTGGGCACCGGCCTGAAGAACAAGGTCAAAGAGGAGGCCGCGCATGGCTGATACGCCTTTCCTGATCGGCGAGAATATGACCGGCGGCTATGGCCCAGTCGATATCTTGCACAACTGCACCATTGCGGTGAACAAGGGCGAAATCGCAGTCATCGTCGGCCCGAATGGCGCCGGCAAATCGACCGCGATGAAAGCCACCTTCGGCATGCTGAACCTGCGCGGCGGCCGCGTCATGCTGGCAGGCGAAGACATCACCAAACTGTCGCCTCAGGCCCGTGTGGCCAAGGGCATGGGCTTTGTGCCGCAGACCCACAACATCTTCACCGGCATGACGGTGGAAGAAAACCTTGAAATGGGCGCCTTCATCCGCAACGACGAGGCGGGCATCAAGGACACCATGGAACAGATCTACGGCCTGTTCCCGATCCTGAAACAAAAGCGCCATCAGGCCGCGGGCGAGCTTTCGGGCGGCCAGCGGCAACAGGTGGCTGTCGGCCGCGCGCTGATGACCAAGCCTTCGGTTCTTTTGCTGGACGAACCCACCGCCGGTGTGTCGCCCATCGTCATGGACGAACTTTTCGACCGTATCATCGAGATCGCCCGCACCGGGATCTCGATCTTGATGGTTGAGCAGAACGCCCGCCAAGCGCTTGATATTGCGGACAAAGGTTATGTCCTTGTGCAAGGTGCAAACCGCTTCACCGACACCGGCGCGGCCTTGATGGCCGACCCCGAGGTCCGTCGTTCCTTCCTTGGGGGCTGAGACATGGATTTCCTCAATGCCCTTGTGGCGCTTCTGAACTTTGTACTGATTCCGGGGGTTGCCTATGGCAGCCAGCTGGCGCTGGGTGCGCTGGGTGTGACGCTGATTTTTGGCGTGCTGCGGTTCTCGAACTTCGCCCATGGGGACACCATGGCCTTCGGCACGGCGGTGGTGATCATGGTCACCTGGCTGTTCCAATCCTGGGGCATGTCCTTCGGTCCCTTGCCGACCGCCCTTCTGGCCCTGCCCTTCGGCATTGCCGCCACGGCGGCGCTGGTCTTGGCGACCGATGCTGGCGTCTACCGCTTTTACCGCAAGCAAAAGGCTGCACCGATCATTCTGGTGATCGTCTCGGCCGGGGTCATGTTCGTGATGAACGGGCTTGTCCGCCTGCTGATCGGGGTAGAGGAGCGCAACTTTACCGATGGCGCCCGCTTCCTGTTGGATGGCAACACCTTCAAACAGGCCACCGGTCTGGCCGAACCCTTGGTCATCAAGACCACGGTGGCGGTGACGGTCGTCGTCGCGGTGATCTGCGTGGCCGCCCTGTTCTGGTTCTTGCAAAAGACCCGCACCGGCAAATCGATGCGCGCCTTTTCGGATAACGAGGATTTGGCGCTCTTGTCGGGCATCAACCCCGACCGCGTGGTGCAAGTGACCTGGATCATCGCAGCCGCCTTGGCCGTGATTGCCGGTACGCTTTACGGGTTGGACAAGTCCTTCCGTCCCTTTGTCTACTTCCAACTTCTGCTGCCGGTCTTTGCCGCAGCCGTCGTCGGCGGCCTTGGCAGCCCCTTGGGGGCCATTGCTGGGGGCTACATCGTGGCGCTGAGCGAAGTGATCCTGACCTATGCGTGGAAAAAGGTGGCAACCTATGTGCTGCCCGACAGCCTTGCCCCCGATGGTCTGATGCAGCTGCTGTCAACCGACTACAAAGTCGCGGTCAGCTTCACCATCCTTATCATCGTTCTGCTTTTCATGCCGACCGGCATCTTCAAGGGGAAGTAAGATGGCACAATCGACCCGCAACTTTCTTCTCTTTGGTGGCGTTGCCCTGCTGTTCATCCTGACGGGCGTGTTCCAAAGCTGGAACTTGTCGCTGCAAATCCTGAACATTGGCATCCTGTCGGCCATCATGGCCTTGGGTGTGAACATGCAATGGGGCTATGCTGGCCTCTTTTCCACCGGCATCGTCGGCTCGGTCGCTCTTGGCGGTCTTGCTGTGGTCGTCGTCTCGGCCAAACCAGTGCCCGAAGGTTTTGCCGCTGGTGGCTGGTCCATCCTCGGCGGTCTGGCTTTGGGTGTGGCGGTGATCGTGGCGGCAACGCTGCTTTACCGCGCGATGAAGCCCGGTCGCCTGCGCGCCCTTGTGGTCACCGCCGCGGTCGTGGCGGGGTTCTTCCTGTTCCGCGCCCTCTTTGATCGGGGCGTGGCCGGGGTCGAAGCATTCAACCCTGCGACCTATGGCAATATCGGCGGCTTTGGTCTGCCCTCGCTGGTCGCTTGGCCGGTAGGTGCGCTGTTTGCCGCCCTTGCGGCTTGGGTGATCGGCAAGGTCGCCCTTGGCCTGCGCTCGGATTATCTGTCGATCGCCACGCTGGGGATCGCGGAAATCGTCGTCGTGGTGATGAAATCCGAAGACTGGCTGGCCCGTGGCGTGAAGAACATCACTGGCCTGCCCCGTCCTTGGCCCGTGCCTTACGAGGTTGATCTGCAGGCCGATCCGGCCTTTGTGGAACGCGTCACCGCGTGGGGGTTCGAGCCGATCACCGCATCGACCATTCTCGTCAAGCTGATCTACCTTGGCCTCTTTGGTGCCGTGCTGCTGGCCCTGATCTGGCTGTCGGAACGCGCGTTGAAAAGCCCGTGGGGCCGCATGATGCGCGCCATCCGCGACAATGAAATCGCGGCCTCGGCCATGGGCAAGAACGTGACGACCCGCCATCTGCAAATCTTCATCATCGGTTCGGCCGTGGTGGGTCTTGCCGGTGCGATGCTGACCTCGATGGAAGGCCAATTGGTGCCGGGTGTCTACTCGCCCTTGCGCTTTACCTTCCTGATCTGGGTCATGGTCATCGTGGGTGGTTCGGGCAACAACTGGGGGTCGGTCTTGGGTGGCCTGCTTCTGGGCTGGCTGTGGCTGGCGGTGGAATACCTTGGCCCCGGCCTGATGGAGATCCTTACCTCGGCCCTGCCGGCGGGCGATCTGAAGACCCACCTGATCGACAGCGCCCAACACATGCGTCTGGTGACGCTGGGGCTGGTGTTGCTCTTGGTGCTGCGCTTTGCCCCAAGGGGCCTGATCCCCGAGAAATAACAGGATCCTGTTTCACACATGGATCGGATAAGGGGCGCCTTCGGGCGCCCTTTGCTTTTCCGCCGGATCGCAGCTTCAAATTCTGTTTGCGACGCAATTTGTCGCAAACCCGCATGCTACCCCCTGCCCTGCCCGCCATTCTGCGTCCAAATGCAGATCAAGGGAGTCTCCCATATGAAAACCCATGCCCGCGTGGTGGTAATTGGCGGCGGTGTCGTCGGCTGTTCGGTGCTGTACCACCTGACCAAGCTTGGCTGGTCCGACGTGATGTTGATTGAACGCTCGGAACTGACCTCCGGCTCGACCTGGCACGCGGCAGGCGGCTTTCATACGCTGAACGGCGATACCAATATGGCCGCCCTGCAAGGCTATACCATCCGGCTTTACAAAGAGCTGGAAGAAATCACCGGCATGTCCTGCGGCCTCCACCATGTCGGCGGCATCACGCTGGCCGACAATCAGGCGCGCTTTGAACAGCTCAAGGCCGAACGCGCCAAGCACCGCTATATGGGGCTGGATACCGAAATCCTCGGGCCGGAAGAAATCAAGAAGTTCACCCATGGCATGGTGAATTTGGAAGGCATCGTCGGCGCGCTTTATGACCCGCTGGACGGCCACCTTGACCCGTCGGGCACCACCTATGCCTATGCCAAGGCTGCCCGCATGGGCGGGGCCGAGATTGTGCTGCACAACCGGGTTCTGTCCACCACCCAACGCGCCGATGGCGGCTGGGATGTTGTGACCGAAAAAGGCACCGTCACCTGCGAGCATCTGGTGAACGCGGGCGGCCTTTGGGCGCGGGAAATCGGCGCGATGGCAGGGGTTTACCTGCCGCTCTTGCCGATGGCGCACCAATATCTCGTCACCGACGACATTCCGGAAATCATGGAAATCCTGAAGTCCGGCAATGAATTCCCGCATGTGATGGATCCCGGCGGCGAAAGCTATCTGCGCCAAGAAGGCCGCGGGCTTTGCATCGGTTTTTATGAAAAACCCTGTGAGCCGTGGTCGGTTGACGGCACGCCATGGACCTTTGGCCATGAGCTTTTGAACGAGCAATTCGACAAGATCGAAGACTCGGTCGCCTTTGCCAACCGCCGCTTCCCGGTTCTGGAACGCACCGGCGTCAAGCGCGTGATCCATGGCCCCTTCACCTTCGCCCCCGACGGCAACCCGCTGATCGGCCCGGTGCAGGGCCTGCGCAACTACTGGTCGGCCTGCGCGGTGATGGCGGGCTTCTCCCAAGGTGGCGGCATGGGTCTGGCGCTGGCACAGTGGATGATCAACGGCGAGGTCGAACGCGACCCGCGCGGCTTTGACGTCAGCCGCTTCGGCACCTGGACCTCGCCCGGCTATACCGTGCCGAAGGTCATCGAAAACTATCAGATGCGCTTCTCGGTCGGCTATCCGAACGAAGAACGCCCGGCAGCACGCCCGTTCCGCACCACTCCGATGTATGAGGTTTTCGACGGGATGAATGCCGTCTGGGGCCAGCAATACGGGCTGGAAGTGGTGAACTATCACGCCCTTCCGGGCGATGAGCGCTATGAAACCCCGACGTTCCGCCGCTCCAACGCATGGGAGGCGACCCGTCAGGAAGTCATGGCCGTTCGCGAAGCGGTCGGCATCAACGAACTGCAGAACTTCGGAAAATACCTTGTCAAAGGTCCGAATGCCCGCGCGTGGCTTGACCGCATCATGGCAGGAAACATTCCGAAACCGGGCCGTCTGTCGCTGACCCCGATGCTGGCCCATTCGGGCAAGATTATTGGCGATTTTACCGTGTCTTGCCTGTCAGAGACCGAATTCCAGCTAACCGCCAGCTATGGCGCGCAGGGCTGGCATCAGCGCTGGTTCGAACAGAACCCGATGGATGGCGTGACGGTTGAAAACATCTCGGACGCACGCTCTGGCTTCACCATCGCGGGGCCGAAAGCGCGCGAGCTTTTGGCACGCTGCACCCGCTCGGATGTGTCGGCAGAGGCGTTCAAGTTCATGGACGTCAAGAAGATGACAGTGGGCATGGCCAATTGCATCATCCAGCGCGTCAGCTACACGGCCGATCTCGGGTATGAGATTTTCTGCGATCTCCACTCGGTCCGTCACCTGTGGGATACGCTGAACGTCCATGGCAAAGACCTTGGCCTGCGCCCCTTCGGGATGCGCGCCATGATGTCCTTGCGTCTGGACAAATGGTTCGGCTCGTGGGGCCGCGAATTCAGCCCCGACTACACCCCGATGGAGACCGGGCTGGACAAGTTCATCCGCTGGAACAAGGACGCCGACTGGATCGGCAAAGCCGCCGCTCTGGCCGAAAAAGCCGCTGGTCCAAAACGCAAGCTCGTGTCCTTTGTGGTCGACGCCAACGACTCTGACGTTGTCGCGTGGGAACCGATCTGGCTCAACGACGCGGTGGTCGGGTTCTGCACCTCTGGCGGTTACAGCCACTGGACCGGCAAATCGCTGGCCCAAGGCTTCCTGCCCGCCGATCAAGTCAAGGACGGTCTCGAATGTGAAATCGAGATCTTGGGCGAGCGCCGCAAGGCCACCGTCCACCTCGCCCCGGTTTGGGACGATGGCGGCCGCATGCGGGCGTAACCACAATTACGCCTTCAATGTGGTGAAAATATCCTCAGGGGGCTGAGGAGCAAAGCGACGAAGGGGGGCAGACAGCCCCCCTTTTTCCATGGCATCAACGCAGCATGGCCCCTGAAATCCTGATCCTCGCCGCCGGTTCCTCCTCGCGCATGCGCGGCGGTGACAAATTGCTGGAACCCATCGACGGCACCGCGCAACTGACCCGCATTGCCAAGGCGGCGCTGGCGACCGGCTGCGCCGTCACTGTGGCCCTGCCGCCTGACCGCCCCGCCCGAGCGGCCTGCCTGCAGGGGCTTTCTGTGCGTCAGGTCGTTGTGCCAAACCCGAAAGAGGGCATGGCCGCCAGCCTTGTGGCGGGCCTTGCCGCCCTGCCTGCGGCGTCGCCGGTTCTGTTGCTCTTGGCCGATCTGCCTGAAATCACGGCACAGGATCTGCAATCTGTCCTGTCGGCATGGGCCGAGCACCCCGACCGCATCCTGCGCGGGATGGGTGCCGATGGCACGCAGGGCCACCCCGTTGGCTTTCCGCCCGATCTCAGGGCTGATCTGCTTGCTCTGACCGGGGATCAGGGCGCACGCGAGGTGCTGGGGCGACACAAGGCCCGGCTTCTTGGGGTGTCCCTGCCCGATCAACACGCAACCACCGATCTGGACAGCCCCGAAGATTGGGCGCGCTGGCGGGCCTCACGGGGCCAGTAACACCTTGGCCTCATGCGCTTTCAAAGACAGGCGCGCGGCAGGATAGTCGAAATCCTCGTTGGCCAATTCGGGGAAAAGCGTTGCAATTTCGGTGCGTTGCGCCAGTTCCATTCCGTCGACCATCCGCATCGCGGGCTGAAAGCTTTCGGTCCAAGCCCCTTCGGCGCAGAGGATCTCGTGCTGGTCGAACAGAAGATGGATATAGCTGACCCCCGCCGTCAAGCGCGTCTCGACCCCCGGCAGCACCGTCAAATGCGCGGCTGCCACCAGAACCTCGAGATCACCAAACAGGATTTCGGCCCGCGCACCTTCGATCAGCATGCGATGTTGGGGCGATACCTTCATCGACCGCAGGGGCAGCCCCGCCCCCAAGGCCCCGGCAGAAATCTCGACCGGGCGCAGCGCGGGTTTGACGATCAGATCGGCCAGCGACAGGTCGCGCCGCCCGATCCACCGCAACGGCTGATAGCCATTGTCGCGGGTCAGCACCCGATCGCCCAAACGCAAATCCTCTACCGCAACCTCGCCCCGGTCGGTGGTGATGCGCGTGCCGGGGGTGAAACAGGGGATGACCTGCTCGATCCCGCTGAAACTCATCGACCCGATGACCGCGCCGGCAGCGTCCAGAAACTCGACCGTGCCATTTTCCGAGTTGACCGGATCATAGACGATGTTGGTCAGCGCCCAGCCCCAAGCGGTCAGGTCCAGAACGTCCGTGTCGCCGGCGTTCTCGCCACCCGCCGCCACATCGCCAAAGCCATCGCTGCCGGTGCCGACCAGGATGCGATCATTGCCGATGCCGCCGTCGATGCTGTCGGCCCCGGCCCCGCCAATCAGGCTGTCATTGCCCGCGCCGCCGTCGAGCAGATCGGCGCCAGACCCGCCCAAGAGCGTGTCGTTGTCCGCCCCGCCGTAAAGGCTGTCATCGCCGCCACGGCCGTTCAGCAGATCATTGCCGCCATTGCCGTAAAAGATATTGGTGAAAGGGTCAGCTGCACTGGTCGAAAACCCATCATAACCCAAAAGCACATCGTCATAGGCCGAGCCCAAAAGCGCATCGACGCCCAAAAGCACATCGCCCGCCGCATGGCCACCGGCGCCGACCCCGGTCGTCAGATCGACCGTCACCCCGGCATTCGAGCCGGAGTAGTCGACCCAGTCCATCCCGCTGCCTGAGTTGATCGTGTCCGCGCCCAGATCGCCCGCAATGGTATCATTGCCGGTCCCGGTCGAGATGTTGTCGC
>Ga0255097_1000679_pt1 | contig 13347 bp, 11 predicted proteins | sample Colum_Atlam_RepB_2_FD_188436 | JGI IMG/M metagenome (GOLD analysis project Ga0255097, IMG submission 188436) | Freshwater microbial communities from Columbia River, Oregon, United States - Colum_Atlam_RepB_8d | ecosystem: Environmental > Aquatic > Freshwater > River | place: USA: Oregon...
GCCACAGCCGCTCGCCTTCCTCCTTCTCGCGCATCACTCGCAGCACCACCTCGCCGTTCTCGGTGAACTTGATGGCGTTGGAGATCAGGTTGGTCAGGATCTGGCGCAGGCGCGGACCGTCGCCCACCAGTTTCTGCGGCACGTCGTGGTAGACGATCTGCACCAGCTCCAGCACCTTCTCGTAAGCCAGCGGCGCCAGCAGGGCGGTGGTGTCCTCCACGGTATCCTGAAGATCGAAGTTTTCCTCGTTCAGGCGCAGGTGGCCGGCCTCGATGCGGCTCCAGTCCAGCAGGTCGTTGATCATGGACAGCAGCGCCCGCGCCGACTTGTCCAGGGTGTTGAGCTGCTGGCGCTGCTCCTCGTTGAGGCCGGAGCGGCGCAGCAGGTCGGCGTAGCCCAGGATCGCGGTCAGCGGGGTGCGCAGTTCGTGCGAGAGGTTGGAGAACAGCTCCGACTGGGCCCGGGCGGAGTCCTGGCTGTCGGCCAGCGAGCGGCGCAGCAGTTCGCTTTTCTCGTGGACCCGCTGCAGGTCCTGGCGCAGGCGGGTAGTGGCCTGGCCGACCTGCTGGTCGAGCTGGTCGCGGTACTGGGCCAGCAGGCGGCCGGTCTGGTTGATCTGCAGGCTCAGTTCGCCCGACAGGCCGGGCAGGTCGGCGGCGGCGCGGGTTTCCACCCGGCCGGCGGCCAGTTGCTTCAGCACGTCCAGCTGGCCCCGCTGGGCCTGGCCCAGCCGGCGGTTGGCGAGCAGGGCCAGGGCCAGGCCGATGACGCCCAGGCCCAGCCAGAGGGCGATCGCCACCGGGGACTCCCGGATCAGCAGGAATCCCGCGCCCCAGACCAGCCCGCCCGGGGCCAGGAGCCAGGGCCAGCCGGCCACACGCTGCTGCCACAGGGCCTGCAGCCTCATCCAGTCGACCCAGCGGTTAGAATAGACGCCATGAACTTTCCCTCGCTCGCCGATTTTATCGGCAATACCCCGCTTGCCCAGCTCCGGCGCATGCCCGGTACCGGCAACAATACCTTGCTGGTGAAGCTGGAGGGCAACAACCCGGCCGGCTCGGTCAAGGACCGCCCGGCGTATTCGATGATCCGGCGCGCCGAGGAGCGCGGCGAGATCAAGCCCGGCGACACCCTGATCGAGGCCACCTCCGGCAATACCGGCATCGCCCTGGCGATGGCGGCGGCGGTGAAGGGCTACCGCATGGTGCTGATCATGCCGGAGCACCTGTCGGTGGAGCGCCGGGCGGTCATGAAGGCCTTCGGGGCAGAGCTGATCCTGGTGACCCAGCAGCAGGGCATGGAAGGCGCCCGCGACCTGGCCCTGGAGATGCAGGCGGCCGGCAAGGGCAAGGTGCTGGACCAGTTCGGCAACCCGGACAACCCGCGCGCGCACTACGAGGGCACGGCACCGGAAATCTGGCAGGCCACCGGCGGGCGCATCACGCACTTCGTTTCGTCGATGGGCACCACCGGCACCATCATGGGCTGCTCGCGCTTCCTCAAGGAGAAGAACCCGGCGATCCAGGTGATCGGGGTGCAGCCCGACGGCGAGAGTTCCATCCCCGGCATCCGCAAGTGGCCCGAGGCCTACCTGCCGACGATCTTCGACCGCAGCCGCGTGGACCGGGTGATCGAGGTCAGCGCGGCCAATGCGGAGGACACCATGCGCGACATGGGGCGCCTCGAAGGACTGTTCTGCGGCCCCAGCAGCGGCGGCGCCCTGTGGGCCGCCCTGCAGATCTGCCGCGAGGTCGAGAATGCCGTGGTCGTCAGCATCGTCTGCGACCGAGGCGACCGCTACATCTCTACCGGCGTCTTCCCTTCGTGAAGACGCCTAGTGCTGAGTGCTGAGGACTAAGTGCTGAGTAACTGCGGCCCATTTCACCACCCACTGAGCACTCAGCACTCAGCACTCAGCACTTGCTCGTTATGGTGACGACTCTCGTATTCGACATCGAAACCGTTCCGGACTTGGAGGGCGGCCGCCGCATCCATGGCCTGGAGGGCATGAACGACGGCGAGGTCGCCGCGGCCATGAGTACGCTGCGCCTGGCCGCCAAGGGCACGGACTTCCAGCCGGCGCACCTGCAGCGCATCGTCGCCATCTCGGTGGCGCTGCGCCAGGGCGAGGGTTTCCGCTGCTGGTCGCTGGGGGAAGAGTCCAGCGACGAGGCCGAACTGGTGCGGCGCTTCTTCGACGGCATCGAGAAGTACCGGCCGGTGATCGTGTCCTGGAACGGCGGCGGCTTCGACCTGCCGGTGCTGCACTACCGGGCCCTGGTCCACGGCGTGCAGGCGCCGCGCTACTGGGATACCGGGCACTTCGACCGCGAGGCGAAGTGGGACAACTACATCGGCCGCTACCAGTTCCGCCATACCGACCTGATGGACGTGCTGGCGATGTACACCGGCCGCCAGAACGCGCCGCTGCACGAGATCGCCCTGCTGCTGGGCCTGCCCGGCAAGCTCGGCATGGACGGGTCGATGGTCTTCGACGCCTTCCGTGCCGGCAAGCTGCCGGACATCCGAGCCTACTGCGAAACCGACGTGCTCAACACCTGGCTGGTCTACCTGCGCTTCCAGTTCATGCGCGGGCTGCTGGACAAGCCGGGGCTGACGCAGGAGATCGAGAAGGTCCGCGAGTTCCTGCGCGCCAGTCCCGCCGCACACTGGAAAGAATTCCTGGAAGCCTGGAGCCCGGGCTGAGTCTGATGGCACACCGCAAGAAGCAGCTCCCCGCCGGCGATCACGCCGCCGAGATCATCGACCTGGACCACGAAGGCCGCGGCTTCGCGCGTGTCAACGGCAAGGCCACCTTCATCGCCGATGCCCTGCCGGGCGAGCTGGTGCAGTTCCGCTACACCGCGGTCTCCCGCGACGCCGACGAAGGACAGGTGACGCGCGTGGACCGCGCCTCGCCGGACCGCGTCGATCCGGGCTGCGCGCACTTCGGTACCTGCGGCGGCTGTTCCATGCAGCATCTCGCCGCCGACCGGCAGATAGAGTTCAAGCAGAAGCAGATGCTCGACGCACTGCAGCGCATCGGCAAGGTCATGCCGCAAGCGGTGATGCCGCCGGTCCGCGGGCCGGTCTGGGGTTATCGCCGCCGCGCACGGCTGGGCGCCAAGCGCCTTCCGACCAAGGGTGGCGTGCGCGTGGGTTTTCGCGAGCGCAACAGCAATTTCATGTCGATGCTCGAATCCTGTGCCGTGCTGGACCCGCGCGTGGGCCTGAAGCTGCGCGACATCGGCCGCGTGATGGATACGCTCTCCATCGCCGACAAGCTGCCGCAGATCGAACTGGCCTGCGGCGAACACGTGGCGCTGGTGTTCCGCGTGCTGCAGCCGCCGACCGAACAGGACCGTGCGAAGCTCGCCGCCTTCGGCAAGGCCGAGGGTTTCGAGGTCTACCTGCAGTCCGGCGGCCCCGACACCATCACGCCGCTGGACCCCGCCGCGCCGCCGCTGGAGTATTCCCCCGACGGGTCCGACCTGCGCCTGCGCTTCGAGCCCTCCGACTTCATCCAGGTCAACGGCGGCATCAGCCAGCAGGCCGTGCGCCAGGCCGTCGACTGGCTGGAGATTCAGCCGGGCGAGCGCGTGCTGGAGCTGTTCTGCGGCCTGGGCAACTTCTCGCTGCCGCTGGCCCGTGCCGGTGCCCGCGTGATCGCCGCCGAGGGCGAGGCCAAGCTGGTGCAGCGCGCCCGCGAGAACGCCGAGCGCAACGGCATCGCCGGCATCCGCTTCGAGAAGGCCGACCTGTTCAGGACCGAAGCGGGCGTCGACTGGCTGCAGCAGCCTTTCGACAAGGTCCTGCTGGATCCGCCGCGTGCCGGAGCCAAGGAGATCCTGCCGGCGGTGGTCGGCCGCAAGCCCTCGCGCATCGTCTACGTGTCCTGCCATCCGGGCACGCTGGCGCGCGATGCCGGCACCCTGGTGCACGAGTACGGCTACCGCCTGACCCGGGCCGGCGTGATGGACATGTTCCCGCATACCAGCCATGTCGAGAGCATGGCCCTCTTCGAGCTCTGAAATGGCGATGGAGATCGAGCGCAAGTTCTTGGTCGTGAGCGATGCCTGGCGCGCCCAGGTGAAGCGCTCGCTGGCGATGCGCCAGGGTTACCTGGCGGGCGAGGGCGGCAAGGCCTCGGTGCGCGTGCGGCTGGAAGGCGAGGCGGCGAAGCTCAACATCAAGGCCGCCGTGGTCGGTGCCGCCCGCGCCGAGTACGAGTACGACATCCCCGCCGCGCAGGCGCGCGAGATGCTGGACAATCTTTGCGTCGGCCGCCTGGAGAAGACGCGCCACTACATCGAGATCGACGGCCTGACCTGGGAGGTCGACGAGTTCATCAACGACAACGCCGGTCTGGTGGTGGCGGAGATCGAACTCGACAGCATCGACCAGCCCTTCGAGCGGCCCCCCTGGCTGGGCCGCGAGTTGACCGAGGACCGGCGCTACTACAATCATCATCTTGCCCTGCATCCCTGGCGGACCTGGCCCGATGAAGATCGACATTGACCTGACGCGCCAGCGCCTGCGGCTGCTCGACGGCGGACGCTTGCTGAAGGAATACGCCGTCTCCACCGGCGCCAACGGTCCCGGCGAGATCCAGGGCAGCGGCTGCACCCCGCGCGGCCGTCACGTCGTGCGCGCCAAGATCGGCGCCGGCAAGCCGGCCAATGCCGTGTTCGTGGGCCGCCGCCACACCGGGGAGTTCTGGACCCCGGAAGGGCACCAGCGCCAGCCCAAGCGCGACTGGATGCTGACCCGCATCCTCTGGCTCAGCGGCCGCGAGCCTGGCCGCAACCGGCTGGGCTGCGTCGACACCTTCCGCCGCTACATCTACCTGCATGGCACGCCGCCGGTGACCGAGCTGGGCAAGCCCGGCTCGCACGGTTGCGTGCGCATGCGCAATGAAGACGTCATCGAACTGTTCGATCTTGTTCCCGCAGGTACCGAAGTTGAAATCCACGAGTAAGAAATCCGCCCTCATCGGCCCGCTGATGCTCGACGTGCCCGGCCAGGAACTGACTGCCGAGGACCGCGAGGTGCTGTCGCACCCGCTGGTCGGCGGCGTCATCCTGTTCACGCGCAACTACCGGGATCCGGAACAGCTCAAGGCGCTCTGCGACGGCATCCTCGCCGTCAAGAAATCGCCGCGCCTTCTGCTGGCGGTGGACCACGAGGGCGGGCGCGTGCAGCGTTTCCGCGTGGGCTTCTCGCGCATCCCGGCGATGGGTTCGCTCGGCAAGCTGTTCACCGAAGATGCCGAGCGAGCCTGTGTGGACGCGCGCGAGCAGGGGCTGACGATTGCACGCGAGCTCTCGGCCTATGGCATCGACCTGTGCTTCGCCCCGGTGCTGGACCGCGACTGCGGGGTCAGCACGATCATCGGCGACCGCGCCTTCTCGCAGGACACCGAGACCATCGTGCGCCTGGCCAGTGCTTTCCGCAGCGGCCTGAACGAGCTGGGCCTGGCGGCCACCGGCAAGCACTTTCCCGGCCACGGCGCCGTCGCGGCGGACTCGCACCTGGAGCTGCCGGTGGACCGCCGCAGCGAGGAGGAGATCCGCGCGACCGACCTGGTACCCTTCAAGCGCCTGATCGACGAGGGTGTGGAGTCGCTGATGATGGCGCACATCCGCTACCCGTCCGTGGACCAGACGCCGGCCTCGCTGTCGGTCAAGTGGATCGAGACGATCCTGCGCAAGGAACTGGGCTTCGACGGCGCCCTGTTCTGCGACGACCTGTCGATGAACGGGGCCGCCGCCGTCGGCAGCATGGAGGAACGCGCGCGCCTGGCGCTGGCGGCCGGCTGCGACATGCTGCCGGTCTGCAATGATCGCGCCGCCGCCGTGGCCCTGCTGGACGCCCTGAAGGACGTGAAGCCCTCCAAGGCGGGCAGCGACCGCCTGAGGAAGCTGTACCGCAAGGAGCCGAAGTGAGCGACGCCGCTGCCGAGCACGCCAACCAGGTCCTCGCCGAGGCCGACTGCCTGCACGATGCGGCGGCCGTTCGCCTCACCTACGACCGCCTCGCCGAGCGCATCCGCGAGGAATACATCGGCAGGAATCCACTGATCCTGTGCGTGATGATCGGCGGCCTGCATGCCACCTCGGAAATCACCCAGCGTCTCGATTTCGCCTTCGAGATCGACTATCTCCATGCCACCCGCTACCGCGGCGCCACTGCCGGCGGCGGGCTGCTATGGAAGCGCCAGCCGGACCGCGAGCTCAAGGGCCGCCACGTGCTGGTGATCGACGACATCCTCGACGAAGGCCACACGCTGGTCGCCATCCGCAAGGCGCTGGCGGAGTTCCAGCCGGCCAGCCTCAAGGTGGCGGTGCTGGCGGAGAAGATCCATGACCGCCGCGCGCCCGAAGCGCACGCCGAGTTCATCGGCCTGCAGCTGGTGGACCGCTACGTCTTCGGCTGCGGGATGGACTACAAGGAATACTGGCGGCAGCTGCCTGCCATCTATGCTGTGCGAGGCATGTGAATGACGACGAAGATCGCCGTGATCGGCGGCACCGGCATGAACCAGTGGCCGGGCCTGGAAATCGAGCGCCGCATCGAGCTGACCACGCCCTACGGCGCGCCCAGCGCGCCGCTGCTGGAGGGCCGGGTCTATGGCACCCGCGCGATCTTCCTGGCGCGCCATGGCGAGGGCCACAAGCTGCCGCCGCATGCCATCAACTACCGCGCCAACATCTGGGCCCTGCGCGAGGCCGGGGTGCAGAGCATCGTCGCCATCGCGGCGGTGGGCGCCATCGCGCCCTGGTTCGAGCCGGGCGCCGTGGCGGTGCCGCAGGACATCATCGACTACACCTGGGGCCGCGAGCACACCTATTCCGACGGGCGCGAGGGTTCGGGCCTGGAGCATGTCGAGTTCACCGAGCCCTACTCGGAGCGCCTGCGCCAGGCCCTCGGCGAGGCAGCCGGCCGCGCCGGCGTCGCCATGGGCGCCGGCATCCATGGCGTCACCCAGGGGCCGCGGCTGGAGTCCTCCGCGGAAATCCGCCGCATGCAGCGTGACGGCTGCGACATGGTTGGCATGACCGGCATGCCGGAGGCGGCGCTGGCCCGGGAGCTCAAGCTGGACTACGCCTGCCTGGCGGTGTCGGTGAACTGGGCCGCCGGCGTCATGGGCCTGGGAGACATCCACGCGGAAATCCACCAGTCCATCGAGACCGGCATGGGCCGGGTGCGCGCGGTCCTGGCCGAAGCCCTGCCGCGGTTGTGACGGCGGCCCCGGTTCGGGCGCCTTTCCCCGCTCGTACTGAGCTATCCTGCGGGAACCCGCAGGAGTGCCGCCCGTCCCATGTCGCCCCATAGCCGAAACCCTGCCTTTGCCCGGGCCGCCGTTGCCGGCGACCGGGGGGAGCTGCGGCTGGCGGCTGGCGCGGGCAGCTACTCCGAGCGCCTGGGCTCCTTCTTCCTGTCGGCTTTCCGCCTGTCGGCCCTGCCGGCCGCCCTGCTGGATACCGATCGCCGCATCCTTTGCGTCAACGATGCCATGTCGGCCCTTCTCGGGGTGCCTGAACTGCCGCCGCAGGGACGCAAGCTGGAGGAACTGTTCGACTTCAGCGACCGCGACCCGATCCTGGCGGCCTCCACCCTGCAGGCGGACAGCCGCTGCGAACTGGACGTGCGCCTGCAGCTCGGGTCGCTGACCCGGCCGCACCGGCTAGTCCTCACCCGGCCGGTGCCCGATGCCGGCTGCATCGTGGCGGAACTGCACGAGCGGCGCGGCGAGTCGACGCTCGCCGCCACCGGCGGCGGGCAGGCCGGCTACAGCGCCATCGGCCTGGCCCTGATGCGCGAGGGCGTGATCGAGACCGACGAGCACGGCCTGGTGGTGGGGATGAACGAGCGGGCGGAAGAGCTCACCGGCTGGCCCCGCGCGCGTGCGCTGGGCCAATCGCACGAACGCGTGCTGCGGCTGCTGTCCGCGCCCGATGCCCCCTCGCGCAATCCCGTTCGGCTCTGCCTGCAGGGCGGCGCCGCGCGAATCTCCTCGGAACACCAGTCGCTCACCCGCGACGGCCGCCGCCTCAGCCTGCGCTGTTCCGCCGGAGCCTTGCTGCGGGCCGATGGCGGCATCAGCGGTGCGGTCGTGGTGTTCGAGGACTACACGCGCATGAGCCTGCTGTCGGAGGAGCTCGCCTACCGCAGCACCCACGATCCCATCACCGGCCTGCTGAACCGCGACGAGTTCGAGCGCCGCGTCAACCTTGCGCTGGCGCGCTCGCGCAGCGAGGGCAGCGAGCACCTGCTGTGCTACATCGACCTGGACCAGTTCAAGGTGGTCAACGACGTGCATGGCCACTTTGCCGGCGACGAGATGCTGCGGCAGATCGCCGGGGTATTCCGTGCCCCGCTGCGCCCCGAGGATGCTCTGGCGCGCCTGGGTGGCGACGAGTTCGGCGTGCTGCTGGAGGACATCAGGGTGCCAGAGGGCATGCCGCTGCTGGAAGGCCTGCTCGAGGCCGCCCGCAACAACCGCTTCGTCTGGGAAGGCCAGAGCTTCGTCACCACGGCGAGCATGGGCGCCGTGACGATCAATGCGCGCACGCCCGACAGTTCGCGTGCGCTGTCGCTGGCCGATGCCGCCTGTCACGCCGCCAAGGAGGATGGCCGCAATCGTGTGCGCCTGGCGGAGGACAACGACGAGGCTGCACGCCGCTACAACCAGATGAGCATGGTGGCGCGCATCAACCGCGCCCTGGACCACAACCAGTTCAGCCTCTACTACGAGGACGTGGTGCGCAGCGATGCCCTGGGCGAAGTGGTGTACCGCGAACTGCTGCTGCGCATCCGCGGCGACCGCGGCGAGATCCAGCCGCCGGCGGAGTTCATCGCCGCCGCCGAGCGCTACTACATGATGAGCGCCCTGGACCGCTGGGTGGTCAACGCGGCGCTGGAGGGCATCGCCTGGCGCCAGGACGAGGTCATCTACGCCATCAATATCTCCGGCCTGTCGCTGGGCGACCGCCGCTTCCTGGACTACGTCGTGGAGCGGATCCACGAGTCGGGCGTCAGGCCCGAGCAGCTTTGCTTCGAGATCACCGAGACCGCGGCGATCTCGCATCTCAGCGAGGCGCGTGCCTTCATCGAGCGCCTCGCCGGCCTGGGCTGCCGCTTCGCCCTGGACGACTTCGGCTCGGGCATGGCGTCCTTCTCCTACCTGCGCAACCTGCCGGTGCACTACCTCAAGATCGACGGCAGCTTCGTGCGGTCCATGCAGGCCAACCGCCTGGACCGCGGCATGGTCGAAGCCATCAACCGCATCGGACATGACATGGGTCTGAAGACCATTGCCGAGCATGTCGAGGACCACAGCTTGGTCGAAGCCCTGCGCGGCATCGGCGTGGACTGGGTGCAGGGCCATGCGATCTCGGTGGCGCGGCCCTTCGACGAACTGATCGCGTCCTAGGACCTGTCCGCGGCGCCGGCGGATTCCAGGTTTTCCAGTGCGGGCCGCTCCGGTACCCGCCCCTCGGTGAGCAGGGCCCGCACCTCGGACAGCAGCATGATCCAACTCTGCAGGTTGCGGATGCCGAAGCGCAGCGAGACGTAGACCAGTGCCTGCCGCAGGCTGGAGCGGCCGCTGCGGGCAAGGTGTGAGGACTCCTGCTGCAGGTATTCCGTCAGCTTGTCGCGGAACTGCGCGAGATTCCGGTCCACTTCCTCGAGCACGGGGGCGGGGTCCGCCAGGTTCGCCGCATACAGCCGCATGAGGATCGCGCTGCTGATCCGCTCGGGCTTCCAGGGGCCTTCCAGCCAGGCCTTCAGCGCCGCGCGGCCCTCGGCGGTGATGCGGTAGTGCTTGCGGTCGGGCCGCGAGGCCTGTTCCTGCAACTCGAACTCCACCAGGCCATCCTGGCCCAGGGCCTTCAGCTCCTGGTAGATCTGCTGGTGGGAGGCGGACCAGAACTGGCCGATGCCGCCGCGGAAGCGCTGGGCGAGGTCGTAGCCGGTGCCGGGCTTGCCCTCGAGCAGCACGAGGATGGCGTTCTTCAGCGACATGGCGGCTCCGGCTTGGCCTGATATGCAATATGTTGCATATCATCCTCGCCTGTGCAAGGATATGCAATATCTTGCATATGGAGTAAAACATGGCCCTGCCAGCCCAGCTGAAGAACCGCTTGCGCCTGCCCGTCGTCGGCGCCCCCCTGTTCATCGTGTCCAACCCGGACCTGGTCATCGCCCAGTGCAAGGCCGGCATCATCGGCTCCTTCCCGGCGCTGAACGCGCGCCCCGCCGAGCAGCTGGAGGTCTGGCTCCAGCGCATCACCGAGGAACTGGATGCCTGGAACCAGGCCAACCCGGACACGCCGGCGGCGCCCTATGCCGTCAACCAGATCGTCCACAAGTCCAATGCGCGCCTGGAGCATGACCTTGAGGTCTGCGTGAAGTACAAGGTGCCGGTGGTCATCACCTCGCTGGGTGCGCGGCCCGAGGTCAACCAGGCCGTTCATTCCTACGGCGGCATCGTGCTGCACGACATCATCAACAATTTCTTTGCGAAGAAGGCCATCGAGAAGGGGGCGGACGGCCTGATCGCCGTGGCGGCCGGTGCCGGCGGCCATGCCGGCACGCTGTCGCCCTTTGCCCTGATCCAGGAGATCCGCGAGTGGTTCGACGGTCCGCTGCTGCTCTCCGGCTCCATCGCCAACGGCAACGCCATCCTCGCCGCCCAGGCGATGGGCGCCGACCTGGCCTACATGGGCTCGGCGCTGATCGCCACGCAGGAAGCCAATGCCGACGCACGGTACAAGCAGATGATCGTCGACTGCGGCGCGGACGACATCGTCTACTCCAACCTCTTCACCGGCGTGCACGGCAACTACCTGCGCCCCTCCATCGTCAATGCCGGCCTGAATCCGGATGCGCTGGAGAAGGGCAGTGCGTCCGACATGGACTTCGGTGCCGCCGCCAGCGGCGAGATCGGCGACGTCGGCAAGAAGGCCTGGAAGGACATCTGGGGCTGCGGCCAGGGCATCGGCGCGGTCAAGCAGATCGAGACGGTGGAGACGCTGGTCAACCGGCTGAAGGCGGAGTATCGCGGTGCGCGTGAAAGGCTCGCGGTGAACTGAGCCTGATCTTTCCCCTCTCCCGCTCGCGGGAGAGGGATCAAGGGAGAGGGTTTCTGCAAACTCGACCGGGTCGGCCCCGGCCCCGGGTTTGCAGAGGCCCTCTCCCGGCAACTGCTCCTGCGCTGCCCTACCTAGGGCCCATGCCCTTGCCGGCCCTTCGGGCCACCCTCTCCCCCAAGCGGGCGCGGGACAGAAACCGCTAGCGAAGGCTCCCCATCGCCTTCAGCAACATCTCCGCCCGCTCCTCGACCTTCTCCAGGTTCGTGTACCAGTGCAGGCGCTTCTGTCCTTCCAGCTTCCAGTGCTTGGGCTGGGTCTGGATCAGCTTGATCATCTTCACCGGGTCGATCGTCGTCTGCGGGCCGAAGTCGAAGGCCGCGGAACGCGCCCCGGCGCGCAGCTTCGACAGGCCCAGGGCCTGGGCCGCGATGCGCAGGCGCGTGGCGTCGAACAGGCGCTCCGCCGCCGGCGGCAGCAGGCCGAAGCGGTCGATCATCTCCACCTTCAACTCGTCCAGCTCGGCCTCCGTGCCTGCTTCCGCGATACGCTTGTACAGCGTCAGGCGCGCATGCACGTCGGGGATGTAGTCGTCCGGGATCAGGGCCGAGGCACCCAGGTCCACCTCGCAATCGGAGCGGCCGAAGGGATTGTCGTCGATCTTGCCGGACTTGATCGCCTTGACCGCGCGGGCCAGCAGCTCGGCGTACATCGTGAAACCCACTTCCTCGATTTGGCCGGTCTGGTCCTCGCCCAGCAGTTCGCCGGCACCGCGTATCTCCAGGTCGTGCGTCGCCAGGGCGAAGCCCGAGCCCAGGTCGCCCAGGGTCTCGATGGCATCCAGCCGCTTCTGCGCGTCGGGGGACAGCGCGCGCTTGGATGGCACCATCAGGTAGGCGTAGGCGCGATGGTGCGAGCGGCCGACGCGGCCGCGCAGCTGGTGCAGCTGTGCCAGGCCCAGCGTATCGGCGCGGTCGATCACGATGGTGTTGGCAGTGGGCACGTCGATGCCCGACTCGATGATCGTGGTCGCCACCAGGATATTGAAGCGCTGGTGGTAGAAATCCAGCATCACCTGCTCCAGCTCGCGCTCGCGCATCTGGCCGTGGGCGTAGCGCACGCGGCCCTCGGGCACCAGTTCCTGGATGCTGCGCGAGAACGGCTCGATGTCCTTGACCTCGTTGTGCAGGATGTAGATCTGGCCGCCGCGGCGCAGCTCGCGCAGGCAGGCCTCGTAGACCAGGGTGTTGTTCCACTCGTGCACCGCGGTCTTGATGGCGATGCGCGAGGGCGGCGGCGTGGCGATGATCGAGAGATCGCGCAGGCCGGCCAGCGACATGTTGAGAGTGCGCGGGATCGGCGTCGCGGTCAGCGTCAGCAGGTCCACCTCGGCGCGCAGGTTCTTAAGCGCCTCCTTGTGGCGCACGCCGAAGCGGTGTTCCTCGTCCACCACGACCAGGCCCAGGTTCCTGAACTTCACGTCGGACTGCAGCAGTCGGTGGGTGCCGATGACGATGTCCAGCGCGCCGCTCTCCAGCTCCTTGAGCATCGCCGTCTGCTCCCTGGCCGTGCGCATGCGCGACAGGCTGCCGACGCGGATCGGCCAGCCGGCGAAGCGGTCGGCGAAGTTCTTGGCGTGCTGCTCGGCCAGCAGCGTGGTGGGCGCCAGCATGCACACCTGGCGGCCGGCCCGGGCGGCGGCGAAGCAGGCGCGCAGCGCCACCTCGGTCTTGCCGAAGCCGACATCGCCGCAGACCACGCGGTCCATGGTCTTCTCGCTGCGCAGGTCGTCCAGCACGGCGTCGATGGCCTTCTGCTGGTCCTGCGTCGGCGTGAAGGGGAAGCTGTCGCAGAAGCGCGCGTACTCTTCCTCGTCGAAGTCCAGTGCCAGGCCCGGCTTGGCGGCACGGCGTGCCTGGATCTGCAGCAATTCGGCGGCCACGTCCGCCGCCTTCTCGCGTGCCTTGGCCTGGGCCTTGGCCCAGCGTTCCGAACCCAGGGCATGCAGCGGGGCCTTGTCGTCCTCGCTGCCGGTATAGCGGTGGATCAGGTTCAGCGAGCCCACCGGGACGTAACGCTTGCCGTCGGCGTACTCCAGCAGCAGGTATTCCGCGACGATGCCGCCGGCATCAAGCTTCTCGAGGCCCCGGTAGCGGCCCACGCCGTGCTGCACATGGACCACCGGCGAGCCGATGGACAGCGTCGAGAGGTCTCGCAGGATCGTCTCGGGGTCGCGGATCTTGCTGCGGCT
>Ga0255097_1000680_pt1 | contig 13342 bp, 10 predicted proteins | sample Colum_Atlam_RepB_2_FD_188436 | JGI IMG/M metagenome (GOLD analysis project Ga0255097, IMG submission 188436) | Freshwater microbial communities from Columbia River, Oregon, United States - Colum_Atlam_RepB_8d | ecosystem: Environmental > Aquatic > Freshwater > River | place: USA: Oregon...
GCGCGAGGCAGCGCGTGACGGTGGCGCCCGTGTCCTGCGCCAGCAGGTCGTAGCGCGGCAGGCCGAGCTGGTCCGCCAGGGCCTTCAGGCGGCGGGCGTGGCCCTCGAAGCTGAAATCGGTCCCTTCGTCCCAGCGCGAGCCGCCGAGGCCGGCCAGGTCGACGAGATGGCAGCGGTGACTTTGCGCGAGTGCCGGCAGCACGTGGCGCCAGGTGTAGCCGGACAGCGGAAAGCCGTGCACCAGCAGCAGGTCGGGGCCGCTGCCAAGGCAGCGGTAGGGCAGGGTCGCATCGCCGAGCGCCAACTCGCGCACCGGCAGGGAGCGGTACAGGGCGTCGGCGTCAGGCACGGATGCGTTCTCCGGTGGTCAAGGTTTGCCGTGCCAGCCAGTCGGCGCTGCGGCGCCACAGCGTGTCGCGATGCGCCTCGCGGAAGTAGCCGAAGTGCCCCACGCCGCGCGTGAACTCGTCGCCGCGGCGCTCGATGCGAGCCTGCGGGTAGCGGCGCAGCAGGGCTTCCGCGGCGGCGCGCGGTGCATAGGGATCGTCGGCGAAGTTCCAGGCCAGGATCGGTGCCCGGACCTGGGCATAGCCGGACAGGTCCAGGCCATGCTGCGGCGAGAACAGGTAGTCGCGCGAACGGGCCCAGCGTGCCCAGCCGGCGGCGGCGCCCACCGGCAGCGCCGGACCCTTGCCGAGGCCGAGCTTGGCCTGCGCCACGCTGTCGCCCCCGCGGGCGAACCAGGGCACCAGGCCGTACCACAGCAGTGCCAGCGCAGGACGCGCGCTCCAGGGGTAATGGCGCAGGTGCGGCGCGGTGCCGGCCACGAAGACGGCGCCGCTCAGTTGCCGGGCCGAGGGCGCCAGGCCGGGAATCTGGCATCCGATGCTGTGGCCGACGAGGAAATGGCGAGCGTTCACCGAGCGTGCGCGCTGCAGCAGGGCTTCCAGGTCCTGGCGGCCCCAGTCGGCGAGATCCACGGCGCTGCCGCGCAGGGCCGCGGCGGAGTCGCCGAACCCGCGGTTGTCGCAGGTGATGACGTGGTAGCCCTGGTCGGCGAGCCAGCCGGCATAGGCGGCATAGAAGCCCTGCGGCACGCCCAGCGCGGCGGAGATCACGACCGCGCCGGCATTGCCGCCGGCGTATTCGCGTGCGGATAGCGTGACGCCGTCGGCGCAGCGCAAGGACAGGGCAGTGGCCTGGATCAAGCGGAATCTCCCTGGGAGCCCCAGGCTTGCACGGCCAGGGCGATGAGCAGCAGCAGTGTAGCGAGCAGGTCGGCCAGGGCGACACGGCGCAGCGGCGAGCTCAGTTCCGTCGACTGCCCTGCCAGCAACAGGAAGCCGCCCATGCTGACCAGTGCGGCCACGATGGCGGCAGCCCGCAGTTCGCTGCGCAAGGCCCCGGCGATCAGCAGCGCGCCGAGCAGGCCGAACAGCAGGGCGCGGTGCCGCAGCAGCAGTTCCAGCGAGGGCTCACGCACCGGGATGCCGTAGAGCGCCTCGAGTCGGGCGGCGGACAGCAACCCGGCCAGCGGCAGGAGATGCAGCACTCCGGCCGCGACCAGGCTGAAGCCCAGCAGGGCCTCAGGCCAGCGCATGCCGGGCCTTGGCGCCGCTGAACTGGCCCACCAGCAGGTACAGCAGCGGGCCGAAGGAGCCGGCGGCGGCGGTCAGCAGCAGGTAAGGCCAGGCGTTGCGGCCGCTGCGGCGGGCGTCACCCACCATCCAGACCATGATCAGCAGGCAGGCGATGCCGAGGTCGGCCAGCGCCTGCCAGCCGGCGGTGTTCTGGAACAGGTGGGTGAAGATGCCGACATAACCGTGCTCGGCGATGGCCACCAGGCTCAGCGCGCCGAAGGCGCCGAAGAGGACGAGCAGCAGCAAGGTGTTGAGCTTCATCGCAGTCTCCTTGGGTTGGAGGCTGCAGCATCCCGCCGCCGTCGCGGCGTCTCAATTACCGCTCAGGTAATGACTCCGCCTTGCTGGCCAGCCGCAGGCGATAGTCGCGCGGGCTGCAGCCGGCGCGGCTGCGGAAGGCGCGGGTGAAGTTGGCCGTGTCGCGGAAGCCCAGCGAATAGGCGATCTCGGTGATGCTGAGCACGCCGGCCGCCAGGCGTTCGCAGGCCAGTTCATGCTGGATGCGCCCGGCCAGTTCGCGGTAGCTGGTGCCCTCGCGCTCCAGGTAGCGGTTGAGAGTGCGCGTCGACAGGTTGAGGGTGCTGGCGAGCTCGGCCAGCGAGGGCACGCCGTCGCCGACCTCCCTCAGGGTCATTGCCACCCAGTCGGCGAACTGGCGCACGTCGGTGACCTGCTGCACCAGTTCCCGGCAGCGCTCCTCCGCCACCTTCAGGGCATTGGCGTCCGCCATCGCGATGGGGTAGCGGCGGAAGTCGACGTTGAACAGCAGGCGCACGCTGGGTCCGCGATCGGTGCCGAAGGTGCAGAGCAGGTCGCGTATCTCGGTATAGCGCTGCAGGTGCGGCGGTTCGGCGATCGACAGGTACAGGCGGCAGGGAATGCGGCTGCCGACCATGTCGTGCACGTCGCGCAATGCCGCCATCGCGATCGTCTCGATGTGGAAGGACAGGCACTGGTGTCCCATGGCCACGGTCGGCGTGAACAGCAGCTCGCCGTGGTCCGGCCCGCTGGAGTAGCGCATGCGGAAGCTCGGCAGCACCAGGCGGAAGTAGCGCGCGACGAAATGCATCGCATGCTCCACCGTCGGGCTGTTGACCATGCCGAAGCCGACGATGCTGTGGGAACTCACCGTCAAGAGCTTGCCCAGTTCGAAACCGAGATCGCTGCGGCCGCTGGCCTGCACCGCGCGCGCGATGATCTGTTCCACCTGCGAGAAGTACAGCGTGGCATCGGGCTGTTCCAGGGCCGCCACCGGCAGCGACAGCTCGCGCAGCAGGTCGCGCACGTCGATGCCCTGGCGCCCGAGTACTTCCTGCAGGCGCATGTAGTAGCGCGCCGGCACCCTCAGTTCCTGCTTGGCCATGGGGCTCCCTACGAAAGTCCTGTCTCATTATGACAACAACATGGCGCAAAAAGACAAGAACGGGTGGGTAGGCAAGGCGCAGCATGCACGCCGTCTGGAGGAAGTCATAAAAATGAATACGCTGGAAGCGACGAGGGGAGAGGCCGCCGCATGGCGCGACGGCAAGCGCTGGTGGTGGCTGCTGAGCCCCGCCCTGCCCCTGCTGGGTGCCGTGTCGGTACTGGGAGTGATCCTGGGCGGCAATGGCCTGCTGCTGTGGCTGATGCCGCTGGTGTTCTACGGCCTGATCCCCTTCATGGACTGGCTGGTCGGCGAGGACCAGGTCAACGCGCCGGAATCCGCCGTCGCCGCGCTGGACCGCGATGCCTATTACCGCCGCATCGTCTATGCCTACATCCCCAGCCAGTACGCCGCGACGATCCTCGGGGCCTGGCTGGCCGTGAATGGCGGCCTGTCCGCCTGGGAACTGGCCGGCCTGGTGATCACCGTCGGCATGACCAACGGCGTCGGCATCAACACCGCGCACGAACTGGGACACAAGACCAACGCCCTGGAGCGCTGGCTGGCCAAGATCACGCTGGCGCCGGTGGCCTACGGCCACTTCTGCATCGAGCACAACAAGGGCCACCACAAGAACGTGGCCACGCCGGAGGATCCCGCCAGCTCGCGCATGGGCGAGAGCTTCTGGGCCTTCCTGCCGCGCACGATGATCGGCAGCCTGCGCTCGGCCTGGGGCATCGAGGCCGCGCGCCTGGCGCGCAACGGCAAGGGGGCCTGGTCCGCCGGCAACGAGAACCTGCAGGCCTGGGCCATGACCGTGCTGCTGTTCGGCGCGCTGACGCTGTGGCTGGGCTGGCCGGCGCTGCTGTTCCTGCTGGTGCAGGCCTTCTACGGCGCTTCGCTGCTGGAAGTGGTGAACTACCTGGAGCACTACGGCCTGCTGCGGCTCAAGGACGCCAACGGCCGCCCCGAGCGCTGCCAGCCGCGCCATTCCTGGAACAGCAACCACGTCGTCACCAACCTGCTGCTGTACCAGCTGCAGCGGCACTCCGATCATCACGCCAACCCCACGCGGCGCTACCAGGGCCTGCGCCATTTCGACGACAGCCCGCAGCTGCCCTCGGGCTATGCCGCGATGGTACTGGTGGCCTACTTCCCGCCGCTGTGGTTCCGCCTGATGGACCCGCGCGTGGTCGCCCATCATGGCGGCGACCTGACGCGCGCCAACCTGCAGCCCTCGCGCCGCTGGCAGCTGCTGGCCCGCTGGATGGGCCGCTCCGCCGCCGACCGTGACCGCGGCCCGCCGCTGGCCGGCACCGCCGCCGGCCCGCTGGGAACGGCGACCGCGGCAGCCCGGCACCAGTGCCCCAACTGCCAGTTCATCTACGACGAAAGGCTCGGGTATCCGCCCGAGGGCTTCCCGCCGGGCACGCCCTGGGCGCGGTTGCCGGCGGACTGGAGCTGTCCGCACTGCGCCGTCCGCGACAAGCAGGATTTCGCGCCGCTCTGAGTTCGCCCGGGCGGCCCCGCCGCCGCCCCAAGACACCATCGAGGTTCATCCATGCACGATTCACGTAGCGCATTTGCGCAGGCCTTCGTTCGCCTGACGGAGCCGCTGATCTTCAGCCGCCGCCGCCTGACGCTGGCGGTCCTGGCGATCATCACCGTCTTCCTCGGCTGGCAGGCGACCCACCTGCGCGTCGAGACCGGCTTCGACAAGCAGCTGCCGCTGGGCCATCCCTACATCGGGGTCTACAAGCAGTACCAGAAGGAATTCGGCGGCGCCAACGTCACGCTGGTGGCTTTGCGGCAGAAGCAGGGCGACATCTACAACGCCTCCTTCATGCGCACGCTGCGCGCGCTGACCGACGCGGTGTACTTCACGCCGGGCATGGACCGCGCGCGCGTCAGTTCCATCTTCACGCCGGACGTGCGCTACCTGGAGGTGGTGGAGGGCGGCTTCGCCGGCGGCAACGTCGTGCCGGCCGACTTCCAGCCGACGCCGGAATCGCTGCAGCGCGTCCGCGCCAACATCGACAAGGCCGGCATCGTCGGGCGCCTGATCGCCAACGACCACGGCGGCGCCATGGTGTTCTCCGAACTGCTGGAGCGCGACCCCGTTACCGGCGTCAAGCTCGACTACATCGATACCGCCCATCGCCTCGAGGAGGTGCGCGGCCGCTTCACCAGCGCCAAGCGCTACGACTACGTCCTGAAGCAGGATGCGCCGCCGCTGAAGGCCGGTGCGGTGCTGCGCAGCGCCTACCACGATCCGCGCGGCCTGCTGTTCGCGCTGCAGGAGTTCGACGCGGCGCCGGACGAGACCGGCGCGGTGCGCAGCTTCCGCGGCTGGCAGGTCGAGGTGCGGGAGCAGGCCAACCCGGACTACAACCCGGACATCGAAGTCCACATCATCGGCTTCACCAAGGCCGTAGGCGACATCGCCGACAGCGCCGTCGAAGTGTTCAGCTTCTTCGGCCTGACCGTGCTGCTGGTCTGGCTGCTGCTGTGGCGCTACTGCGGGTCGCCCAAGGTCGCGCTGCTGCCGCTGGCCTGCGGTGTGCTCGCGGTGATCTGGGAGCTGGGCCTGCTGCACATGGTGGGCCTGGCGCTGGACCCGTTCGCGGTGCTGATGCCCTTCATCGTGCTGGCCATCAGCACCTCGCACGGCATCCAGATCACCAGCTTCTGGCTCAACGAGGTGGCCGACAACGGCCTGCCGCCGCTGGAAGCCGCCGTCGCCACCTACCGCCGCCTGGTCATTCCCGGCCTGTCGGCGCTGGCGACCAACTTCATCGGCTTCGGCACCATCCTGCTGATCCCCATCGACATCATCCGGGAGATGGCGATCAACGCCATGCTCGGCCTCCTGGCGATCGTGCTGTGCAAGAAGATGCTGCTGCCCTGCCTGCTGACCTTCGCCACGGTGAAGGACCCGGTGAAGTTCCGCGCGCACCAGCAGGCGCGCGACCGGCAGTTCGCGCCGATCTGGCGGATGCTGTCCGGGCTGACGGCCAAGCCGGTGGCCGCGGTGGTGCTGGTGGCCGCCGCGGCGCTGTGGGGCTGGGGCGAGTGGGTGGCGCGCGACCTGAAGATCGGCGAGCTGCATGCGGGCGTGCCGGAACTGCGCCCGGACTCGCGCTACAACCTCGATTCCGCCGCCGTGGTGCGCGACTTCTCGATCGGCGTGGACGTGCTCAAGGTGGTGGCGGAGGGCAAGACCGACGGCTGCATCGATCACTCCATCGTCTCGCTGATGGACCGCTTCGCCTGGCGCATGGAGAACACCCCGGGGGTGCAGTCCACGCTGTCGCTGCCCAAGCTGCAGCAAAAGGTGTTCAACAGCTACAGCGAGTCGAACCCCAAGTTCAACACGCTGCCGCGCGAGAGCGGGGCGCTGGTCATCACCGTGCAGCCCTTCCCGAGCTCCACCGGCCTGCTCAACGAAGACTGCAGCGCCATGCCGGTGCTGGTCTTCACCCGCGACCACAAGGCCGAGACCATCGACACCATCGTGGCGGCGGTCAACCAGTTCGTCTCCGAACTGCCGGAGGACGCGCCGGTGAAGTTCCGCCTGGCCACCGGCAACGTCGGCGTGATGGCCGCGGCCAACGACGTCATCAAGGACACCGAGTTCTCGGTGCTGCTGTGGCTGTTCGTGGGCATCGGCATCTGCGTGCTGGCCTCGTTCCGCAGCATCGCCGGCCTGGTCTGCGTGCTGGTGCCGCTGGCCCTGGTGCACGTGGCGTCCTACGCGGTGATGGTCTACCTGGAGATCGGCATCAAGATCTCCAACCTGGCGGTGGCGGCCTTCGCCGCCGGCATCGGCGTGGACTACGGCATCTACATCTACAGCGTGCTCGAGGAGAACGTGCTGCAGAAGCGCATGGCGCTGCGCCAGGCCTACGAGAACACCCTGCACCAGACCGGCAAGGCGGTGATCTTCACCGCGCTGACCCTGGCGGCCACGGTCTGCACCTGGCTGTTCTCGGGCCTGCAGTTCCAGGTCGACATGGGAATCCTGCTGACGATGATGTTCGTCGCCAATGCCGTGGCCGCCGTCGTGCTGCTGCCGGCCTTCGCGGCCTTCCTGCTGCGCCCCGCCGCCGCTGCCGCCGATGCGGTGCCGTCGGCGGTTGCCGGTTCCCAGGTGACCTGAGTTGTTCCCCCTTCTTTACAGACGTGACAGAGGAGAAATCGAGATGAAGATGCGAATGCTCGCCATCGTGGCGCTGGCGGCCGCGCTGCCCTCGGCGGCGCTGGCCAAGGTGCCCGCCGAGGAAGCCGCCAAGCTCGGCAAGGAGCTGACGCCGGTCGGCGCCGAACGTGCCGGCAACAAGGACGGCACCATCCCCGAGTGGACGCCCGCCAAGCAGTCCGGTGCGCTGAAGGGACAGTTCCCCTCCGACCCGTCGATCGAAGGCGAGAAGCCGCTGTTCACGATCGATGCCAAGAACCAGGCCAAGTATGCCGACAAGCTGACCGAGGGCCACAAGGAACTGCTGAAGCGCTTCCCGGCCAGCTACAAACTCAACGTCTACCCCAGCCACCGCAAGGTGAACTTCCCCGAGAAGGTACTGGCGGAGACGGTGAAGAACGCTACCCGGGCCGAACTGGAAGGCGTGGACAACCCCAAGGGCGCCTACGTCGGCTTCCCCTTCCCGATCCCGCGTTCCGGAGCCGAGCCGATCTGGAACCACCGCGTGAAGTGGCGCGGCGACGCGCTGCGCCGCTACAACAACCAGATGATCGTGCAGCAGGACGGCAAGTTCACGCTGACCAAGATCGTCGAGGACGTGAAGTTCTACTACGCCAACACCGGCAACGCGAACCCGCCGGAGCTGAAGCCGGGCACCGACTTCCTGCGCTACCTTTCGGAGACGATCTCGCCGCCGCGCATCGCCGGCACCTTCATCCTGGTGCACGAGAAGGCCGGCTTCGGCACGGAAGGCCGCGCCGCCTGGCTCTACGCGCCGGTGCTCAAGCGCATCCGCCGCGCGCCCGCGGTCTGCTGCGACAACCCGTATGAAGGTACGGACGGCCACCAGTTCTACGACCAGGTGGACATGTACAACGGCGTGCTGGAGCGCTTCACCTGGAAGCTGGTGGGCAAGCGCGAGATGTATATCCCGTACAACGCCTACCGCATCGCCGGCAACAAGACCAAGTACGCCGACATCGCGCGACCCAACCACATCAACCAGGACCTGCCGCGCTACGAGCTGCACCGCGTCTGGGTGGTCGAGGCCGACAACAAGCCGGACCAGCGCCACACCTTCAAGAAGCGCCGCATCTACCTGGACGAGGACAGCTGGAACATCGTGGCCATCGACGACTACGACCAGCAGGGCAAGCTGATGCAGTTCCAGGAAGGCCACTTGGTGCCGTACTTCAACATCCTGGCGGCGACCACCCAGCCTGAAGTGATCTATCACCTCAACTCCGGCCGCTACTTCGTCACCGCGATGATCAACGAAGACCAGCCTTACGACGCGACGGTGTCGTTCACCGACAGCACCTTCGAGGCCGAGACGGTGCAGAAGCGCACGTCGAAGTAAGCCATCCGGGGGCGGCGGTGCGCCGCCGCCCCTCTTCTTCCCCCTACAGAAAGAAGCGTCCGTGCAGGAGATCACGAAGATGCCCATCCGAATCCTTCCGAGGGCGGTGCTGTTGTCCGCCTGCGGCCTCGCGCCCCTGGCGGCGCAGGGCGCCGAGTTCAACTTCAACATCGGCGACACCGCCTTCAGCGCGGTGCTCAACAATACCGTCACGCTGGGAGCGTCCTGGCGCATCGAGGAACGCTCCGACGACCTGGTCGGAAAGTCCAACCTGAACCCGGACGTCTGCAGCGGCGCCTTCCAGTCCTGCCAGGGCGTGCACCGCGCGCAGAGCTATCCGGCGCAACACCTGGCCGACGCGCCCGGCATGGCGTCGATGAACTTCGACGACGGCAACCTGAACTACGACAAGGGCGACATCACCCAGGCGCCGCTCAAGCTGTCCCAGGACCTGAACATCAAGTTCGGCAACTACGGCTTCTTCTTCCGCGGCATGGGCATCTACGATGACATCAACTACCGCGGCTTCAAGGAAACCTATCCCAACAAGATCACGGCGGAGAACTACCAGCAGGTCGGCATCACCGGGGATGCCGGCGTGGGCAACCGCTACTTCGCCCGAAGCTACGGCCCCGGCGCCTACGTGCGCTCGGAGCGCGACGAGGACGAGGCGCGCGAGATCGGCATGCGCTACGACCTGCTCGACGCCAACTTCTACGGCATCGTGCCCTACCTCGACGGCGAACGGGAGCTGATCTTCCGCGTCGGCCGCCAGACCGTGAACTGGGGGCAGAGCACGGTGGCCGTCATCAACAGCGTCAACCAGGCTCAGCCGGTCAATGCCAACAGCCTCTACCGCCTCGGCTTCGGCCTGCTGGAGGAACTGTTCGTGCCGGTCGGCATGATCCGCGCCAGCACCGAGATCGCCGGCGGCGTGAGCATCGAGGGCTACTACCAGTTCGAGTGGCAGCCGATCGAGATCCCCACGCCCGGCAGCTACATGTCCTTCGTCGACATCGGCACCGACAACCTGCGCGATTCGGTCAACGCGGCTTTCGGCGGCTCCGCCGACGACCCTGACCATGTCGGCTTCCAGCTCAACAGCCCTCTGGCGCTGATCACGCCGACCACGCTGACCATCGACCGCCTCAAGGACAAGGAGGCCAGCGACCAGGGGCAGTACGGCGTGTCGCTGAAGTACTACGCCGACTGGCTCAATGACGGCACCGAGCTGGGCCTCTACTTCATGAACTACCACTCGAAGCTGCCCTACGTCAGCTTCTACTCCACCGATGCCAGCTGCGCCCGCCGCGAAGGCAACTCGATGGGCATCGATGCCACCAACACGCTGGAGTTCCTCAACGCCTGCCCGAACCTCCCTGTGGCCAACCCGAGGGCCTCGATCCCGGTGCTGGCTGATATCGGCGGTCTGGTCGCGCAGCGCCCGGGCGTCCTCGGCGAGATCGGCCTCGGCCTGGACCTGGGGACCGCGCTCGGCGGCCTGACCAGCCTGCTGATCCCGCGCTCCGGCCCGCAGAGCGACGCCGTGCCGCTGGATACCGCCAAGCTGCGGATCGAGTACCCGGAGGACCTGAAGATGTACGGCTTCAGCTTCACCACCACGGCCGGCGACCTGTCCTTCCAGGGCGAGGTGTCCTACCGTCCCAACGTGCCGCTGCAGGTGGCGCTGATCGACCTGGCCTTCGCCTCCTTCGGCCCGACGCTGACGCGCTGCCACGACGAGTCGCTGGGCTGCGCCGGCGCCAGCGCCGGCATCGGCTTCAACGAGGCCGGCGACTATGTCATCTACGACCAGAACAACTTCGTCGACGCCAACGGCAACAACCCCTATCCCGACGCGGTCAACCTGATCGTCGGCGCGGCGCCGGGCTCGGCCCGCTCCTTCCCGAACTTCATCATCCCCTACCGCGGCGGCGTTGTCGGCGAGAACGCGCCCAACAGCTACATCAAGGGCTGGATCCCGGGCAAGGTGGCGCAGTACAACGTCGGTGCCACGCAGGTGCTCGGCGCCTCGGAGAACTGGATCGGCGCGGACCAGGTGATCCTGCTCTATGAACTGGCCGCCACGCACGTGCTGAACATGCCGGACTTCGACCGCCTGCAGATCGAAGGCCCGATGACCGCGACCACGCACGCCAGCGCTGGCGCCAACGGCAGCGGTGCCGACGGCTCGCGCCTGGCCTGCTCGACCAACCCGTCCTGCTCGATCGGCCCCGACGGCCTGCGCTTCAACCCCTTCCAGGCTCCGCGCAGCGCGTTCGCCGACGACTTCTCCTGGGGCTACCGCGTGGTCGGCCGCATCAGCTACGAGTCGGTGCTGCCGGGCATCAGCGTGCAGCCGCTGTTCATCTGGCAGCAGGACATCGACGGCAACTCGCCGGGGCCTGCCGGCAACTTCGTCGAGGGCCGCAAGTCGCTGAACTTCCTGCTGGAAACCCGCTACGAGAAGTCGATGGCCTTCACCATCGCCTACAACACCTTCTTCGGCGGCGGCAAGAACAACCTGTACGCCGATCGCGACAACCTCGGCTTCTTCGTCAAGTACCAGTTCTAGAGGAACGACCATGCTTCGTCCGATCCCCTTCACCTTCGCGCTGGCCGCCGCGCTCGCGGCCGCCCAGCCGGCCTTCGCCGCGGAGGCCCCCAAGCCGCGCTCCGCCGAGATCGCTCCGATGTCGGAGCACAGCCTGCTGACGCGCATCGTGCCGGCCGGCCGCAGCCTGGTGGCGGTGGGCGGGCGCGGGCACATCCTGCGCTCCGAGGACGGCAGCGCCTGGACGCAGGTGCCGGCGCCGGTGGACGCGCTGCTGACCTCGGTGTTCTTCGCCGATGCCCAGCACGGCTGGGCGGTGGGCCACGACGCCAGCATCCTGCACAGTGCCGACGGCGGACGCAGCTGGAAGCTGCAGAACTTCCAGCCGGAGCTGAACCTGGCGCTGCTGGACGTGCTGTTCCTGGATGCGCAGCACGGCCTGGCCGTGGGGGCCTACGGCCTGATGCTGGAAACCCGCGACGGCGGCACCCACTGGACCCGGCTGGAACTGCCCATCACCGAGGAGGGCCTGCATTTCAACGCGCTGACGCGCCTGGGCGACGGCTCGCTGCTGGTGGTGGGCGAGGAGGGCATGATGGCCCTGTCGCGCGATGCCGGCGCCAGCTGGGAGCGCCTGGCCTCGCCCTACGAAAGCTCGCTGTTCGCGGTGCTGGCCTCGGGCCCCTCGGGGGCCGTGGTCGCCGGCCTGCGCGGCAATGTCTTCCGCAGCGACGACGTCGGGGCCGGGGCCTGGCAGCGCCTGGAGACCGGCAGCCAGCAATCGGTCTTCGGGCTGGCCGCGATCCCGGGCGGCGGCGTGGGCCTGGCCGGGCTCAACGGCTATCTGGAAGTGGTAGGGCCGGGCGGCCGGATCGAGCCGCAGCGCTGGCGCCGCGCCGGGGCCGGCGCGGTCGCGGCCGGGCACGAACTGGGCGCCTTCAGCCACCTGCTGGCCTGGCGCGGGGACCTGCTCACGGTGGGAGACAGCGGGGTCCAGCGCTGGTCGCCGGCCCAGCCCTGAGGCTTCCGCTATTACTTCAGGGGTAATTGAATGACCGCCGTGGGCGGCGGAAACTGCCCATGAACCGCACACTGCAGGAGGCAAGAGCGTCCGCGCCCCGCGCGGCCGCCGGAAACCGCTCATGGCTGGAGATCTCGCCGATGTCGTCGCCTTTCCCAACCTGCTGCGCGACTGCCGCCGCGGGCGCCGCCTGTCGCAGCTCGACCTGGCCGTGGAGGCCGAGGTCTCGCAGCGCCACCTGAGCTTCCTGGAATCCGGGCGCGCCAAGCCCAGCCGCGAGATGGTGCTGCAGCTGGCTCAGGCCCTGGACCTGCCGCTGCGCGAGCGCAATCGCCTGCTGCAGTCGGCGGGCTATGCCGGCCTGTTCCCGCAGCGCCGGCTCGAGACCGGCGACATGGGGCCGGTGCGGCAGGCGCTGGAGCGCCTGCTCAAGCACCACGAACCCTACCCGGCCGTGGTGGTGGACCGCGCCTGGAACCTGTTCATGGCCAACGATGCGGTGACCCGCGTGTTCGGCCTGCTCGGCAACCTCGACGAGATCTACGGCCGCGTCTGCGGCGACGGCCCGCGCAACGTGCTGAAGCTGACCTTCCATCCCCAGGGCCTGCAGCCGTACATCGCCAACTTCGCCGAGGTGGCGGCGCCGCTGCTGGCGCGTACCGCCCGCGAGGCGCTGGAGCATCCCGAGGTGCAGGCGGTGCTGGACGAGGTGCTGTCCTATCCGGGCATCCCGGCGCGCTGGCGCACGCAGGAGGTGCATCCGCTGGCCCTGCCGGTGCTGCCCACCGACTTCCGCGTCGGTCCGGTCAGCCTGAAGCTGTTCTCCATGCTCACCACCTTCGGCACGCCGCAGGACATCACCACCGACGAACTGCGCGTGGAAAGCTTCTACCCGGCCGACGCGGCCAGCGAGGCGCTGCTGCGGCAGCTGGGGAAGTAGACCGCCGGGGGCGGCGGCGCTACCCTCGGGCCATGCGCAAACTGGCCCTGCTGATCGTGCTGGCCCTGCCGCTGCCGCTGGCGGCGCAGGTCTACAAGTACACGGACGAAAAGGGTGTGATCCACTACACCGACAAGGCGCCCGGCAAGGGGGCCAAGCCGGTCACCCTGCCGCCGCTGCATACCTACAAGCCGCTGGCGGTACCGGAGTCCGAGGGGGCCGCCGCGACCGGCGCCGGCGGCAGCGATGCCCCCCTGCCGCCGGCG
>Ga0255097_1000681_pt1 | contig 13338 bp, 11 predicted proteins | sample Colum_Atlam_RepB_2_FD_188436 | JGI IMG/M metagenome (GOLD analysis project Ga0255097, IMG submission 188436) | Freshwater microbial communities from Columbia River, Oregon, United States - Colum_Atlam_RepB_8d | ecosystem: Environmental > Aquatic > Freshwater > River | place: USA: Oregon...
CCGCCAGTTGCGTGGCGCATACGAGAAATAGAAAAACAAGGCCCTTAAGGCCGGCATATGAACCCTGTTGCATAACGCTCCTCATTCCGTTTTTGAATACTGTCTCGCCGGATGCCGACACTACGTTGCCTCGTGTAGTCTTGATTCGAACCTAACAGGAGCTATGAGCCTGAACAATTCGGGAGTTCACCCCAACCGGGGGCGTCGGCTATCTCCGCAATCCGGAAAAAACAGGGGTGGCTTGGCGGCTCAGACCGGACCGATGGAACGACGCCAATACTCCCGCCACTCCTCGTGAACCCGGAACGCTACTACGATCGGACCGAGAAACGGAAGAACAAGGTAATTGAGATGGTAAAGATACTTCAGCAACCATTCGCTGACATCGCCTTCGCGCAGAACGCTTCCGTGTCCATTCACATACACGTAAAGCACAACGCCCAGGATGTTTAACCCCGTCTGCCAGGCCAGACAGCGGAGCAGAGTCCGCATCCCGCCTCGGCCCAGATGCTTATCGCTCAACGCCATTCCCAGGTACGCAAACCATCCGACGGCGAAGAACGCAAAATTGTCCGGCTTCGCCAGGAATTCGATGGAACTAACCTCTTGCATCACCCCGGTGCTAGGATTACGGACCTGGCGGTCGATTGCCACGTTAAAGATCCACTCCCCGGTCTGCGGGCTAACGCGTACCGGTGCGTGCGTCGACGGCGCGACAAGCAGTGCCAGCGGCAGATACGACACCGCTTTCAAGACCTCAAGCGACGCTTCTCGCAGTAGCCAGTACCAGCCGCAAAGAACGAGGGTCGTCAGCACCGTGGCCCGAAACATCAAGCTGCGCTCCCACCACCATTTCATCTGGGCGCCTCCGCGTTCACCTTGCGCCGCATCACCAGCTTCGACCAGATCCCGAAGACGACAATTCCATCCAGGATAATTAGCGTCTCCCACAGATAGTGGTGGGCAAAATCAAAGAGGCTCGCGCTGTACTGCCCAATGTAGTAAAGAGAGATGACGCGCGCCAGATTCGCGGCTTGGATTCCGGTCAGGGCAAACAGGAGGCCCGCTGCCCGAAGCAGCCACGGCGCCGGATAGGCCAGGATCGCCGCCCACAACAGAATGACGACGTTAATCCCATTACAGCCGTCTCGGATTTCCATCGCGAAAGTGTAATCCGGCTTGGCCAGCACCGCCCCCGTCCGCAGGCACGCCCCCCCGCCGGCGTGAATCACTTCAGCGGAGATCTTCGCCAGCATCACGGTAAACCCATCGACAAAAGGACGTAACGTCGCGGAGGTCGCGACCGCGAAGAGCATACCGGCCGCAAGGAAAAAGGAGAAGGAGAATCTAAGTCTTTGACGTTTCAGGCTCATGTCGAAACTGTGAGGCAAGAAAAGGGCGGGCGTTTCCGCCCGCCCTTTTCATTGGATCCGTCTTTACACCCCGTGCTCGGAGCGCTGACGGAGTTGCGACATACCGAGCATGATGATTAACCCGGAAAGGCCGAGCATACCCCATTCGCCCAAGGTCGGAACCGCCGCCACGACAATAGTGAACTGGGAGACCGCCGTCGCCGCGGCAAACGTCTGATTACCCGCCTGCGTTGCGATCACCGTGCACGTTCCGGGCGTCAGAAAGTTGACCGTGTTGTTCGTGATAGAGCAGACCGCCGGTGTAGAAGACGTGTAGGTAACTGGCAGTCCGGACGTCGCGGTGCCTGAAAGGACCACATTCGCGCCGGGAAAGGACTGGGCCGGAAGAGTGAAATTGATCGTCTGAGGCTGCAAGCCGGGTGCAGCCACCGTGATCGTTTGCGTCACCGGCGGCGCTGGCAGGAAAGTCTGGTTCCCAGGCTGATTGCCTACGATGGTACAGGTTCCGGCGGTGAGAAAGGACACGGTCGTACCGGTAACCGTGCATACGGTCGGCGTCGAAGAGGTATAGCTCACTGGCAGGCCTGACGTTGCGTTCGCGGGAAGCGTGGCGGTGCCTCCCGGCGCCGCCTGAGCGGGTAGAGTGAAGGCGAGGGTCTGGGGCTGCAACGACGTTGCCGCGATAACCGTCGTGGTGCCCGTCACGGGATTGGCGTCTTCGTATTGTGGGTTGCCCGGTTGGTCCGCTCGAATCTGGCAGCTTCCGGCGGTGAGATAGGTCACCTGATTCCCTGCCACTGTACAGACCAGGCTGGTGAGAGAAGTGAAGCTGACGGGAAGGCCGGAACTCGCCACTCCGTGGAGCGTTGCGGTTGTACCCGCGGTAACCTGCGGGGGCAGCGTAAAAGTAATGGTCTGATCCAGATCGTCAGCATTGCCGGCCGCATAGGCCCAGGCGGCCACTGGTAGTACAAGCACTAACGCCCAGCGTAATCCCCGTATGATTGCCATTTTCTCGTTTCCTCGTTTTCTTCGTTGTTCGGGTGACGGCCGGCGGTCAAATTGGCTTACCCCAATCCTGCTGCCCTCATAGACTGATGCGCATCGCGAGGGTAGCCTTGTGGTGTAATGGGCCGCAGTTGACTTACGCCAGAATTAACGGTTACCGGTCGAACTGTATCGGGACTTTTGGTATTGCTCTGTTGGATTTGCGAAGCCAGTTACCAACTATCTCGACGGGTTGCGAAATTGTGGCTGCCTTGTTCCGGTCTTTACCTGATGGACAATCGGCACAGTGGTAAGTACGATCATGGGGTTGTTTTCGAGCACCTCATCGGTTGTCGGGATACGACTTCTCTCCGCGGGGCCTGTGGGGTGGGTAACGATGGAAGAGGCGTATGAACTTTCGTGGCTTTAGCGAACCCAAGATCGAGTCGAAAGTGGTGGAAGAGCCACCCACCGAGCGGCCAGCGGCGCCTTTACTGCCGCCGGCATTGCTCAGGCAAACCGTTCTCGGTAAAGGCGTCACGATACGCGGCCAGATCTTTGCGGCGGAAGATCTCTTCATTGACGGCGTAGTCCAGGCTCCCATTACTTGTAAAGAGCACTCAGTTACCCTCGGCCACAATAGCCGCGTTACGGGCAATATCGAGGCGAAGGCGGTAGAACTGCGGGGCGAAGTCGAGGGAGAACTTCGAGCAAATGAGTCTATTCGCATTGGCCCGGGCGCTATCGTTTCCGGGTCGGTTCGGTCGCAATCCGTACAGATTGACCCCAGTGCCCGCGTACGTGCCCAGCTGTTTGTGGGAGATGTCCCGAATAGTCCCGAGTAATCTTCACGCAGGCTCGCTGCTGTGGCACTTCATCCGTGCTGTCGCCGATTTTTCGAAAATGAGTCTACTAATCAGTTTTTTGAGCGGTTTTTCCGCTGATCTCGCGGTTGATCTGGGAACCGCGAATACGGTTATCTTCCTGAAGGATAAAGGCGTCGTCGTAGACGAACCTTCGATAGTGGCGATCAACCAGGCGACTGGAGAGTTTGAAGCCTTCGGTCACGAGGCAAAAGAGATGCTCGGCCGTACACCGCAGGGGATTGTCGCCGTTCGTCCCATTCAGGACGGCGTCATCGCCAATTTCAAAGTGGCCGAGAACCTCCTCCGCTTTTGCATCACCAAGGCCATTGGCGGCGGTAGATTTAGACGCTCCCGCATCATCATCGGCGTCCCCTCGGTCATCACCCCGGTCGAAAAACGCGCCGTTGTCGAATCCGCGTTACGAGCCAGGGCTGGGGAGGTATTTCTTGTCGATCAGGCGATGGTAGCTGCCATCGGCGCGGGGTTGCCGGTTACCGATCCGGTAGGCAGTATGGTGGTCGATATTGGCGGCGGCACCAGCGATATCGCGGTGATCTCGCTCTCCGGGATCGTTCACTCCCAAACCGTAAGGGTGGCCGGTAACGCCATGGACACCGCTATTGTTGGTTACGTACGTAAGAAGTTCGATCTTCTCATTGGGGAGCGTACCGCCGAGCAGATCAAAATCGAGATCGGCAGCGCCGCGCCCCTCGATAAGCCCTTATCCATGGCAGTTTCCGGGCGCAGCCGTCTCGAAGGGCTCCCCCGAACCGCCATCCTCTCCGATACCGATATTCGGCAGGCGATCGGCGAGTGCATTGATGCAATCGTCATGGGTGTTCGCGCCACCCTCGACAAGACCCCCCCGGAACTTTCTGCCGACATCGGCCAGCGCGGACTTACCCTCACCGGTGGCGGTGCGTTGTTGCGCAACTTAGACGTGAAACTGCGGAACGAGACGGGGGTCCCCGTCCACGTTGCCGAAGACCCTCTCATGAACGTCGTCAGCGGAACCGGCGCAATGCTCACGCAGATGAAACTTCTCCGGCGCGTCGCTATCAACTGCACGTAACTGCTATGAGTCCGCCTCCGCCACAGAAAGCGGACCATCCCACCGGATCTCGTTAGCCGTTCCGGCGGTTCGCACGCGCGTATTCCAAACACCCAAAAGCAACCGCATTCAGTGGGTCTCGCGCAGCCCGGACCTCGGAGATCTCGAGCGGCAGTGATTTTCCGCGCAGCGCCCGCTCAAATAACTGGACAAAGCCCTGCGGCATCGATGTACCACCAGCGATGACGACCGGAATCGGCATATCTAGCACCGCGATGCTATCCGATTCGTTTAAGGCCGAAGCCAGTCCCTCCGCCACGTAATCGATCAGATCGAGATAGAAGAGGTGAATCGCCCGGCTTGCCGGGTCCCGGTTCTCGGCCATCAGAGAGAATTTCGACTCCTTGAACAGCCGCATCCGGACTGATTTTTCGCCCGTTACCTCCGCACTCGAAGCGTCGATGAAATCGCCACCTCGCTCCAGGCTAAACGCCATTACCGGCAACGCCATGTAGTTCAGGGCCACGTTCACAAGCCCGGCTCCAAAGCTGATGCCAAGACCGGTGTAACCCGTCTCCATCAGTTCAGCGTAAACCACCGCCTCACCCTCCGGCACGGCGGTCGCCTGGTAACCCAACTCCTCGAACATCCGCTTCAGCACCATTCGGTGATGCATGAAAACCGCTGGCTCCTGCTCTGGCGGCGTCCCCGCCGGCGCACTCGGCACGCTGAAGCTTAGCATCGAGTCTGCAAACTGTGCTCGCTCCACTAGCCCGCCGTCAGCCGCGTCAGCACCTCTAGCGCCGCGCTGTCGTGGTTGTTGAGACAACCGAGCCGCATCGTCCGCTTCAGGTCGACATTATAGACTTGAGCGAAAGGCACGCTAGAGGCTCCATCGATCTCCAGCACCCCTCCCACCGCGTGGAATCCGATCCGGCGCGCATTCAGCGCTTGCCGCGCCGCCGGCGTGTCCTTCACCTGAATATAGGCGTTCAGGGCAGACTTAGTTATGTATTCTTCACCGCTCGGCCGGGCACAGACAATCCTGCTCGTGCCCATATCGACGCCGGTGAAAAAACTCGACATATATGACATTTACATTACCTTTCCAAATGGCCGCGGCGGATAGAGCAGCAGCTCTGCCTGCGGAGACGCGTGCTTGCGGCTCAGAACCAATTCCTCGCCAAAACCAAAATTCATCATCGATTCCAACCCCATACGGGCGACCCGAACGGCGTTCCAGGGGGCTAGGATGAAACCCTTCATACAATTCGGCAATTCAAACCCAGTGGCTAACGGCAGATTCACCGTTCGCATCCGCACAAGCACCTCGAGCCCCAAGCGCTCAAGCATCTCTTCCATGCCCCGCTTCGACGGAAAATGATGGACATCAATGTGATGGGACTCCAGCCACCGTCCCACCTGCTTCGGAGAGGACAGGAACGGCGACAACAGCAGATTGAGACGCAACACGCCGTGTTCAGCAAGGTGATACAACAGCAGCTGCATCACCCACTCAGCGTCGTAGGCCGTTTCAATGCAGGTGTAACACGTGATGTCCTCCGCCTGAAGCGACGGCATCTCGTATAATTCCTGGATCCGCAGCGACTGCGAGAAAAGCCTAGTGCAGGGTTTCTGCATGCCCCCGACCAGGCTGCAGTCGACAAACAACCCTGTGCGGTGGCGCGGCAGGGTCCGAAGATTACGCTCGATAAAATCGTACGGAACCACCCATCCGCCCGGCTGATACTCCGCCAAAGCACCTACGGTTCCCCGGTGCACGGAATAGCAGGTCCGGCAAATCACCCACCCCTGCTCAGTGATCCAACTCGGCGAAGTCCAGGGGTTTTGCTCCCCGTAACGGTCCCGACCGCAGAGCACACATCGGTGGCGTAGGTAGTGCCAGTCCGGGTCCGGCTCGACGGACCGAAAGGAAGAATCCGCACCAGCGGAAAGCTGTTTCGGTTCGTCAGATACTGTGTGCGGTTCCGCTGGAATCTCGTACGCAGCCTGCTCCTCGAGCCCCGAAACCGGCGTTGCTTCGGGCTCGGCCGGTAGTTCGGGTACGAACGCGGGCGAGACATTCCACTCGGGAGCCTGCGTATCCGGAACTTCAGCCGGCGGAGCCATCACCGAAAGAAAGGAATCCAGGACAGACGGACGCTCCGTCCAGTCACTACGCCGAACCGTTTGCACCCCGGTCCCCATCACAAGCGCTTGACGGGGTCCCTTCCTCCCACCCAGCGCTCCACCGGATGCTCGGATTAACACCGCTCTATGTGCAGCCATCCGTCGACTCCTTTTGGCACATCTACGAAAACAAAAAGCAATCGTTAGGTCTCAAAAGCCACTCATCATGGTTCTGAAACCCGGAAAAACACCAACGGTCAATTAGGAAAGGAAACTTCATCGTTCGGTCTCGATACATCAAATCCCAGTCAGGGATCCCGCCCGAGCCATCGCGGCGAACGGCATCCCTGACCGGCGGGGGTTTAGCTCCTAGTGGCCCAGCACCTCACTGGAGAATAAGGTCCGGGACGACAGACCGCTGTCGAGTACCAAGGCGAGATACGCCTCCGACACACGATTGGCGCCGACGTCGCTGATGAACGCAAAGCCATGAGCATACTGGAACGCGCACTGCGCGATCATGTAGCCCTGGAAGCCCGGCGTCGCCGCAATGCCGTAGTTCCCTCCGCTCGACAACACCGCCAGCAACTGCCGGCCAGCCGGCACATTGGACGAAGTTTGCGCCGCAGGCGCTGCTCCGCCACCGGCCGAGTCGCCGTAATAGTTGAGTTTGCATGCGCCGGTTTGCGGCGATGTGCCCAACATGTCACTGGACGTATTGCTGATGGCGATGCCACTGTCGAAACCCGACTGGTTGGTCAGGAACGGGAAGAGTAGATTCGTCGTGCAAGAGTTAATGGTGAACACTACCGTCGGGTTGGTTACGTTAGCAAACCGCGGGGTCGCCGCCGAACTGGACGCCACCGCCACTGTGCTCAGCGGGGCAAAGCTCCCAGCCACCGTCGTAGAACCCAAACCAGGCAAGTTGTTCGCGGTATTCGCCGTGTAGGCCACACCGATACCGAACTCTATCGTTTCAGACCGGAGTGGATCGGTGTTCAGCACCTCCCAGACCGCCGTGGCATTACCGCCTGAGGTCGTCAGAGGCGCCATCGAAGCCCCCTCCACAGAAGTTGTGGGCGCCATGGCGGCCGAGAACGCGCCACCGCCGTTCGCGTCTGTGTTGATCAACCGGGCCGCACCGTTAGCCGAAGTTTGCACTCCAGTAATGCAGGCACTGCTGAAGCTGCCTAGACATCCCGCATTCGTCGTACTGGACGCCACCGGATACGCCGAAGCATACAGCGCCACGCCGGGCGGCACGTTCGAGAAGCGAGTCATCAGCCGGGTACCGTGAGTAGCCAACCCGGCCTCGCTCAAGCCGTTCGCCACACCTTCCGTGACATTGGGCGTGGGGTTGTAGAACCCGGTTTCCGAGTTGTAGATCGCGCCTGGCGTGTTCTGCGCCGCCGGGTTCGGTGACGTGTTGCCGTCCACGAACACCGCCGACGTCCGCCGCTTGAACGCCGTCGCGAAGCCTTCCGCGAACCGCACCACCGTGCCCAGCCCGTTCCGGAGCGTCGCCGACGTCGACGTCGAAGCCTCAGGATTGAAAGACACGCACTGCATGTAGTTCTTCACCGCCTGCCGGACCGAGAACGTCATACCCGGCTGGACAAAAGCCACCGTCTGCTGCGGATTGTTGATCGGCACCGACGTGGAACCGCTTACGGAGACGTACATCACGATCTGCGTCGGAATTAGCGTGCTGGAAACACCCAGCTGGTTCGCGTTCGCCCGAACGTTCGTGATGCGGATGATGCGCGTTGCCGTATCACCCGGCGGATCGATCGGTACACCGAGCCACACAATGGAATTCGCCCCAGCCATCCGGCCCTGGTACACGTTCGGAACCAGCGCCGTCAGGGAAGGAGCCAGCGCCGTCGCGTCGTAATCAACACCATCCGGCAGCGCGTCGTTGCCGAACACGTTGCCCACGCCGTCGATCGCGCATCCGCCGTTCACAGAGCAGTACCGCTGCGCAGCCGCGCTGGGCTCGTCGATCATCAGCAGCGTCTCGCTCCAAGGATCGTTCGTCAGCCGGCTGGTAATATTCGTATTCAGGAAAATCTGAATGTTCGCGCGAGGAACGGGCTGCCCCGCCGCCGTCGGCGTCCCGCCCTTGCAGTTCAGCACCAAGTCGCCCACCAGCTCGCTCAGCCCTTCGGCCCGCACCAGCGGCGGCACACCGGCGTTGCTCACGCAAGCCAGCGCTCCGAAGCCGGGAGACGGAATGTAGGTGAAGAGCGAATTGGCGGCGTTGCTGCCCGCCGGGTTCGTTACGATCACGCTCGTGGGGCCGGGTACGCCCGCCGGGGTGACCACTTCAAGCAAGGTGTCGGTGCCACCGAGGCGAATCTGCGCCGGGTTTCCGTTGAAAGTCACCGAAGTAACCCCGGTGAAGCCAAAACCGGTCAGAGTCACGAGCGTTCCGCCGACCGTCGGGCCGCGGCTGGGCACGATGGTTGAGATGACGGGGGTTGTGATGTTGACATAAGTGTAGAACACCGGCAGTACGCCCGTTCCGTTCGGTGCGTTCGCACCAAACGGGTTGGTGACGATCACGTTCGCCGGACCTGCAACACCGGCAGGTACCGTCACCGTAAGGGTCGTTTCCGTCCGCGCGGTGATCGTAGCTGGCGCATTGTTAAACGTTACCGCCGTCGCGGTCAGAAGGCCGCTCCCATTGATGGTCACAGTGTTCCCGCCCGCCACCGGACCCTGCGCCGGATTGAGGCTGGTAATCACCGGGACCGGAGCCGGAATGTACGTGAAGACCGCCGCATTGTTGGTGCTGAAGATTCCGCTCAAATTTAGTGCTTCTACAGTAACGGGACCCGGATCGTTGATTCCGGTGACACCAGTGGCAGTTGGGTTATTCAGAACAACCAGATTCGTGAGAGCCACCCCGCCCACGTAGATCGCGGCCAAGTCGGGAACGCCCCTGCGGAAGAAGCCGGTACCGGTGACAGTCACCGCCGTTCCACCGGTCGTGAAGCCGTAATTCGGTGTAATGGAGACGATCGTGGGCGTCGGCAGGTACTCGAAGTTGACAATGTCGGCACTACACAAACCAACATTGTTGCAGACCTGTACCCTGTATTCGCCAGGCGCGATGATTCCAGGAATGGTTGCGAAGATTTAGAATTCATTTTGGTACTGCACACTCGTAGCCGGGGTCCCGCCGATGTTAACGGAAGAGGGATTCGTAAAGTTCAGGCCTGCGATGCTGACGACCGTCTGGGCGACTCCCTGTTCCGGTGTCACGCCCAACACGATCGGCACGGGCAGATAGCTGAAGGCGTTGGTGTATTGGTAACACTTCGTCACCAAGCCACCAATCCCACCCCGTTTCTGGACGATGATGTTGAAGGGCCCGGCAAGGTTGGCGGGCGCCGTCGCAACTACATTCGCACCGGACAGCGAAAAGGTGGCCGTATCGCTGACCTGGCCATTGCCAAAGTAGACCCTTTGTGATGTCAAACTGACGGGAAAGCCTACAACGGTTACATTCTCCGATCCGAAATTCGCACCGCTTAGCGTGATGGATGTGCCAGACGTGCCTGTAGTAGGGTTCACGTTGCCAACTACGGGAACGGGAACCGTACCCTGGTTGCAACTCACCTGGGCTTGCGCTGTAGAGGAAAAGAGTGCCCCCAACGCGAGCAGGAACAAGGTCATGGCGCGGCGCGACTGGCGCAGCGCGGGCTGAACGATCGCTGAAATGGAAAATCGAGATTTTAGGTTGATGTCGTGGGGGATCATTAAGGTGGACTCTGCCTTTTAAAAAAATTCCGGCGACAGATATCGCCGAACGGTTGACTTTCTAATTTGCAACTGGAGGGGGAGGGTTGTGACCCGCCCCCTCCACCGGTAGGTTTAGTTGTCCCCTGAGGGCGGACGGACTGTCGTCGTCGCCGGTACTGTCAGTGGATTACACGGGGTGGTGAAGGTGTTTTCCAAGTTCAGCGTCGTTCCCGCCAGCAACTCCTCGAAGGTCCGCAACCGATAGATTGAGCCTCCGGCTCCCACCGGATGCACCAGACGATAGGTGTCCGTCTGGTTCAACTCGCTCACCGGGACGCACAGAGACGGATGGTCGAACGGCGCTTTTTGATTTGCCACCCGCGAATCGGTCAGTAGCCGCATGAACCGCACCAGGTCCAGCTCATCCTGAGGCGTGATCAACCCCGCCGCGAACGCGGTCGAGATCCCTTCGACCTCCGGCGACAGCGCCAGGTTGGGGTGGTGGAAGCGAGTGTACAGCTGAACCGTTTCTAACAGCGACTTCGCCGAACCATTGTGGAAATACGGACCGGTAAACTCCACATTCCGTAGTCCCGGCGTCTTGAAAGCGCCCACCACCGCATCACGCTCCTCCGGACACTGCCCAGGCTGGCCGTATTCGGTCGTGTTGGGGCAACTGGTATCCGGAAGCGGGGTGCCGTTGGCAGCCTTCTGATACATCGGCCCATTGAGCATTCGCCCACCCAGAAGCGGTTTAAGCGTTAGCGGGTCAATGAAAACGCTGCCTTGCGTGTTAAAGAAATAGCACGGAGCAGGAGTCACAAGGTTCGGATTGTTGGGGAAAGGAATCACCCCCGGGACCGGAGGAACCGCGGTGGGGATTGCATTTTCCTGCTGAACACAGCTACCGAACGGGAAGGCCATATACTGGACGGCGGGTGTCCGATACGTCAGATCATCCGTCCCACGCTTCGACAGAGTAGCCTGTTCGGCCTTTGCACGTCGCGTGAAAGAAAGAGGAATCGTCCCATTTGCCGTGGCTGGGAACGGAGCGGTACCGTTGATGTTTTGGGGGAAATACCCGCCGATCCCAGGGTCGGAACTCAGCCCATCGAGCCGTACATCGGGCCGGACACCAATGTTATAAAACCCCAGATCGTAGATAGCAAACGGCGATTGCATCGTTTGATTCACCACTCCAGTGCCGAGCGGAGTCCCGAATGTGGGATTATTCGCCAGGTTGAAGGGATCCAGCAGGTTAACTGGCACCTGTCGGCCTGTGCTATCCAGACGGAACGCCGCTGGCATTCTTTCGAAACCCCCAGCGAAACGCATGTCCGAACCGTGAACTGGCGTGACACCGTTGATCATATTTCTACCATCTCCGCCGCTGCCAGGCAGGAAAACACAGTTTGCTGCTGTGGCCACACCATTGCAGTTCGCTCTTGCCGCGCCGGTCGCTGGCGGTGCCGGTGGACGGGCAATTAATTGGTTGGCGTTGAAAATGCCATTGTTTAGACCACCTCCCGGCTGCTGGGCGTTCAATGCGGAAACGGAGGCGCTGGTGAATTCCGGCCCAAAATGGCAAAGCGAGCATTGGGCGTTTGGTCCGAAGAAGACGTTCATACCGTTCGTCTCTTGCGCATTGAGGTTGCGTCTTCCGGTCAGGAATTCGTCGAATTTCGACTGATCGGAACGCAGGGTAGCTTCGTACGCCTGAATCGCGAGACCGAAAAACATAGCAAAATTCGATTCCGCCATGGTGTATCCGGCCGGATCACCCGAAGGACAGGTGACGACCCGGTTCGGGACGAAATTCTTGGTCGCCTCGTCGAAACAAGCCCGGTTCGTACTGGTCGTGTACTTCGGCTGGAAGGCGGCGGTCACGAGTTGCAGGTAGGTATTTGCCTGGAAGAGGCCTACCGTCTGGATTCCGCCAGCCGGATTGGCATAGGTCCCGAGGACGGAATCGTTCGTCGCCACCCGCTGGAAAGCCAACGGACGGCGGCCCAACATTTTCCGGCCCAAATCAGCCCAGTCACGGCCCAGGAAGGACATTTCGACTTCGTTGTTGGGAGGCCCGACGGCTTGCGAAGCCAGACTCGAAAACGGCAGGTTCAGTTTTTCGTGCCCCATCACCCCGTTCATTACGGACAGAATGGTAGCGTTATGCGAGATGTTGCCGAACGGATCGCGCCCATTGAAAACCTCGGAGGCGCGGCCGTCCCAAAAATTCCGGAAATTAAAGACGGCGTTGATCACCGAAGGGGCGTTGCGTCCCGTCGTCTGACGGTGGCCGACGATCGTGCCGGACTGGTCCACCGGGTTTCCGGTCGGATTCACCGCCAGGAAGTTAGCTTGGCGCGTACCCTGCGAAGAATATTTGTCGTCGGCGTATGGGTGGTTCACCCGGTCACCGAACGGGAACAGGTCGGCCGTCTGCGTCTGGCCAGGGCCGCGAAGCCGGTCGAACAGCGCGTTGGCACCCGCATTTGCTTGGTTGCGCGGGCGGTGATCCGCTCCGGCGTGATAGTGGCAGGTAGCGCAGGCAACGGCGCCATCGCCACCCAGCTGTTGATCCCAAAAGAGGGCTTTCCCCAGGACACGCAGTGCTGCTTCGTTGCGAACAATGCCGGTGAGCAGTGGCCGCGGGGTGGCAACATTGGCCAGAGGCGCCGGCAAGATAAAAACGGGGGCAGGCGGGGGCGGAACAACTTGGGCGGCGAGCGTCACACACAGCATTGCTGGGAGCAACAATCGCATGGATGGTTTCATCATATTTTTCCTAACTTTGCGTAACTTGACGGACACACTTCGCCCGGTAAAGGTACCCATTGAAGGTCTCGGATTCTCGGACTCAGCCGAGACCGAAGAAGATACGCTAGGCGACTTGGCCATTCCGAGTTTTTGAGGCTGTGTGTGATTGTGTTCTGATGTCCAGCCGAGTTGGTTGCAAGATAATTAACTTAGTTAACGGTTAGCCAGGGCGCTGAGTAACCTAGGCAGGCGCAATGGTCGTTACGAAAGTCTCGCATTCGTCGTACATGCCTCCACTTTGCTTGCAGGGTTGTCCGGCGCCCGTCCCTCTGATCGCGTGGCTGCATCAGCCTGTTCAGAAATTATGCAGGCGGCGTTGAGGCAATCTCCCGATAGCGAAAGCCCACCGGAACTGGGAAACTCAATG
>Ga0255097_1000683_pt1 | contig 13292 bp, 10 predicted proteins | sample Colum_Atlam_RepB_2_FD_188436 | JGI IMG/M metagenome (GOLD analysis project Ga0255097, IMG submission 188436) | Freshwater microbial communities from Columbia River, Oregon, United States - Colum_Atlam_RepB_8d | ecosystem: Environmental > Aquatic > Freshwater > River | place: USA: Oregon...
CCGTCTCGCGGAGCGAGGAGAGACGTGCTGCATGCAGTTCGCAGGGAGCGGCGCGGCGCATGGCTCAGGCCCTGCCCAGGCGCATCAGCGCCGCGTTGGTCAGATAGCGCTCGTACAGGCCCGGATCGTTGGCCGAGCTGCGATGCCCGCCGGCGATCTCGCGCACCTGCTCCAGGCGCGTCATGTGCCCGGTCTGGATGTTGAAGGCATGCACGTGGCTCCAGGACCAGTAGGGGTGCTTGCCGTCCATCACCGACTTGCCGCCCGCCTCGTACAGCGCGAACGCCGCGTCGAAGGAATGGTAGGGCTCGCCGCGCCGGTCGTAGGTGACCATGCCCACCGGCAGCCCGGTGCGCGCATCGAACCAGACGCGCTTCTTGCTGACCGGAGCGCGGGGGAACTTCACCGGCTCGGCCTCCACCACGATGGCTTCCGGCACCAGCTCCACCGTCGTGTCCCAGAAGCTCAGCCCCTTGGGCCCCCCGTGCGTGCGGTGCTCCCAGTTGGGATGCGCCGGCGACCAGCCGCCGGATACGCCCGCCAGCAGCGGCCCGCGCCCCACGATCTTGTAGTTGCCCCAGGTATGCAGCGGATCGCCCGCCGCCCAGGCATCGGACAGGTATAGCGTCGAGCCGGGGATCAGCGGCTCGAAGCGCTGGTCGGTGGGGAACTGGCGGATGCGCTTGAACTCCGGCAGGTAGCCGTACAGTTCCGGGAAGCGGTTCTGGTCGTAGGGCCAGATGTTGAGATAGGACGTGCCGTTCACCGCGTCGGGCTTGACGAAGAACACCGACTGGTAGCGCAGCTTGTCTTCCTTGCCGGTCCAGTAGGGGCGCGGCTCCAGGCTGACGCGCGCCACCGGCGACAGCTCCGCCCAGCCCAGCTCGTAGCGGAAGTCGATCTCGCCCGACAGGCCGACGTCGTACTCCTTGATCGCGTACATCGACGCATCGTGGCGCCCCCAGCTCAGCGTCAGGCTGGCAAACAGCTCCAGGCCGGTCCTGGCATCGGGAAAGGGGTTGCCGCCGATCCAGGGCTTGCCCTGCGCGGTGACGATGTTGCCCTGCGCGTCGAACTGCGCCTGGCCGCGGTTCTTCAGCGAAGCCTCCAGGTATTCCCAGGGGCTCAGGCGGAAGATGTCGGTGGTAGTGGGCGCGATGCGCAGGCGCCGGCCCATCTTCGCCACCTGGTGGTACTTGATCGGCTCCAGCAGGTCCTTGACCTGCTCGACGTTGGCGGCGCTGATCTCGTCGCCGGCCTTGAGCTTGCCCTTGGACCAGCTCTCGATGGACAGCAGCTCCTCCGGATAGGCGCGGGTCACGTCGCCGTCCTTGGCCACCGCATCCCACAGCGGCATCAGCACGCCGGCAGTCGCGGCGCCGCGCACCAATCCCCCGAGGAACTGGCGCCGGCTGTATTCGCGGTCGTAACGGATGACCCTCATCTCACTCCTTGTCCGCTGCCGCTGGTGTTAAAAATTGCCGACGGCTTGCACCGTCGGCATCCTCGCTGCCCATAGGAGGAGGTGGGGAGGCAGCGGATTCCGCAGGGAACCTCAGAACTGATACGTCAGGCGCACCGTGACCTCGTCGGCGTAGTCCACCGTGGACAACAGCGTGTCGTTGGGATTGGCGCCGCCCAGCGAACCGTCGATGTAGCTGTAGAAGGCCTCCACCGTCAGCGCGCCGCGGGGCTTCCACTTGATGCCCGGCTGCACCAGGATGCTGCCGCGCGGGTCGTACAGCGTGGCGAAGCCGATGCGGTAGATGTCCTGCGGGAACGGCTGCTGGAAGGCAAAGGCGAAGTAGTGCGCGCCATCCACGCCGTCCGCCGGCTTGTCCACCGTGCCGCCGTAGCCCGACAGGTGGCGGCCGAACAGGTCGTCCACGCTGCGGTACATGTGCTGGAACACCAGGTAGGTCGCCGGGAAGCTCTGGCTGAAGCGGTGGTACTTCTCCAGCACCAGCGCCGTGGTCACCGAGTCCTCCTCGATGTAGTTGCGGCTCAGGGAGGTGTTGGTGAAGGTGCGGTCCGGCGTGTACGAGACCTCGAAGTTGATGATCAGCTGGTCCAGCAGGCTGCCGGGGTCGCCCTCCGTCACGTAGCTGGCGCCCAGGCCGAAGACTTCTTCCTGCGCATATTCGCGGGCGATATGGCCACGCAGGCTGCCGCCGGCGGCGATGAAGAAGGTGTTCAACTCGTTGTAGGCTTCTTCCACCGTGCTCACCGGCGAGGCGAACAGGTCGGCGGTGGCCGGGAACTCCGTGATGGAAGCGTTGAGGCCGCTCATCGCGTTGAGGCGGGCGAAGCCGGCGTACTTGAACCACTCCTGGGCCGAGTACACGCCGCCGGGCGAGGCCTCGAAGGCGCTCTGCGCCAGCAGCGCGCCGGAGTCCTTGCCCAGGCTCGCCAGGGTCAGGTGCACCAGGCCACCGGTAGATCCCAGGTTGGTCGGCAGGTCCTTGTCGTGGCCCGACTGCGTCCAGCGGAACACGCCATCCGGGTTGTAGCGCTGCACCGCCATGGCCTGGAAGCCCCACTGGCCGTAGTTGCCCTTCAGGCGCATGCCGTAGCTGAGCTTGTCGTCCCAGCCGCCTTCCACGTAGCGGTCATGCACGGTGAACTGCGCGGGGATGACGTTGTACTGCGTGTTCGGGTTGCCGTAGATCGTCGGCTGGAACTTCTGCACGTAGCCATCGACCAGCAGTTCCTCGTTGAGCTGGTAGCCCAGGCGCGCGCCCAGCGCCGGCACGCGCTTGTCGGAATACTCTTCCTGCGCGTAATCCAGCACCGAGTGGCGGCGCAGGTCCAGGCCGTCCACCACGTCGAACACGCGGAAGAACAGCGCCTGGCCCCAGGCGATCTGCTGGTTGCCCAAGCGGGCCGTCAGCGGTCCGTTGTTGTACTCCAGCACCAGGGTCGGGAAGTAGATCAGGTAGTCGTCGCCGGCCCATTCCAGCGGGTTCGGGCTGTCGTCGCCTTCCACGCGGTACTCGAAATAGTTCGGCTTGCCGCCGTACAGCACCTGGTCGCCACCGGAGATGCCGCCCTGCACGTCGCGGTAGCGGCGGGCGTCGAACTCGTCGTACATCTTCGGGTCCCAGATGCCGCGCAGGCGCGCCACCAGGTTCAGGTTCGGCGTGAAGCGCACGCCCAGCTCGACCTCGGAGCGGATGACCGCGTAGTTGATGTCGTTGTCGACACGCTCCATCGGCGTACCACCGCCGGTGGCGTTGTTGACGCCGCGCAGGCCCGGGGAGTTGTTGTCGGCGGCAACCGCCGGCACCAGCAGCGGCAGCGCCGCCCAGGTGCCGAGCTTTTCCGGAACCACCCCATCGAGGATGGGGCCCAGCACCGGGAAGCTGGAGACCAGCTGCGGAATCAGCGTCGGCGGCGCATAGGCCTGGCGCGGTACCGAGACCCCGTTGTAGTAGTTGCCCAGCTGGTTGGCCGGATTGTCCTTGCTGCTGGTCGAGTAGCTGAATTCCGGGCGGATGAATCCGCCGATGGTGAAGCCCATCTCGTCGAAGATGCTGGCCTGCGCCGGTGCCGCCAGCAGCATGCCCATCCCCGCCACCACTCCCGTCACGCCCGTCTTCTGCATTGTTCTCTCCTCAGACGCTGTTCTGTTGGCGCCGCCGCCCCTTGCCGCCGTTCCCTCAGGGCTTCAGGCTCACGATCTGCCCGGCCTGGCCCACGGCCAGCACCGGTGCGCTGGCCGAAGCCTGCGCCACTCCCACGAACCACAGGCTGTTCACGCCGCCGCCCTTCACCTGGCTGAAGCTCTGTCCGCCGTCGCGGCTCACCAGCATGTCGCGCATGCCCGTCACCAGGACCCGGCCGTCGGCCGCCGCGTGCACGCCCAGCAGCAGAGCCTCGGTGCCCGAAGGACGCTCCTCCCAGGTGGCGCCGCCGTCGGCGCTGCGCAGGATCGCGCCGCTCTGGCCCACCGCGTAGCCCACGCCGTCCTCGCGCAGCTGCAGTGCGAACAGCGAAGCCTCGCCCTTGTGCAGGGCCGTCCAGGTGCTGCCCGCATCGCCGCTGCGCAGGATCAGCCCGAACTCGCCGGCAATCGTCAGCGTGCCGTCGGCCCCCACGTGCGCCGCGTACATGTGCGGCTCCATGCCGTCGGCGGCGAACTCCGCCCAGCCCGGCGCCACGCTGCGCCAGGTCTTGCCGGCGTCCTCCGACAGCAGCACGGTGCCGAAGGCACCCACCGCCAGCGCACGCCCCGCCGCGTTGATCTCCACCGCCAGCAGGCGCTGCTTGCTGCCGCTCTGTCCCTCGGTCCACTTGCCGTCGGCGCCGCGCGTCAGCACCAGGCCGCTCTGGCCCACCGCCACCGCCTTGCCGTCGGCCACGCCCACGCCCAGCAGCGAAAGCTGCGTCGGCGCCTGCACCATCTTCCAGGTGGCGCCGCTGTCGCTGGACTCCTGCACCTCGCCGCCCGCGCCCACCGCCACGCCCAGCGCGCCGCCGAAGTCGATGGCGAACAGCGCCTGGTGGACCGTGCCGGTCAGAACCGGCTGCAGCGGGCCCTTCGGCTCCGCCGGAGGGGCGGAGGCGGATACGGCGCCGGCAACCAGGAGGCCGGCGGCGGCCAATGCAATGAGACGAGTCATGCCGATGACCTTTTCTGTCGGGTATCCCTCTCGCGCCGATCGGCGGAAAGGGTGGGATGGGGGTGGAGGCCCGAATTCACCAGCCAGGCCTCGAAGGCGGCGTCACGCTCCCCCCTCGCCCGGGCCTCTTCCCGCCAGCGGGCGAGAGGCTTCAGGACAGCGGCGAGGGAGAGCGTGCGCCTCATGGCGTCCTCAGACCGTGCCCAGGCGCGTGATCGCCTGCACCGTGAGGTACTTGTTGTAGACGTCCTCGCCCTTCATGATCGAGGCGTCGTAGCCGCTCTTGTAGCCGCCGGTCACCTCGCGTGCCTGCACGAAGCGGCTCATGCGGTTGGCCTGCAGGTCGTGGCTCAGCACGCCCACCCAGGACCAGGCCGGATGCCCGCTGTCGTCCTTGATCGTCAGCTTCTCGTTCGAGTACTGGGCGTAGTGCGGCTCGAAGGTCTTCCAGATCTCGCCGCGGCGGTCGTAGGTGTTGTAGGCCACGTACATGCCGTTGCGGACGTCGATCCAGGTGCGCTTCTTGCCGACCGGCGCGCGCGGATAACCCGTGGGCTCGGCGTCCACCACCAGGCACTCCGGCACCAGCTCCATCCACACGTCATGGAAGGTCTGGCCCTTGGGGCCGCCGTGCACCGGACGCTCGTAGTTGTTCATCGTGCCGCCGCGGCCGCCCATGAAGTTGCGGCTGCCGATCACGCCGAGCATCGGCTTGCGCTCCACGATCTTGTAGTTGCCCCAGGTGCCCATCGGGTCGCCGGCCGCCCAGGCGTCGGACAGGAACAGCGTGATGCCCGGCACCAGCGGCTCGAAGCGCTGGTTGGTGGGGAACTGGCGCACGCGGCGGAAGGCCGGCAGGTAGCCGTACAGTTCCGGGAACTTGCGCTGGTCGTAGCTCCAGATGTTGAGGAAGGAGCTGCCGGCCGTGTCGTTCGGCGCCGTGAACCATACCGACTGGTAGCGCAGCAGGTCCTTCTTGCCGTTCCAGACCTTGTCGTCGTTGCGGGCGGTGGTGTTCAGCTCGGCCCAGACGAAGTCGTACTGGTAGGCCAGGCTGCCGTCCGGGGCGATGTCCCAGTCGCGCACCGCGTACTGCGAGTAGTCGTGGCGGCCCCAGCTCAGGGTCAGGTTGGCGGTGGCCTCGATGCCGTTCTTCGGGTCCGGGAACGGCATGCCCGCGCCCCAGGGATTGCCGGCCTGGTCGTAGACGTTGCCGTCGGCGCCCATCTTGGCCTTGCCCTTGTTGCGCAGCGTGCCCTGCAGGTAGGCATGCGGGTAGAGCTTGGTGACGTCCTTGGTCGACTCCACGATATGGATGCGGCGTCCCATGGTCTTGACGTGCATCACCGCCACGGGATCGAGCAGGTGCTCCACGTACTGGACATTGTCCTTGGTGATGACGTCGCCCGGCTTGACCTTGCCCTTGGTATGGGCCTCGATGTGCAGAAGCTCCTCGGGGTACACCTTGCTGGTGTTGTCCGCCGAGTCGGCGATGGTCGGCCACAGCGGGGCCAGCACACCCGCGGCGGCACCCACGGCGGACTTCTGCAGCAGCATGCGGCGGCCGTAGTCGAAGTCGTACTTCTTGATGCGGAAAGTCATCTTCAATTCTCCTCGTTACTGCTGACGGGTGGCCTGCCGCGGGCTCGCGGCATGCTGTGGATGGCGGCGGCCTGCGACGCCGCCTCCAGGGAAGGGGTGGTGGAGGGTTCTCATGCGCGCGCTGCCTGGGCCAGCGGCGGATCGGACTTCTCGTCCTGCACCGTATAGAGCGACAGGTCGGCGCCCTCGCCGACGAGCAGGTCGTCGCGGGTGACGAAGGTGGGCTTGAGCAGCCAGACGATCAGCGGCAGCACGACCAGGGCCAGGACCATGTTGATCAGCATGATCAGCACCAGCAGCAGGCCCATGTCGGCCATGAACTTGAGGCCGGACATGAAGTACCAGGGCAGGATGCCGATCACCATGATCGAGGCGGTGAACATGATCGCCTTGCCGGTGGTGGTCAGCGCCGCCACGTTGGTGCGGCCCCAGTCGCCGTCCTGCGCGTGGAATTCCTCGCAGATGCGCGACAGCAGGTAGATGCCGTAGTCGATGCCCACGCCGACGCCCACGCAGGCCACCAGCAGGGCGTTGATGTCCAGGCCGATGCCCATCAGGTGCATGGCCGCCATCATCACGAAGTTGGACAGGTTCACCGGCACCAGCAGGATGATGCCGGCCACCACCGAGCGGTAGGCCAGGCTGGTGCCGAGCAGGATCACCAGGTTCAGCGCGCCCAGGATCAGCCAGTGGTAGCGGTTGACCACGTCGTTCATCGCCTGCTGCAGCGCGATGGTGCCGGTGCCCAGGCGCACCAGGAAGGTCTTGTGGTCGGCGCCGACTTCCTCGAGGGCCTTCCGGGCGGCGGCCAGGGCGGCGTCGACGGTGTCCTGCTTGTTGTCCTTGTACCAGAGCGACACCGTGCCGTTCTGCTGCTCGAAGTCCACCACGTTGGAGTAGGCCTTGGGGCTGCTGCCGACCATCACCGCGCCGGCGGCGGCGCTGACGGCGCCGTCCACCGGGTCCAGCGGCAGCCACTTGGGGTTGCCGCCGCTGAACAGGCGGTTGCCTTCCATCAGGTAGTCGGCGAAGGACAGCGTCGCGCGGGGCGGGTTGTCGCCGCGCTCGATCAGCGCCTGCATGCGCTGCATGGTCAGCATGGTGTCCGCGTGGTGCATCGTGCGGTTGGGGTTCTTCTGGTCCTTGGCCTCGAACACGATCTCCAGGGTGTTCACGCCCGGGAAGTTCTTGTTGATGCTGGACACCGCGGTGTTGTACTCGGAGTCCGGCCAGAGCAGGTTGCTGCCCTCCACCGGGTTGCCGATCTTGATCATCAGGCCGGTCCAGGTGGCGGCGACGGCGCCGACGATCACGATGATGGTGGTGGCGCGGGCGGCCTTGCCGTGGGTGAGGTGGGCGATGCCGTGCAGGGAGCGGGTCAGGGCCTTGTGCACGCCGCCTTCCTTGCCGTGGCCGATCAGCTTGTCGACGTTCTTGGGCGCCGGCAGCGCCGCCAGCAGCAGCGAGATCAGGATCACGCCGGTGGGGATCAGCCAGATCGCCCAGAAGCCGCAGAACAGGGCGAAGCGCTCCATCGCCGGGATCGGGGCGATGGCGATCAGGAAGATGCCGACGATGTCGGTGAAGATGCCCAGCACCGAGGGCGCCATCATCACGCCCATGGTGATCTCGGCCGCCTTCTTGCGGTCCTTGATGTGGGCGTAGATCTCGTAGTAGCGCTCGGTGAACTGCACGCAGTGCGAGAAGGATCGGGCGACCAGCAGCAGCGGCACCACCATCAGCAGCGGCTCGATCGGCGACTTGAGCCAGCCGACGAAGCCGAAGCCCCAGATCGCCGCCACGGCGCTGGTGACGATCGGCGTGACCACGCCCACGACGTTGCGCATGTACAGCACCAGCGACAGGATCAGCGCGCCCACGGTCATGACGGCGATCCAGACCATCTGCTTCTGGTACTGGTAGACCCAGCCGGTCAGCGCCGGCTGGCCGGCCATGTAGACCTCGTGGTTGGCGTCCCGCGCCTTCTCCACCAGGCCCTGCGCGTACTTGAACACCTCGCCGTAGTCCAGGCGCTGCTCGATGAAGGTGGCGTTGATCAGCGTGGCCGACTGGTCGCCGGAGATCAGGAAGTTGCGCGCCGCCGGACTCTTGTCGACGCGGCCGCGGAACTCGGCGATCTCCTCCGGCGTCTTCGGCACGTGGTCTTCCATCAGCGGCTTGACGTCGATGCCGTAGGGCGTGGCCTCCGCGTACCGCGCCTTCTCGGTGGAGATCGACAGGATCTGGTCGTGGTCCACGCCCGGCGCCAGGTCGATGTCGCGCGTCAGGTCCCAGACCTTCTGCAGCGTCTCCGGATTGTAGATGTCGCCGTCCTTGCGCTTGACCATCAGCGTCACGGTCAGCGGGTTGCCGAAGTTCGGGTGGTCCTTGTACACCTGCACGAAGGGATCGTCCTTCGGCAGCAGGTCCGAGAAGATCGTCTTCAGCTCGATGTCCTTCATGCCGATGGCGAAGAACACCGTGATCGCGATGAAGATCGCCCACGAGATGCCGCTGTTGCGGATCACGGCCTTGGCGATGCGGAAGCGCAGGTTATCCATGAGGGCTCCACGGACGGACTCGCCGGCAGCGCCGGCGGCACCGTCTCTAGTTGTACAGGGGACGTGCGGCGCGGGACGCCGTATCGAAGGCGGGGGTGTGAAGTCCCGGGGCACGGGCACCGTGGTCGGTGTCGTTCACCATGTCTCTCCTCATTCTTATGTTCATCGGCCCCGCGTCGACCGGTGACGGCGCGCGAAGTCCTTCTTGCAGCGGGGAGGAAAGTACGGCCCGCGCCGAAAGTGCCGCACTACACGAATGGGTAGTTTTCTCTACGCACGATGGGTAGTGACCCGTCAGGTAGTACGCCTGCCTTCAGCGAATCAACCACATACCGCAATGCAGCAAGCGTCATCTTTCATGAGCGCTCCTTTGCTGCACTGCGTGCTTTGTAGGAAGTGGCGGACAGCGCGAATCGCGCGATGTGATAACGCGGGAGATGTGCGCTGCGACATGCGCGGCACATGCGCAAGACCGGTGCAGCGGACGGATGGAGAAAGAAGAAGCGGCGCGCCCGCCGCAGTGCAGCAAGCGTCATTTTTGCCCTTCCCCTCCCCTTGCGGCGGAGGGAAAGCGCGCGACGGCCGGCAGCGGAGCCTCAGCCCCGCCCGTGCCCGGCCTGTCGCAGTACGGACGGGAGCCGGCAGCCAGCCTTGCGCGAAAGCCCGGCCAGGCTTCGCCAAGCCCGGCACGGGCGCACTCCCGCCGGCCGGCTACGCCGCGACCGGCACCTTGCGCTGCAGGAACGACAGCTGCAGCCCGATGTTCTTCTCGAACATCGCATCCACGTAGGGCTGGAAGTGGTTGCTGTCCAGCAGCTCGAACTCGCCCTGCGGCAGCCGGGCCGCCGCGCGCTGCGCCGCCTTGGGCGGCGTCACCGAGTCCTGCCGCCCCGCCACCACCAGCGTCGGCGCCTTCACCCGCGAGGCGAAGCGCCCCGGGCTGTACAGCGGCAGCTCCAGGAAGATGCGCGACAGCACTTTGTTCTCCCAGCGCGCGCCCTCCGGGAACAGCGCCATGTAGCCGTCCCAGGATTCCGCGCTGCTCATGGCCGCCAGTTCGCCGGGCTTGCCGACGATGCGGCTGTAGTGGGGCCGGCCCACCAGGCTGCCCGCCACGTCGCGCAGCGCCGCCACCGACAGCTTCACCAGCGACGCCAGCGGCACCTTCGACACGCTGGCCAGCCCGCTGACATGAGGCACCTGCGCGATCACCGCCGCCACGCCGCCGTCCTCCGCCGCCGTCTGCAGCACATGGCCGCCGGAGAAGGAACTGCCCCACAGGACCAGGCGCGAGGCATCCACCTGCGGCAGCTTCCGCACATGCACCAGGGCCGCCTTCCAGTCCTGCAGGTGGCGGCGCGGGCTCACCCAGTGCCGCGGCTCACCCTCGCTGTCGCCGAAGCCGCGATAGTCGAACAGGAATACCGCATAGCCCGCCTTCACGAAGCGCTCCGCGAACGCATACAGGCCGGCGGCCCGTATCGCCCCGAAGCCGTGCGCCATCACGATCACCGGCGGCCGCTTGGCCCGCGGCGGCAGCAGCAGCGTGCCGGCGCAGCGCGTACCCTGGCTGTGAAAGGGAGAATCCACCGACTGCGTATCCAGCTTGCCCATGTCCTTGTCCTCAGGCCGCGCGTGCGAGGGCCGCAGTCTTGCGCAGCTCGAGCAGGCTGTCATCCACCGGCTGCTGCAGCAGCATCACCCGGTCCCGCTTGTAGTCGTGCAGCACCCGCCAGGGATAGTCGCGGCCCTGGCGCGGCATCGCGTTGACGTCACGCTTCACATAGCCCGCCTGCAGCGCGCCGAACACCGACTCCGCCAGCTTCTGCCCCGCCGGTGCATGCGGCGTCGCCACGTCCACGCCCCTCTCATCCATATGCTTCAGCAGGCGGCAGATATAGCGCGACGCGATGTCCGACTTCAGCGTCCACGACGCATTGGTATAGCCAAAGATCCAGCCCAGGTTCGGCGCCCCCTCGATCAGCACGCCCTTGTAGGTCATCTGGTCGCCGATGCGCAGGGGCTTGCCGTCCACGCGGATCTCCATGCCGCCGCCCACCTGCACCTGCAGCCCCGTGGCCGTGATGATGATGTCCGCCTCCAGCTCCTGCCCCGACTGCAGCCGGATGCCGCGCTCGGTGAACGTCTCGATATGTCCCGTCACCACGCTGGCCTTGCCCTCGCGGATCGCCTTGAACAGATCCTCGTCCGGCACCGCGCAGAGCCGCTCGTCCCAAGGCTGGTACTTGGGCGTGAAATGGCTCATGTCCGCGCCCGGCCCCAGGCTCTTGGCCACGCGGCGCAGCAGCACCCCGCGCATCAGCCCCGGCCAGCGCCGGCAGGCCTTGTACGCCAGCTGCTGCGTGAAGATGTTGCGCTGGCGCGCCAGCTTGTAGGCCCACCGCACCGGCATCAGCTTCTGCAGCACGCCGGTCATCCGGTCCACGCCCGGCAGCGAGAACACATAGCCCGGCGAGCGCTGCAGCATCGTGATGTGCCCCGCCTCGCCCGCCATGCTCGGCACCAGCGTCACCGCCGTCGCACCGCTGCCGATCACCACCACGCGCTTGCCGCGGTAATCCAGGCCCTCCGGCCAGTGCTGCGGGTGGATGCACAGCCCGCGGAACGTCTCCACCCCCGGGAACACCGGCAGGTAGCCCTGGTCGTAGTTGTAGTAGCCCGTGCAGTTCAGCAGGAACTTCGCCGTGAAGACCAGCGTCTGCCCGCTGCCCTCCTCCAGCGCCGTCACCGTCCACAGCCCCGTCGCGCCGCTCCACTCCGCGCGCGTCGTCTTCAGGCCGAAGCGCACCTTCCTCTCCACGTCGTACTCGCGCGCCGTCTCCGTGACATAGCGGCGGATCGAAGGCCCGTCCGCCAGCACGCGCGTATCGTTCCAGGGGCGGAACTGGTAGCCGAAGCTGCACATGTCCGAGTCCGAGCGGATGCCCGGGTAGCGGAACAGATCCCAGGTCCCGCCGATGGCCTGCCGCCGCTCCAGGATGCCCACCCGCTTCTGCGGCAGCTCCCGCGCCAGGTGGCAGGCGGCGCCGATGCCGGACAGGCCGGCGCCGATGATGAGCACGTCGTAATGGTTGTCCTGCACCGGGAAACTCCTCGAAATTTTCTTACCCCCTCCCCCCGCTGGCGGGGAGAGGGCCGTGGTGAGGGGCGAAGCCCTCCTGTGGCAACCGAGCGGCGCTCGGCAACCCATCCGCATCTTGCCCCCGCGCCGGGCCGAAGACTTGACTCCACGGGACAGAGATTTGACATTACGGGACATGGTGACCATGGTCCGGGCCAGCGGTGCTAGGGGATACCGGGAGCTGATGCGCTCGCTGGGCCACGACCCCGCGCGCCTGCTGCGCCGCTGCCGCATCCCCGCCAGGGCCCTGGATGACGACGAAGCCCTGCTGCCGCTGCGCTCCACCGTGCAACTGCTGGAACTGAGCGCCGCGGAGACCCGCACCCCCGACTTCGGCCTGCGCATGTCCCGCAGCCAGGACATCAGCGTCCTCGGCCCGCTGGCCATCGTCCTGCGCAACGCCCCCACCGTGAAAAGCGCCCTGGACTACGCCAGCCGCTACCTCTTCGTCCACAGCACCGGCATCGTGCTCAGCGTGCACGACGACAGCCCCGTGATCCGCGACGGCACCGAAGTCTCCATTGAGGTGCGGGTGGAAGGCGGCGCCGTGCGGCGCCAGACCGAAGACCTCTGCCTGGCGGACCTGCACCATATCTCGCAGCTGCTGGCCGGGCCGCACTACGAGCTGCGCGCCGTCACCCTGGCGCACAGTCCGCTCGCGCCACTGTCCACCTACCGCCAGGTCTTCGGGGCCCCGGTGCTCCCCAACCAGCCGCGCGCCGGCCTGCACGTCAGCCGCCGCACCCTGGAGAGCAACCTCAAGACCGTGGACCACACCCTGCGCCAGATCGCCGTGGACTACCTCGCCACGCATTTCGGCTCGCCGGACCAGGCCCTGGGCGAGCGCGTGCGGCAGGTGCTGCGCCGCACCCTCGGCACCCCGCAGGGCAGCAAGGACGCCGTCGCGGAACTGCTGGGCATGCACCCGCGCACCCTGCAGCGCCGCCTGGACGCCGAAGGCAGCGGCTTCGACGCCATCCGCGAAGAACTGCGCCGGGAAGCCGCGCTGCGCTACCTGCGCGAGACGCGCATCCCCCTGGGCCAGCTCGCCGGCATGCTCGGCTTCTCCGAGCAGAGCGCCTTCACGCGCAGCTGCCGCCGATGGTTCGGGCAGGCGCCGTCGGCGCTGAGGAAGACCGCGGGCTGACCCCGGCTTTCATTCCTCGCCCTGGCGGAAGGCAAGGTGCCGTACGGCTACATCATCTACTACGCCTGCCCCTATACCGACTACTACACCCCGGCACGCATGAAGACCTCGTTCGGTTTCGAAGGCGGCCTGGGCCTGTACCGCGGCACCTGCGGAGACGGCGACAGGCTCTCCAACAACTGGACCATCGGCGGCACCCTCGTCTCCCGCCCCCGGCA
>Ga0255097_1000684_pt1 | contig 13254 bp, 9 predicted proteins | sample Colum_Atlam_RepB_2_FD_188436 | JGI IMG/M metagenome (GOLD analysis project Ga0255097, IMG submission 188436) | Freshwater microbial communities from Columbia River, Oregon, United States - Colum_Atlam_RepB_8d | ecosystem: Environmental > Aquatic > Freshwater > River | place: USA: Oregon...
AGCTGCGACAGCACCTCGCGGGTCTGCAGCACCGGCACCGACAGCAGCACCACATCGGCCTCGCGCACGGCCTCCTCGAGCGAGGCGGCGGCGACCGTGGCCACGCCCAGCTCCAGGGCCGCGGCAACGCGCGCCGGGTCGGCGTCGTAGCCCACCACCTCGCGCACGGCACCGGCCTTGCGCACGGCGCGCGCGAACGAGCCGCCGATGAGGCCGAGCCCGATGACGGCGAGTCGCTGCACGCTCACGGCGCCAGGATCTCCTTCAGGGCCGCCACCAGGCGGTCGTTCTCGGCTTCGGTGCCGATGCTGAAGCGCAGGAACTGCGGCATCTGGTACGAGGCCACCGGGCGCACGATCACGCCGCGCTGCATCAGCGCCTGGTTGATCGGCGCCGCGTCGCGGCCGAAGCCCACGGCGATGAAGTTGGCCTGCGAGGGCAGCACGGTCAGGCCCATGCCGCGCAGCGTCGCCGCGAGGCGCCCGCGCTCGCGGTTGTTCAACTCCACCGAGCGGGCGACGTGCGCCGGATCGCCCAGCGCGGCCTCGGCCGCCAGCAGGGCCAGGCTGTTGTTGTTGAAGGGCTGGCGCACGCGGTTCAGCAGGTCCGCCAGCTCGGGGCTGGACAGCGAGTAACCCACGCGCAGGCCGGCCAGGCCATAGGCCTTGGAGAAGGTGTGGAACAGCACCAGGTTCGGGTACTGCTCCAGCCACTCGCGCGAGGGGCTGCGCAGGGCCGGCTCCATGTACTCGTCATAGGCCAGGTCCAGGGCCACCACCACATGCGCCGGCACCTGGCGGATGAAGTCCTCGATCTCCGCCGGCGGCAACCAGGTGCCGGTGGGATTGTTGGGGTTGGCGATGAACACCAGCGACACGTCGGGATTGGCCTTCAGGGCCGCAGCGAAGGCCGGCATGTCGTGGCCCAGGGGCTGGGCATCGTCGGCGGCGCGCGCCGGCACCACCACGGCGCGGGCACCCTGCGCCTGGGTGATGATCGGGTAGACCGCGAAGGCATGCTGCGAGAACAGCGCCGCGCGGCCCGGGCCCAGGAACACGCGGCCCAGCAGCTCGATGATGTCGTTGGAACCGTTGCCCAGGGTGACGCGCTCCGGCGCGATGCCGCGGAAGGCGCCGATGGCTTTCTTCAGGCGGAAGCCGCCGCCGTCCGGATACAGGGCCAGGTTGCCGCCGGCCACCGACTCGGCGATCGCCGCCTTCACCGCCGGGCTGGGACCCAGCGGATTCTCGTTGGAAGCCAGCTTGATCGCGTCGGCGATGCCGAGGCGGCGCTGCAGTTCTTCCAGCGGCATGCCCGGGGCGTAGGCCTCCAGGCTCAGCACGCCGGCAGCGGCGTTTTTCAGCAGGGGTGAGGTCACGGTCGCTCTCGGGGCGGACTCAGAAGGGGGCGGTCGGGTAGGACCCGAGCACCTTGAAATAGGCGGCGGCCGCACGGACCTCTCCCAGCACCGATTCGATGCGCGGATCCAGCGCGTGGCCGCGGAAGTCGATGAAGAAATAGTAGTCGCGCACCGCCGCGCCCTTGACCGGCCGCGACTCGATCCGCGTCAGGTCGATGTTCTCGCGGGCGAAGGGCTGCAGCAGCTTGAACAGCGCCCCCGGCGTGTTGCGCTGGGCCGTCAGCACCACGGAGGTGACGTCGTCGCCGGTGGGCGAAGGGTCGTGCTTGCCGATGATCAGGAAGCGCGTGGTGTTGTTGGGGTCGTCCTCGATGTTCGAGGCCAGGATGTTCATGCCGTAGAGCTTGGCGGCCTGCTGGCCGGCGATGGCCGCCCCGCCCTTCTCCCGGGCGATCAGCACCGCCTGGGCGTTGCTGGCCACGGTTTCCTTCTCGGCCCGGGGCAGGCGCGCATCCAGCCACTTGCGGCACTGCGCGAAGGACTGCTGGTGCGAGTAGATGTGGCGGATCGCCTCCACCGAGGTCTCGGTGGACAGCAGGCAATGATGGATCGGCAGGGTCACCTCGCCGCAGATGCGCAGCGTGGTCTGGGCCAGCTCGTCCAGCGTATGGCTGACGATGCCGCCCAGGGAGTTCTCCACCGGAACCACGCCGTAGTCGGCATTGCCGGTCTCCACGTCGCGGAAGATCTCGTCGATGGCGGCCGCCGGGCGCGCCGTGACGCTGTCGCCGAAGTGCTTCTGCACCGCCGCCTGGGTATAGGTGCCCTCGGGCCCCAGGTAGGCGATCTTCAGCGGCGACTCCAGCGACAGGCAGGCCGACATGATCTCGCGCATCAGGCGCGCCACCGTCTCGTCGGTCAGCGGGCCGGTGTTGCGCTCCATCGCGCGGCGCAGCACCTCCGCCTCGCGGGACGGGCGGTAGTGGTTGCCGGTGCTGTCGCCCATCCGTTCCTTGATATGGGCGACTTCCTGGGCGATGCGCGCGCGCTGGGAGATCAGCGTCTGGATCTGCTCGTCCAGCGCGTCGATCCGGATGCGGGCCTGGGCCAGTTCGTTGTTCATGGCTGCCAAATGAAAACAGGGAGCGCGATTGTACGCGCTCCCTGCTCCGTCCCCTAGGGCCTCAGCGGGCCGGGATGCAGCGCACCGACAGCACGCCCTGGATGGCCTTGATCTCTTCCACCACGTCCTGGGCGCAGCCGGAATCGACGTCCACGATGGTATAGGCCAGGTCGCCGCGCGACTTGTTGAGCAGGTCGGCGATGTTGAGGTTGCGCTTGGCCAGGGTCGTGGAGATCTGGCCGACCATGTTCGGCACGTTCTCGTTGACGATGCACAGTCGGGTCTTGCCCGGCAGCAGGGCCATGACGGCCTCGGGGAAGTTCACCGAGTTGCGCACGTTGCCCAGTTCCAGGAACTCGCGCAGCTGGTCGGCCACCATCACGGCGCAGTTGTCCTCGGCCTCGCCGGTGCTGGCGCCCAGGTGGGGGGTGGCGATGACGCGGGGGTGGCCCTTGAGGGCGTTGCTGGGGAAGTCGCAGACGTAGGCATGCAGGCCGCCGGCGTCCAGGGACTCGATCACGGCCTTCTCGTCGACGATGGCTTCGCGGGCGAAGTTCAGGATCACGCCCTTCTTCGGCATCAGCTTCAGGCGCTCGGCGTTGATCAGGCCGCGGGTGGCGTCCAGCAACGGCACGTGCACCGAGATGAACTGGCTCTTGGAGACCAGGTCGTCCACCGACAGGGCCTGGCGCACGCCGGAGTTCAGCTGCCAGGCGTTCTGCACCGTCATGGCGGGGTCGTAGCCGTAGACCGTCATGCCCAGTTCCAGGGCGGCATTGGCCACCTTGACGCCGATGGCACCCAGGCCGATCACGCCCAGGGTGCGGCCCGGCAGCTCGAAGCCGACGAACTTCTTCTTGCCGTCCTCGACCGCCACGTGCATGGCCTTGTCGTCACCCTCGAGCTTCTTCACGAAGTCCAGGGACTGCGGGATGTTGCGGGCGGCCAGGAACATGCCGGCCAGCACCAGTTCCTTCACGGCGTTGGAGTTGGCGCCCGGGGCGTTGAACACCGCCACGCCGCGCTTGGACAGGGCGGCCACCGGGATGTTGTTGGTGCCGGCACCGGCGCGGCCGATGGCCTTCACCGAGGCCGGGATGTCCAGCTTGTGCATGTCGGCCGAGCGCACCAGTACGGCGTCGGGGCTGGAGATCTCGGAGGCGACTTCGTAACGCTCGCGCGGCAGGCGCTCGAGGCCGTGGACGGAGATGTTGTTGAGGGTCTGGACCTTGAACATGGGTGATTCCTTTAGATTTCGGCGACAGGCATCCATGCCGCGACATTAATTGACTTTTCCCGGCCCCGGCCCGGCCATCCATGGCCGGGCGGCAAGCCGGGCCGAGTGCCCCATTCAAGGCACTCGGCCGATTCCGGCTTACCCCTTGGTACGGGCGAATTCCTTCATGTATTCGATCAGCGCGTTGACGCCTTCCTGCGTCATCGCGTTGTAGATGCTGGCGCGCATGCCGCCCACCGAGCGGTGACCCTTGAGGCCCGACAGGCCGGCGGCCTTGGCGCCCTTCAGGAAGTCGGCATCCAGCTCGGCGTTGGCCAGCGTGAAGGGGATGTTCATGCGCGAGCGGTCGGCCTTGGCCACCGGGTTGCGGTAGAAGTCCTGGCTGTCGATGTAGTCGTACAGCGCCGCGGCCTTGCGGGCGTTGCGCTCGCCGATGCCGGCCAGGCCGCCGTTCTCCTTGATCCACTTGAACACCAGGCCCGACACGTACCACGAGAAGCAGGGCGGCGTGTTCAGCATCGACTCGTTGTCGGCCATCTGCTTGTAGTCGAAGATGCCCGGGGTGCTCGGCACGGCCTGGCCGATCAGGTCCTCGCGCACGATCACGATGGTGATGCCCGACGGGCCGATGTTCTTCTGCGCGCCGGCATAGATCAGGCCGTACTTCGAGATGTCGATGGGACGCGACAGGATGTTCGACGACATGTCGGCCACCAGCGGCACGCCGTTGGTCTCCGGCTCCTGGTGGAACTCGACGCCGTGGATGGTCTCGTTGGGCGTGATGTGCACGTAGGCGGCGTTCGGGTCCAGCTTCCAGGTCTTCACCTCCGGGATGCGGGTGAACTTGTCTGCCTCGCTGCTGGCGGCGATGTTGACCTTGCCGTACTTGCCCGCTTCCTTGGCGGCCTTCTTGCCCCAGTCGCCGGTCAGCACGTAGTCGAAACCGGTCTTGCCGCGCAGCAGGTTCATCGGCAGGAACGTGAACTGGCCGGTGGCGCCGCCCTGCAGGAACAGCACCTTGTAGTTGGCCGGAATGCCCGCGATCTCGCGCAGGTCCTTCTCGGCGTCCTGGGCGATGCTCATGAATTCCTTGTCGCGGTGCGACATTTCCATGACCGACATGCCCGAGCCGCGCCAGTCCAGCAGCTCGGCCTGCACCTGCTCGAGGACGGCCAGCGGGAGGGTCGCGGGGCCGGCGCTGAAATTCACGATTCTTTTCATGTCTGAGTCCTGGGGCAATGATGGATAACTGTTCTTTACTGCTATACCGCGCATTATTTCGCAGAAGCGACGCAATTCGCGATCTTTTCGGGCAGATCGCGACTTGCGTCGCTCCCACAACAACATCCGTTACGGCCATCCATGGCCGGCCGCCTGCCCGGGACCGAGCGCCCTTCAAGGCGCTCGGTCAACTCCCGGTCAGGCCCACTTCTCCACGTCGAGATTCGGCACGCTCGCAAACGCCTGCGGCCGGTCCGTCACCAGCACCAGCTGGTGGGACAGCGCCGTGGCCGCCACCAGCAGGTCGTAGGAGCCGATCTTCTCGTCCATCTGCTGCGCATAGGCCGCCAGCGTCACCGCCTGCTGGGTTTCCGCCGCGTCGAAGGCGATCACCTTCACGTTGGCGAAGAACTCCTTCAGCAGCTTGGCGTAGCGCGCCTGGGCCCGCGGCTGCACCCGCAGCGCCGCCTCGGCCTCCATGCGGCTCACCGCCGCCACCGCGATGTCGCTGGGCTTGAGCTGCGACAGCTTCAGCACCACCGGCAGGCGCCCCTTGATGGCGCCCGCGATCACGTTGGCGTCCAGCAGGTACTTCACCAGCGCGGTTCCGCCGGGCCGCCAAGATGCTCGCGCCAGGCCTGGAAATCCAGGGTGTCCTGCGCCAGCTCCGGAGCCGGGTTGCGGAAGTGCGCCAGCAGGGTTTCCGGCCAGTCCTTTTCCTCGTTCCGCGCCAGCCATTCCTGCACCGCCATGGAAATCAGGCGGTTGCGCGTGACGCCTGCCCGCTCGACCGCCTTGTTCAGCCGGTCTACCGTGGCATCGTCGAAATGGACGCTGAAATTCATGGGCTTAGTATATCACCTAACAGGACATGTTAGTCAATGATGCGGGCCCGATCCGGCCATGGCCATACCGGCGAAGGCTGATATCCGGTGGCGGACGGAGTGATTATCGTCGGGGCGGGAGCCGGCTTTGGCCGCCATGAAGGCCTCCCGCGCCGGCCCGGGCTGAGCCCTTCCTAAGCCGGCAGCTGCAGCTGCTCCACCATGCTGCGGGCAATCTCGCGCTCGCCCATGACGATGAAGCTGGCGCCGCGCTTTCGCAGGTAGTCCACCTCGGCGTCCGAGTGGGCGCGAGCATAGATCGGCAGCTCGGGCTGCACCTCCCTCGCCTGCTGGATCACCTGCCCGGCCTCGAAGGCATTGGGCACGGCCAGGATCAGCGTGCGAGCCTTGGTCAGCTGCGCGGCCTTGAGGGTGGCCGGATGCGCGGCATTGCCGACCAGCACCGGGATGCCCGCCTCGCGCAGGCGCTGCACCCGCTCGTCGTTCTCCTCGATCACCAGGAACGTCTGCCCCTGCGCCTGCAGCGACTCGACCACGGCGCTGCCGACGCGGCCGTAGCCGACCAGCACCACGTGGTCGGAAATGACCGGCGTGAAGGCGCCGACCGCGCGCACCTGGCCCCAGCGCCGCTCGAGGCGGTCCGAGACGATGAAGAAGAAGGGGTTGGCGATGATCGAGAAGATCGCGCCGGCCAGGATCACGTCGCGCGCCTGCTCGGTCAGCAGGCCCAGGTCCACGCCCAGCGTGGCCAGGATGAAGGAGAACTCGCCGATCTGCGCGAGGCTCGCGGCAATGGTCAGCGCGGTGCCGCGCGGGTACCTGAAGGCCAGCACGATCAGCATGGCGGCCACGGACTTGCCCAGCACGATGATGAGGAAGGCGGCCAGCACCAGCCAGGGCTGGGCAAGCAGGATGTTCGGGTTGAACAGCATGCCCACCGACACGAAGAACAGCACGGCGAAGGCATCGCGCAGCGGCAGGGTTTCCTGGGCCGCCTCCGAGCTCAGTTCCGATTCGCTGAGCACCATGCCGGCGAAGAAGGCTCCGAGCGCGAAGGACACGCCGAACAGCTGCGCGGAGCCGAAGGCCACGCCCAGGGCCACCGCCAGCACCGCAAGACGAAACAATTCCTTGGAGCCGGTGCGTGCAATGACGTGCAGCACGCCCGGAATCAGCCGGCGCCCGACGATCAGCATGAAGGCGACGAATCCGGCCACCTTGGCCAGGGTCAGCAGGATCGCGCCGAGCACGCTGGTTTCGCCGCCGCTCGGCGAGGCCCCGGCCTGGCCGCCGAGCACGCCGGCCAGGGCCGGCAGCAGCACCAGGGCCAGCACCATCGCCAGGTCCTCGACGATCAGCCAGCCAACCGCGATGCGCCCGCGCGTGGTCTCGATCTGGCGTCTCTCTTCCAGGGCGCGCAGCAGCACCACCGTACTGGCGACCGACAAGGCCAGGCCGAAGACGAAGCCCTGGCCCAGCGGCCAACCCACAGCCCCGGCCAGAGCGATGCCCAGCAGCGTCGCCACGGCCATCTGCACGATGGCGCCGGGAATGGCGATGCGCTTGACCGCCATCAGGTCGTCCAGCGAGAAATGCAGGCCGACGCCGAACATCAGCAGGATCACGCCGATCTCCGCCAGTTCGGTGGCCAGTCCGGGATCGGCGACGAAGCCCGGCGTGAAGGGCCCCACGACGATGCCGGCGAGCAGGTAGCCGGCCAGCGGCGGCAGGCGCAGGCGGTTGGCCAGGGCACCGAACACGAAGGCCAGTACCAGACCCATGACGATAGTGGCGATCAGGGGCGTATGGTGCGGCACAGCCTGGGTCCCTTGTTTGGTGGAGCCCCGGGGATCGCCCCGGGGCCCGCTGGATTCGTCGGGGCCCGACGGGCCCCGCCCCTGCTCCCTCTGATCGCAAAACCGGCGCCAAGTTCGGTGCCGGTTCCACCAGGACAGATTTACTCGCCGGCCTCGGCGGGCGCATCGGGCGCCGCTTCCGGCGCGGATGCGCCATCCGGCAGCGCGGCGACCACCTCGTCGTCCTCGGCCACATAGCGGTCCACGCCCACCAGGCGGTCGCCGTCCACCGGGCGCATGATGCGCACGCCCTGCGTGTTGCGGCCGGCGATGCGGACTTCCGAGGCCCGCGTGCGGATCAGGTTGCCGGACTCCGAGATCAGCATCAACTCGTGACGGTCGTCCACGGTCACGGCACCGATCAGGCGGCCGGTCTTCTCGGTCAGCGCCTGGCCGATGACGCCCTGGCCGCCGCGGCCGCGCTTGGGGAACTGGTCGATCGGCGTGCGCTTGCCGAAGCCGAACTCCGACACGGTCAGGATGTCGCCGGTCTCGGGCACGATCAGCGCGATCACGCGCGCGCCCTCGCCGCCGTCGGCGGCCTCGTCGGCCGCATCGTCCGCATCGACGGCGGCCGCAGTGTCCTCGCCCTCCTCCTCGGAGCCGGCGAAGGCCTTGAGCAGGCGCATGCCGCGCACGCCGGTGGCGCCGCGGCCCATCGAGCGCACGTCGCCCTCGTTGAAGCGGATCGCCCGGCCGGAGTCGGAGATCAGGATGATGTCGTCCTGACCGGAGGTCAGCGCCACGCCGACCAGTTCGTCGTCGACACGCAGGTCCACGGCGATGAGGCCGTTGCTGCGCACGTTGGCGAAAGCCGAGAGCGGGGTCTTCTTCACGGTGCCGCGGCGCGTGGCCATGAAGATGTAGCGGCCCTCGCCCTCCGGCTGTTCGGTTTCGGCGGAGACGCTGCCGAAGGATTCGACCGGCAGCACCGCGTTGATCTTCTCGCCGGCTTCCAGCGGCAACAGGTTGTTGAAGGGCTTGCCGCGCGACCCGCGCGAGCCGGAAGGCAGCTCGAACACGCGCAGCTTGTAGCACTTGCCGGCGCTGGAGAAGCACAGCAACGTGTCATGCGAGTGCGCCACCCACAGGCGGTCGACGAAGTCCTCGTCCTTGGTGGACGCCGCCAGCTTGCCGCGGCCGCCGCGGCGCTGCGCCTGGTACTCGTCCATGGCCACGGTCTTGACGTAGCCCTCGTGCGAGAGCGTCACCACCATGTCCTGCGGCGCGATCAGGTCCTCGTGCGCGATGTTCAGCGCGGCATTGGTGATCTCGGTGCGGCGCTCGTCACCGTAGGCTTCCTTGACCTCCAGCAGTTCGCAGCGGATCACCGACAGCAGGCGCGTCTCGGAGCCGAGGATATCGAGGTAGTCCAGGATCGACTCCAGCAGCTCGCGGAACTCGCCGTGGATCTTGTCCTGCTCCAGCCCGGTCAGGCGGTGCAGCCGCAGGTCCAGGATCGCCTGGGCCTGGGCCTCGGACAGGCGGTAGCCGCCGTCGACGATGCCGAACTCGGCCGCCAGGTCCTCCGGGCGCGAGGCCGTGGAACCGGCGCGCTCGAGCATGGCCGTCACCGGGCCCGGGTTCCAGGCGCGGCCCATCAGGCCGGCCTTGGCTTCCGCGGGACTGGGGCTGCGGCGGATCAGCTCGATGATCTCGTCGATGTTGGCCAGCGCCACGGCCAGGCCTTCCAGCACGTGGGCGCGCTCGCGCGCCTTGCGCAGCAGGTAACGGGTGCGGCGGGTCACCACCTCGCGGCGATGGCGGATGAAGATCTCGAGCAGCGCCTTGAGCGACAGCAGCTTGGGCTGTCCGCCCTCGAGCGCCACCATGTTGAGGCTGAACACGATCTGCAGCTGGGTCTGCTGGTACAGGTTGTTGAGCACCACCTCGGCGTTCTCGCCGCGGCGCAGCTCGATCACCATGCGCGTGCCGTCCTTGTCGGACTCGTCGCGCAGCTCGGTGATGCCCTCGATCTTCTTTTCCTTGACCAGCTCGGCGATGCGCTCGAGCAGGCGCGCCTTGTTGACCTGGTAGGGCAACTCGGTGGTGATGATCGCCTGCTTGTCGTTGCCGATGTCCTCGAAATGCGTGCGCGCACGGATGACGATGCGGCCGCGGCCGGTGCTGTAGGCATCGACCAGGCCGTGGGCGTCCAGGATCAGGCCGCGCGTCGGGAAGTCCGGCGCCGGGATGTGGCGCATCAGGTCGCGCACTTCCAGTTCGGGGTTGTCGATCAGCGCGACGCAGCCGTCGATCACCTCGGAGAGATTGTGCGGCGGGATGTTGGTGGCCATGCCCACGGCGATGCCGGAGCTGCCGTTGACCAGCAGGTTCGGGATCTTGGTGGGCAGCACCGTCGGCTCGCTCTCGGAGCCGTCGTAGTTCGGCTGGAAGTCGACGGTTTCCTTGTCGATGTCGGCCAGCAGTTCGTGCGCGATGCGCGTCATGCGGATTTCGGTGTAGCGCATCGCCGCCGGAGCGTCGCCGTCCACCGAACCGAAGTTGCCCTGTCCATCCACCAGCAGGTAGCGCAGCGAGAAGGGCTGCGCCATGCGCACGATCGTGTCGTAGATCGCGCTGTCGCCGTGCGGATGGTACTTACCCATCACGTCACCGACGATGCGCGCCGACTTCTTGAAGGGCTTGTTGTAGTCGTTGTTCTGCTCATGCATCGCGTACAGCGAGCGGCGATGCACCGGCTTGAGGCCGTCGCGCGCATCCGGCAGGGCGCGGCCCACGATCACGCTCATGGCGTAATCGAGGTAACTCCGGCGCATTTCGTCTTCCAGATTTACCGACAGAACTTCTTTAGCAAAATCAGTCATATGCGAGCCTGCGTCCGCCTTGCGCGGAGCCGCGATTTATGTCTAGGAATTTGTCGATAGATTCTAACATAAACCGGGGGTGCATAGGGTCCGCGGACAGGGGCGATCCGCACCCTGCCCGCAGGCCCGAAAACCGCACAAATGCCCCGCCCTAGCGGCCCTGGCGCCGCAGGCGGATGGCCAGCCCGAACAGGGCCGCCAGCAGGCCCAGCAGGCCCCCCGCGCTGAGCACGGCATCGCGCCAGGCCTTGCCCAGGAAGTCCAGCAGCTGCCATTTGTGCAGGCTGGAGAACGTCCACTGCTCGGCCACGTCCAGCGGCCTCACCTGCGCCGCCAACTGCCCGAACGCGGTATCGACGAAGGCCAGCCCCTGCGGCTGCTCCACGCGCCAGACCGGCAGGCGCTTGTTGGCGAAGCCGTACTCGGCGGAGAACCCGGCCTGCAAGGCGGCGGTCCCGGCCGCGCCCACGCCGGCCAGCCGCCGCGCCAGCTCCGCATCGCCGCCCGCCAGGCGGGCGCCGCTGCGGGCGTCGTACAACGCCAGGCTCTGCGGGCCGAAACGGGCACGCCAGACCGCCGCGCCCTGCCCCAGCGGCAGCAGGGTCAGCGACCGGGCCCCCTCCAGTTCCGCCGGCCAGGCCAGCGCCCCCCGCACCGACCGGGAGACGGCCGGCGGCGTCTCCTGCAGCAGCGGCGACAGCCGCAGCAGGTGGAACAGGCCGCTGACCGAGAACATCAGCACCGGCAGCCAGGCCGCCCAGGCCAGCAGCCGGTGCCGGCCCCGCAACGCGGGGGCGCCGGGACGGCCGCGCCGGCCCAGCAGCAGGCCGATGCCCAGCATCGCCGTCGCCAGCACGCTGCCGACCGCCGCCAGGACCAGGCCCATCCGCAGGCCTTCCATGCCCTCCAGGAAATCCAGGGTGTGCACGGTCTGGAACAAGGCCAGGAGAACACGCTTGCGCCGGTCGCTCAGCGAAGCCAGGCGGTCCTCCCCGGTATGGACGTAGGCCGTCAGGCCGCGCTCATCGGTGAATTCCACGCGCCATACCGGCAGCAGGCGGTTCACCGCCGGATACTCGCGATCGAACGCGACGATGTGCCGGACTTCGCCGAGCGGCTCCGCCTGCAGGCCGGTGTAGTGGCGCGCCAGCTGCACGGCGCGCACCCGATCGGCATCCGGCGGTTCCTCGCCGGTCCGCGCATCGACATAGCGCAGCTGCTGCCGGTCGGGCGAAGCGAGCTGCCACAGCGTCCTCCCGCCCTGCGACAGCAGGCGCGCGATGCCGGCGGGCTCCGCGGCCAGCGCGGGGGGCGGCTGCGCCGGCAGCGCCAGCGGCTCCCCGACCGGCGGCGCGAAGGCCGCCGGCCGGGGATTGGTCCAGGACATCAGCGGATGCAGCAGGCCCGAGGAAGCCCACAGCAGCAGCGCGACACCGGCCAGCAGCGACAGCCGCCGGTGCCAGCGCGTCAGGCGGGCCAGCATCACCAGACCCAGCGCAGTCCGCCGTACACCGCCCGCCCCTCACCGGGGTAGAAGATGTTGCGGCTGGTCGCCGTGCTGTAGTTGGTGGTGGCGGAAACGCTGCTGATGTAGCGCTCGTCGGACAGGTTGCGCCCCTCGATGAACAGGCTGACGCCATGCGGCAGGTCCACGCCGCCGCCAAGGTTCCAGGTGGTGTAGCCCGGCGTCTCCTGCGTGTTGGCGTAATCCACCGTCAGGCCCGAGGGCGAACGCTCGATGCCGGCCTCGACATGGAACCCCGCCGGGTGCTCATAGCGCAGTTCGGCGATGTAGTAGTGGCGCGGCTGCCCGGCCAGGCGGTTGCTGCCGTACTGCGCGTCGCCGTCGAAATGGAAGTCCGCGTAGTTGTAGACCTGCTGCAGCGTCAGCGAATCGCCGGCCCGCGCGAGGTCCCGGAGCAGCTTGTAGGCCAGGCCGGCCTCGACGCCCTGGTGGATCGTCTTGTCGGCGTTGAACTGGATCGACGTGGTCGGCGAACAGGCCTGCTGCAGCACCTCGTCGCGCAGCTCGGCGCGGTAGAGCGACAGGTCCCAGGCCCAGCGGCCCTGCGTGCCGCGCGTGCCCAGCTCGGCGGTCCAGGCCTTCTGCGCCTCCAGGTCGGCAAAGCCGCCGGCGGTGCTGGAGCAGCCTGCCGGGGCGTTCTGGTTCAGGTCGGAGAAGATCGGCGGCTCGTAGCTGCGGCTGAGGTTGGCGAACAGCTGCGCATGCTCGGCCAGCGTGAACAGCAGGCCGAGCTTGGGGTTGAGCCCCTTGTATTCGCGGTCCGCGGACTCGGCCGGGTTGACGTGGTCCTGGAAGTCGCGCACCGCCAGCACGCCCTGCAGGCCGCCGACCAGCGCCAGGGACGGCGTCAGCCACAGGCGGTTCTCGGCGTAGAGGTTGTACTCGGACGCTTCCTCGTCGGCATTGCCGGTCTGCGTGCCGCGCCGCCCGGCGGCATTGGTGAAGACGCGCGCATCGTTGTGACCGGCGCCGACGCGGCTGCCCAGCGTCAGCTCGTTGCGGCGGCCCAGCAGTACGCCTTCGCCGGCCCATTGCGCGAAGGCGCCGAAGAAGTCGCCCTGCTGGTCCACGACGATACCGGTGATGGGATGGAACAGCTTCTTGCGGAACCAGTAGCCGCCGACCTCCAGCTGCCCGCCGGCCAGCGGCAGGCTGCTGCGGTTGGCCAGGCGCGTGGACTCGATGTTGCGGCCGGTATCGAAGCTGTTGGCGGTGGGCAGCACGCTGTCCGGGTCCTTCAGCGCCGCGTCGTAGCCGAG
>Ga0255097_1000685_pt1 | contig 13236 bp, 5 predicted proteins | sample Colum_Atlam_RepB_2_FD_188436 | JGI IMG/M metagenome (GOLD analysis project Ga0255097, IMG submission 188436) | Freshwater microbial communities from Columbia River, Oregon, United States - Colum_Atlam_RepB_8d | ecosystem: Environmental > Aquatic > Freshwater > River | place: USA: Oregon...
TGTCGGCGCGGCCATCCCAGAAGGTGCGCACATGGTAGATCGAGTTGATCACCGATTGCGCATTGCGGCCGGCCGTTTGACCGACGTTGATGCCGTGCATCGCAAACGGATGTCCGGTTTGCTTGATGCCTTGCTCTTCGGCCACGCCAGGCGTGACGCTTGTGAAGGTGCGCGCCGGTACGCCTGACGAGGTCAAGCGATCGTTGCTGTCGCGGACGACATCCGAATCATGATCGTTCGGATCGGTGCGCTGGGTGAAGGGGAAGTCGGTTCCCTTCACGGTGTAGTTGACACCGCCGCCACCTGAGCCGAGCTGGTCAAAGGTGCCGTCGAAGCCTGGGTGCAGCTGGGACATCGTGCGTGAGTCCGCACCTGCCTGCCAGTGGCACGTCGCACAGGCGGTCGCACCATCCGAGCCGGCTTGGATGTCCCAGAAGAAGGCCTTGCCCAAGCTCACCGCGGCTTGGAAGTCGCGGATGTAGTCGGCCTGCAGGTTGGCCGGCAAAGGGATCGGCAAAGAGGACAAGGGGCCCGCTGAAGACACTTCTTCGGGGCCGCCGGCGACTTCGCCCATGGTGGTGCCGTTGCCGCTCTTGCGTCCGCTTTGGCCCGTTGCGTCGGGCAAGAGCAGTGCGGAAGCAGCGACAAGGCCAAGCATCGTCGGCAACATGTGGCTGCCGCGTGCGGGTCTATGCGATTGGTTGTTGAGTTTCATTGCGGAGAGTCAGTTAGCGGTTGTTGTGCACGGATGCCCGTCGAGACGGGAATCCACAGCAACGCTATCCCTGCTCTCTGCTGCGAGAGTCTCTTCTTGTGTGAAGCGAAAACGTTTCAGCGACGAAGCGCGAAAGCCTTTCGCAGTGACTGAATCTTGGACTCGCGCGCGGAAGAAACTGCGCGCGGCAAAAGCAGAAGGCGCGACCCCCCCAGGCCGCGCCTTCTTCGTAGCAACGCGAGCTGCACTCGCGTCGTCACGACCTCAAGGTTGGATCACAAAGCGCAAGCCATCCGAGAGGTTGATGTTGTTCGGCAAAGGCAGGCCGTTGTCGCGGCCATACCATTGGGCATAGACCGTGGTGCCAGGATGCAGCAGTGCCGGTGCCGGCTGGGGCCACAGTTGGCCGGCGAGGAAGCGGTTGAAGTCCAGGCGCAACACACCGCTGCAATCGTTGCCACCAGCGTTGCCACCCGATGAAACGGTGGGGCCGCGATAGATGGTCGACTTGACACACAGCGTGCCACCAAAGAAGGGGCGCGCATCGGGGCCACTGACCGAGTAGATGAAGCGGCCGAGCTTCTGGTTGCGCCAGTTGTGGCCTTCAATCACGAAGCCCGAGCCAGCCGACAGGCTCGCTGTGCCAGTCCAGCCCATCTGCGGCACGCAACCGGCCGAGTTGAGCTTGCCTTCGCAGTATGTCGCGGTCTCTAGGCCCAGATCCGCCATCCAGTCGACACGGAACACATCCGCGCAACTGTTGGTGTCACTAGGGACGATGTTGAAGGCATCGGTCTCATACACCACCCAGCGACCCGAGCCAGAGATGCGTTGCGCACGCGCGTGGTTCGAGGTCTCCGTCATGTGGCGGCCACGGCTGACGCGCACCGTGCGCTCGAGCGCCATGTCGCGTACGAAGACATCGGTGAAGTTGTTCACGTCGCCCGCGACGAAGTTCCAAGCCTCCGACAAGAACGACACCCAGCGGCCATCGCTCGACCAGCACGCTTCGGTCGAAGGCAACTGGCCCTCGGCGCCGGCTGTCGAGACCGAGATGCGCTGCGTGACTTGCAGCTGCAAATCCCGCACAAAGATGTCGGTTTGGTAGTTCGTGTCGCCCGGGACGAGCGTCGCTGCCGCGCTTTCAAAGGCCACTTTGCGGCCGTCGGGCGACAAGGTCGGCTTGCGCGAAGGGCCATCACCCTCGGTCCACACGCTGCCCAGGCTGGCGCGCCACAGCAGGTCCGTGGCCAGTTCGCGCACATACACATCCGAGTGGCCGTTCGTGTCCCAGAACACCATGTTGGTGGCGTCCGTGTCCCAGGCGACGCGCGTGCCATCAGCCGAGATCGCGGGGTTGCGGCACTCGCGGTCGGCGAGCACACCTTGGTGTGTCAAGCTGGCGATACGCGTCTCGCCATTCGCCAGCACATGCACATAGATGTCGAGTGCCGGCGAGGTGTCTTGATCGGCGAGATTCGTGGCGCGGCTTTCATACACGACCGTCGAGCCGTTGGCACTGATGCGCGCATTCAGGCAGTCACCATTGGCTTGCGTGCCATCGGTGCGCACGCTGAGGCGACGCACGCCGTTCGTCTGGCGTTCCCACAGGAACACATCCCAAGCACCGTTCGTGTCACCGCTGACGAGATTGTCAGCCTTCGACTCAAACACGACATAGCGCCCATCGGCGCTGATCGACGGCCGCCGTGACTCGCCGTTCGGTTCGGTTCCGGCCGCAAGCGAGATGCGCTTGGTTTCACCCAACGCATAGTCGCGCACGAACACATCCGACTGCGGCGATGTGTCCCAGGCGTCCAGATTGTTCGAGGTGCTGTCAAAGACGACATAGCGACCATCTGCCGTGATGTCGCCGCCACGCGAAGGCGCGTTGCCTTGCATCTCGACCGAGTTGACGCTGGCGCGCTCGCTGAAGACCGCGAACGGACTCGACGACTGCGCTGCGCCTGGTGCGGCGAGCGCAAGACCAGCACAGAAGAGCTGTGCGGGCTTCATTAGTCGTGAGAGGCGGATCATTGCAGATAAGGGAGCGTTACCGGGGAGCACCTGTGCGGGAGACGTTGCGCAGGCACTTCCACATGAAATCTACAGCCGGGTTTGGTCAGAGGTCGTGCTTTGCAAGATCACTTTGGGACACAAACGACGAGGCCGATGAGGAAGAAACTTCCACATCGGCCTCGAAGTCACAGTGTGCAGGAAAGAACTTCAGCGCGGCTTGCGCCCGGTGCGTGCAGCACGCTCCGGCAGCAGCTCGGTGTAGAGACTGTCGGCACGACGGTAGTCGCCCAACTCGTGCAGCGTGTCCGCCAGTTGCAAGCGCACTTGCTTGTCCTCGGGCGTGATCTTCAGCGCGGCCTCCAGCATGGTGGCTGCATCCTTGAGCTCACCGACACGGCGCAGAGCACCGCCGATGCGGACGAGGAACTTCGGATCGTTCGAGCCAGCTTCGCGTGCACGAGCAGCAATCGAGCGCACCGTATGAGCATGACGCTCCGGCAGCGCACCGGTGCCGTTGGCTGCATCCAGGAAGCCGCTGACGACGCGTTCGTCCGTGCAGCCTTCATCGAGCAGCTGTTGGAAGCCTTCCAGGGCGCGGGCCGATTCACCCGACCACAGACGCGCTTCCGCGATCTTGGTGCGCAGGGCGACATCCTTCGGTGCGCCGTCAAGCAGCTTCTGCCACTCGGCGATCGCAGCGGGCCATTGACGGCGCCAACCTAGGATCTCCGGCAGGATCGTGCGTGCTTCACCGTACTCGGGGACATCGTTCAACAGCTCACGGCACGAGCGCTCCGCGGCCGCGAAGTCCTGGCGTGCACAGTGAATGCGGACGATTTCCATGCGCGTCGGCGCATCCAGCGGCAGACCGTCGAGTTGCTGGACTGCTTCGTCATAGCGGCCTAGGCCCGCCAAGAGACCAGCGTACTCGCGACGAATCTGGGCGTTGTCGGGGTTGGCCGCCGCCAAGCGCGCGTAGCGCTCGCCGGCCTCGAAGCGCAGATCCGCCTCGATCAAGTTGTGCACGAAGAGCAGCTCTGCTTGCAGACGCTTCTCTGCCGGCGCCTGGATGCGGTCCAGCAACTGGTACAAGCGCGCACACTCGGTGCGTGCTGCATCGTGTTCGCCGTTCTTGGCCAATGCGAAGGCCAAGGCCATCGACATGTCCGAGTCATCGGGCGCGAGCATCGTCAGCTTCTTGGAGACGCGTACCATCTCGGGCCAACGCTGGGCCCGCTCGAGGCTATCCTTCAACAGCACGAGGCGGAACTTGTCGGGTACTGTGGCCTCCATCGTCTCGCGATAGATGCGTGTGAGCTCTTCGCCATCGGATTCAGCAACCGAGCGCTTGAGGTGCTCACGCAGGGCCATCTCATCCGAGTAAGCCGCACGGAACACACCATAGAAGACGGGTGCGAGTGCCAGTGCGCAGAACGCTGCGGCAAACGCCGGGGCCAACAGCGGCTTCTCGCGCAAGCGACGCTCGGGACGCAAGCCCGGTGACAGCGCACCGCGCTCACGGTCGGAGAGCAACGATTGGATGATGCTGCGGCCAGAGCCTTCGAACTTGGAGAACTGCAGCGCGCAATCCCACAGCGGTGCTCCGCCCAGCGGCAGCGACTCAGCGCGCAAGACACGCGCCTTGCCACGGATGAGTCCCAAGGGCGAGGGGATCTCGAAGTCGAACTCGTCGACACCTTCCGGTGATTGGAACAGAACGCAGCGCAAGCCGCCTGTGCACAAGTCCATCGAGACCGTGTGCCAGGTGCGCACCCGACCTTCGCCGGACGACAGGATCACCGGCAAGTTGAACTCGGGACGATCTGTCTCGCGCTTGGCGCGCTCGCGTCCCAAGCCGAAGCCACGGCGCGGTGCGTCGCTTTCAAAGCGCGCGAACCACATCGGTACTGCGTACTCCATCGCGATGCGATGCAGCGCATCCCGCGTGGCATCATCCGTCTCGCTGAACTCGATGCCGTGACGGAAGCACTGCGGTCCCTTGCCATCGGCAAAGCCCACGCGGCGCTCGCTGAAGCGGATCTTGCCCAAGGCCTGCACGGCATTGCCGTTGGCCATGATCTGGAAGCGCGCTTCGCCCGCCGAAGGCAGCGGTGCGTAGGCGATCAAGCCAGCGCCTTGTTCGTTGAGATCGCTGGTCACGCCCCAACCGGAACGCGTGGCGCCTTCCTCGTCGGTGTACTCCCAGCGCACCGGCAGACCGATCATGTGGCGATAGCCGAAGCGACGGCTCGCGGGCGTCATGGCGCGGCGCACATAGTCGAGCGCCACCTTGGCATGGAACAGCACCAAACCGCTGGAGATGCCGAGGCCCAACCAGTCGATCGAGTCCTTGAAGAAGATCTGCATCGCCCAGCCCCAGGCTAGGGCGACGAAGCTCAAGCCGATCAGGAAGATCTGCGGGCCCACTAGCGGCAGGAGGCTCGCCTTCTGGCGGCCGCGCTTGTTCGTCACCACGAACTTGGACTTGCGGCGTCCGAACATCGCGCGCCATGTGCTGCGCGTCTGCGTCCAGAAGCTCGCCATGTTGAAGAACTCAACATGCGCCATCGAGCCGTGACCGGCCGTGGTCTGCTTCATGACAAGCACAATGGACAACATGTAGGCCGCGAAGATCGCGCCCATGGTCCAGGTGAAGTCACGCACCGGCGCGACACCCGTGAAGAGCATCAGCAATGGCGTGGCGTAGATGGCCATCTTCGGGATGCCACCCGCCCAGTGGATGATCGAAGCGAGGTAGGACAGGCGTTGCTGCAGGCTCAATCCCTGCATGAACAACGGGTTGTCGTAAGCCAAAATGGACAGGTTGCCTTCGCCCCAGCGCAAGCGCTGCGTGTGGAAGGTGGTCACATCCGAGGCCCCTTGGCCGGCGATCATGCGCTCGGAGACATAGAGCGACTTCCAGCCCTTCGCGGCAATCTTCATGCCGGTGTGCATGTCTTCGGTGATCGTCTGCACCGCGATGTAGCCGACTTCCTTCAGCGCGCGCCGACGGAACATGGCCGCCGAGCCGGCAAAGATGACGGAGTTCGTGCGGTTCTTGCCGGGCTGCAGCACCTTGTAGAAGAGCTGGCCTTCGTCCCAGAAGCGACCCTTGTCGTAGTCGACGACGCCTTGGAACGTGTCAAAGTTGTAGAACGCGTGCGGCGTCTGCACCATCGCCAGCTCTTCGTCGCGGAAGTAGCCGATGAGGCGCTTGATGAAGTGACGCGCCGGCACGTGGTCGGCGTCGAAGATGATCACGAACTCGCCGTCGGTCTGCTCGAGGGCGTTGTTCATGTTGCCTGCCTTCGCGTGCAGGTTGTTATCACGCGCGATATAGATCACGCCCAGCTCATCAGCCAGCGCCTTCACTTCGGCGCGGCGACCGTCATCCAGCACGAAGGTGCGGTGCGGGTATTCCATGGCCACGCACGCTTGCAGCGTGCCGCGCAGCATCTGCACGTCTTCGTTGTAGGTCGGCACGAAGACATCGACGGTGCGACCTTCGAGCACCGGTTGTTCAGGCGGTTCCTTGACATCCCACACCTGCAGGAAGAACAAGGCCAGCGAGACGCAGCCCCACACCTCAGCGAGGTACAGGATGAGCGACGCGAAGACCGCGTAGGGGCTTTCGAGGTTCAGCGTGTAGAGACCCCGATACACCAGGTAGATCGCACAGATCACCAGTGTCAGGAGCATCAGCGGCTGTCGGAACTTGTTCATCATGGCTCGGGGTCCCTTGCCCGACGCCGCACGAGTGCTGCGCCTTGCGATGGGAGTACCTGTCCTCCACAGCAACTCTGATCTCCAACCGTGACGGGGGTCGGCACGGAGGTGGGGACATTGCGTGACTGGGGAGGAGGGACCTCACCCTTTTCGGAACAAGGTTCCTTCCAGCCGTACCCGAAATGCCGCTCGGGAAGCGATTTCCTATCCCGGAGGTGGCCAAGTCCTTCCAGCGGACCCTCAAGGGATCTGCCCAGACCTCCGATGAGGAGGGCGTCAGGAAGTCCGTCCCTATCGCCTCTTCCAACCCGTAGAGGCCTCAATCATGCATCTAGACCCCACCAGAACACGCGCCCAACGCCTTGCTGCGCAAGCCTTTATGGCTATGTCGCTCGTCTTGGCACAGGCCTGCGCTCCCGAAGCCACCCAACCGGAGCAGGATCCCTCGTGGACGCCTAAGGACCCGGTTTCGGGGCAGTTCTTCAGTGAGTCGAATCCGGCCGGCACGGGCCAAACAGTACCGGCGCCGATGGCGCATCCGCGCACGGATGTGCCCGCGAAGGTCGATGTGGACCAGCCGATTGCGCCCGTGCGCACGCCGCGCCCGCGCGTGGATCCCAGCACGCTCAACGCGACGAACGGGGTCGTCGCGAGTGAGTCTACAGCTGTCGTTGATGCGAACGGGGACCAGAAGGACGACCTGCAACGCGACATTCTGCTGCGCTCGGCGCGCAACGCGTTGAAGTTGGGGCGCTTTGATGAAGCTCTCGCGCTGCATGAAAAGCTGCAACAGCTGCATGCGGGCGATCGTGAGTCGTTGACCGAATACGCCGGCTTGCTGGTGCAAGCTGGTCGCTTGGCCGAGGCGCGTGCGCGCTACACCGAGCTCGTCAAGCTGGCGCCGAGTGATCTAGATGCGCGCCGTAGCTTGGCCACGGTGTTGATTGCCGGCGGCTACTACAGCGAAGCAGCCAGTGAGCTGGAGACAGTTGTGCGTCGTGACCCTGAAGACGCAGACAGCGCAGCTCTCTTGGCGCGCGTGTTGGCCTGGTCACGCGATCACGTCGCGGCCGGCGAGGTCTATCGCGTGCACTTGCAAACGCTCGACCTGCGCGATGACGGCAATCGTCGTCTCGTGGCACCGGTCTTGTTGGACTTGCAGCGTCCCTTGGAAGCCTTGCCGCATTTGCAGGCGCTCGTGCGGGCGCACCCCACCGAAGTGGAATGGGGTCTGTACCTTGTGCGTTGCCAGGCTCAGTTGGGTGATGCGACTGAAGCGGGTCGCGTCGTCGAGTCCTTGGCCGAAGTGGAACCGAACAACACCAAGGCGCGCATCGAAGTCGCGGATCAGATGGTGCTGTCGGGTCAGTACAAGTTGGCGATGAGCGTCTACCAGCAAGTGCTGGCGATGGATGCCAATCATGAACGCGCGCGTTTGGGTGTGGCTGATGTGGCCTTGGCTAGTTGCCAACCAGCAGCCGCCAAGCGCGCCTTGGATGGTCTGCGCACCACCATGGAAGACGATCGTGGCTTCCAGATTGCGCAAGCGCGCTATCACGGCTTGGTTGGTGAGCGCGGAGCGGCGGGCGCAGCGTGGGAAGACCTCTTGCGTGCCAAGGACGATGATTGGGGTGCGCGCATCGCCTACGCCGATCTGCTGCGTGAGAGCGGCGAGCATGAGCGCGCGAAAAGTCAGTACACCAAGGTTCCGGAAGGCACACCGCGCACCCGCGAAGCCCGCCTGGGTTTGGCGCGCACGCTGTTTGCGCAGGGCTTGTACGAAGAAAGTGTGGCCCTGTGCCAGACCCTGACCGATGCCGAAGATCCCACGCCCGAAGTGCTGATTCAGTTGGCGCGTGGCCTGGAAAAGCTCAAGAACGCCGAACAGGCCGAGCGTTTGTGCCGACAGTGGCTCACGGCCAATCCTCAAGATGTAGGTGCTCGCATCCAAGTGCGCATCGCCTTGGGGCGTGCGTTGGTGGTCCGTGATCGTCCTGTAGAGGCGATTCGTGAGTTCACTGAAGCGATGAAGCATCCCAGTGGTCGTACACCGGAGTGTGCCTATTGGCTCGCCCGCGCCTACGATGCCGTGGGCAGCAAGGATCGCGCTCGTCTAGCCGTTTTGTCAGCCCCGATGAAGCAGTTGGGCGACGATGTGCGCTCGTGGATCGAGCTCGGCGAGATTGCGCTGGGTGAAGGTGATTGGAAGAACGCGATCGCTGCTTTTGAGCATGTGTTGCGCTTCGATCCAGAGAACTTGGCGGCCCGCGTGCGCTTGGGTGAAGCTCAGAACATTGCCTTGGCGCGCGGTGAGCGCGTGGACCCGCGCCGAACTTTGGCCCAAGCCTTGGCGCAAAGTGAGCACAACTCGCGCGCTCGCTTGGCCATGGCGCGCGCCTATGTGGTTGATCGCGACTACGAGGCGGCAAGCAAGCAATACAAGCTGCTCATGGCGGCCGACCCGTCCAGCTTTGTCGCCAAGCGCGAGTATGCGCGGACTCTGTACTGGAACCACCAATACGAAGAGGCCGATGCGGCTTATGACGCGGTTGTCGATGAGAACCTCGCCGAAGTGGCGCCGATCGATCCTTATGGCAAGGCCTCGAGTTCGTCGGTCTACAACGGTGGTCTGGACTATGAAGCCGCGTTGACCACGGCCGAGAATGTCGAGCTCGAGCGCGATGCCAAGAAGCTCAAGGACTATCGCCCGCGCCAGGCCGAAGAGCGCTACCGCGAGTTGATCGCGGCCGAGCCCGCGAACTTCGAAGCGCGCTTTGACTTGGCGCAGCTGTACCACTCGACAGGTCGCACGCAGAAGGCGATCGGCGAGTACGAAGAGATCATGCGTTTGTCTCCGCTGCACCGTGAGGCGCCGTTGGCCAAGGCGCAGGCCGAGATCCTGCAGAATCCGCGCGTAGTCGCGGGCCTGTACACGTCGAATGCGCGTGGTCGCGATGGCCTATATGCCATCGACATCACCGACTACTTCGTCGAGTACCAGCATCCGATTGGTGACCACGATGAATACTTCGGTGCTGGCTATGGCTGGCGCCGGTATGAGCCGGATGACGGCACACCCGTGTTGGGCAGCATGTTCTTGGCTTCGGGCCGCAAGAAGCTGGGCGAGCACACGGCGCTGACCGCGCGCTTGGAGATGCCGACTTGGGATGAAGACTATGTGTCCAGTCGCTTGCTGTATCGCTTGGGCATGCAGCATGAGACCTGGGGTGGTCTGCGCGTGTCGGCGGAAGTGTTCAATGAGATGGTGGCGGAGAACGATGCGACGCTGCTGAGTGACATTCATCGCACGGGCTTCCGCGCGGGCCTGGCCTACAAGTCGTCGCCGCGTCTGGACTACGGCGTTAGCGGCATGATCGCGGAGTACTCCGAGGCCGATCCCGCCAGCTTTCCTGATGATGGCGGCAACTCACGTTATGAAGTCAATGCCTTCGGCTCGTACTTGGTGTCGTTCGCTCCCAAACAGCTGCAACTGCTAGGCAAAGCTGACTTCATCAGCTTTGATGGCGACAACGACGGCATCGTGTTTGACTCCGGCGATCCGCTCACCAACCTCAATCACCCGTACTTTGCACCAGGTGGTTACTCGGTGTACTCCGCAGTAGCGGAGTGGAAGCACTGGCTCAACCAAGACTACTTCATCGGTGCCAACGAGTTCTGGTACTCGATCGGCCTGCGTGCAGCGATCGACGACGAGTCCGAGATGTTCCAAGAGTTCTGGATCGGTGCACACTATGACTTCGCGTCGTGGGCCTCGGTCGACTTGCGGACCCAGTCGCTGTCGAGCTCGGTTCTCGATACCAGCACCAATCTGCTGTACTTCACCCTGCGTTGGCCGTGAGGCTTGCTCACCATGGACCGTCGGGCTCTGCTCAGGTTCGCTGCGCTGAGTGCGTGGTGTTGGCTCTTGCCTGCGGGCGGGTGCGGCGGGAGAGTTGAGCCTGTGTTGCGGGATACTGCGAGCGCGGGACTGCCGATGCGAGGTGTCAACCTTGCAGGGGCGGAGTTTGGCCATGACAAGCCGAACTTCTGTGCCGAGCAGGTGGGCGTGCACGGCAAAGACTGGATCTATCCCAGCGAAGGCACCATTGCGTACTTCGCCCGGCAAGGTCTGCGCTTGCTGCGCGTGCCTGTGCGCTGGGAGCGTTTGCAGCCGCGCTTGGGTGCCGAGCTTGAGCCGCAAGAGCTCGCCCGACTCAAGCGCACGCTCGATCACGCACGCGCGTACGGCTGCAAAGTGGTCATCGATCTGCACAACTACGGGCGCTACGCGCTCAAGCTGAATGGCATGCCGCGCGTGTGCATCATCGATGAAGTCGTCGATGGTCGCGTGCCAGTCTCGCGTGTGCACTTTGCGGATCTATGGCGTCGCTTGGCGACGAACTTCCGCGCGCACGAGGGCTTGGGTGGGTATGGGCTGATGAATGAGCCCTACGACATGGGCGCCTCGGACTGGAAGGCGATGTCACAAGAAGCTGTGCGCGCCATTCGGACGGTCGATGCGACGCGCGTGATCTGCGTGGCGGGGGAACACTGGTCTTCAAGCGCCAAGTGGAGCGAGGTCAACGGCCCCACGGCTTGGATCGAAGATCCCGCGGCTCGCGTGGTCTACGAAGCACACTGTTACTTTGATGCAGATGCTTCGGGCCGCTACGAGTTGTCGTATGACGAGGAGTGGTCGCGTGACCCCGAGCTGCCGAACCGCCCGCTGCAGCGGTTGGAGAACTTTGCGCGCTGGTGTGCTGCCAACAAGGTGCCTGGTTACCTGGGCGAGTACGGTGTGCCGCGTGACGATGCGCGTTGGAACGAGCTTGTGGCTGTGTTCTTGGCGCGCTTGGATGAGCTCAACATGGACAGCAGTGTGTGGGCCGCGGGTGAGTGGTGGGGTGACTATCCGCTCTCGGTGCAGCCTGGTCATGCCTATGTGACCGATGCGCCCGTGCTCAAGGTGCTCAAGCGCAAGCGCGCTTGAGCGCACCCTGTAGCTGTCAATTCAACTGGACGCTCAGGTTGGCGTCGGCCTCGACCACGAGCGGCAAGTCGCCTTGTTGCGTGCTCAGCATGGCCGGGCCTTGCGGCAGAGTCACTTGCGCCGCGCCGCCCGCCGGCACGCAGATCGGCAAGACTACGCCGTTGGCGTCCGTCACCGTCACGGTCTCGCCTTGGTTCGAGCTAAGGGTCAGCGTCTGCTGCGTAGTCTCTTCGCCACGCGAGGCCTCGATGTCCCACCCAATGGTGTACTCGCCTTGCGCGCCGTAGTCCGCGAGGATGCGCCCACGCAAGCCACCCGTTTGGATGTTGTACTCAAGCGTCGAGTAGGTGACATGGAACTCGAAGCCGTAGGCCTCGAAGGAGCCGCCCGCGATGATCTGGCTGCTATTCACCGAGCCGATGTAGTAGCGGTCGTCGCTGCTTTCGACTTGGAAAACACCTTGTTTCAAGGCATCTGCGGCTTGGCTGATCGTCCACACCAGCTCTTCAGTCGAGCCTGACAGGGCTTGCAACGGGCCACCCGCGAACGCCGTCGTCTGGCTGACATCCCACTTGCCCGTCAAGTCGAACTGCGGCGGGTTGCAGACGCGGATGACGGTGGCTGCATACGATGCAAGGCAGGGCACTTCGCCCGGTTCCGGAGTCAGGCTCTGGTGCGAGACCTTCATCGTGCCGGTCATCGAGCCCCAAACGATGCCTTCGAGCGTGAGGTCAAGCGTGTGGCGTTCGCCGCCATCGGTCCAGTGGCCCGAGGCCTCTAGCGTCTTGCCAACGATGCGGCCGGGCAACTCGATCAACTCGCTGAAGTCGCCATCGTTGTCCGCGTCTACATAGACCGACACATCGGCGCCGTCTTGCGCGATGCTCAAGGTCACCGCGCGGCGCGGCAGAAGCTCATCGCAGTCGCTTTGCAAGGTACGCGCATCGACGACCCAGTTGCCTGCCGCGGCCAGATCCGGCGCCTCAGGGCCCGAGTTGCCTACGGTCTTGCTGGTGTCACAGCTGCTGGCCATCCAGCCGAGGACGAGGGGCAGGACGAGGCGAGGGAGGTTCGAGTGCTTGGCGCTCATGGGCAAAGATAGCGGGACTCCACCCCCGGAGCGTCGCGCTGCTTGCGGCTAGTTGTGCCCCGGCAAGAGATACACGGAAGAAAGTACCCGGTATCTCGTTGTCTAACGCACTTGACAGGCGCTTGTGGGCCTGCAGTGGAACTTCTTTCACGCTGCTTCGATGGCCCCCCGTACAGCGCTGGCCCACGCATCGGCTCCATCGCGCCGTTCGCGCACGGTGCCGTAGCCCTTGTCCTCGTTGGACAACTCATGCGCCCGCAGGCGTGCCCAGCCACCAACGCCATCAAGGCGCAGGTCAGTGGCAAGATCGAAGGCGGCTGCATTGCGCGCGTGGAAGGTCGCGCGCGGCAAGAAGTGCAGCGCATAGCCCAGTTCGCTCAAGCGTTGCTCAAAGCGCGCCAGGTCCTCTTCCGACATGTGGCGGGCCCAATGCACCTCGGCCGGCACCTCGTAGGCCAAGGGCTTGTGCGGATGACGCGCGTGGATAGCTTGCGCGAACTGCTCGGCTTCGAAGAGCGAAGGTGCTGCGGCTTGCAAGCACACGATGTCGGCAAACGGAGCGGCTTCCAGAGCGCGCGCGATCGCCATGGCGATGCCGCCCTGCACCGGTTGCATACCCCATGAATCGCGCGTTCCCACGGCAAAACCAGCATCGCGCGGGTCGTGATCGCTCGTCAGGTGTGTGGCCCGCGCAGC
>Ga0255097_1000688_pt1 | contig 13215 bp, 4 predicted proteins | sample Colum_Atlam_RepB_2_FD_188436 | JGI IMG/M metagenome (GOLD analysis project Ga0255097, IMG submission 188436) | Freshwater microbial communities from Columbia River, Oregon, United States - Colum_Atlam_RepB_8d | ecosystem: Environmental > Aquatic > Freshwater > River | place: USA: Oregon...
CCTCATCACTGTCGGCAGCCAGCTTCATTCTGTAGAACGTCGAAGAAGTCTGGCAGGCGGCGGGACGCAGCAGACGATCACACCCCCCACTGATCCGTGACCGGCGTGGCCCCGTTCATCACCCCAAGCCGGGTGGCCAGGTTGGTGAAGTAATTCGGATCGAGCGTGTCCAGGTCAATGCTGCCTGCGGGGGCAGCCCATGAGCCGTTCACATCGCCCTTGAGCACACCCACCACATTGACTGCAGGGCTGGCGGATGCATCCACCGTGACGCTGTGATCCCAGGTGGTGTTGGTGCGGGTGAGTGTGAAGCTTTGGGTGGCTTCGTCCCAGAAGTCGCGGGTCTCCTCGACAAAGAACCATTCATTGGGCAATGCCGTGGACAGCTTGACCGCCATGCGCAGAATGGCCAATGCATCGGCTGCGGTCACGGTGTTGGAGCCGTTCACATCGGCGGCCATGAACTGATAGGGAGACACGCGGGGGGCGCTCAGCGGGCCCGCGCCATCGGGGTCGATGTTGGGATTCAGGCCAACGGCCAGGCGCAGCGCAGCCAGCGCATCCGCCGCGGTGATGGCGTTGCCAATGTCGCTGGTGCTGCGGCTTACGCTCAATGCGGTGGAGGCTGCACCGTCGTCGGCGAGAGTGAAGCTCCCGTTACTGCCGGTAGTGGCTCCAGAGAAGGAGATCACCGTATCGGAGGCCGGGGCGATGTCGACAAAGATATTGCTGAGCGTGACCGAGCCGGCGCGGGTGCCTGGGGCGTATTGCACCGTGAGCGTGCCGAGTTGTGTTGCACCGCTGAAGCCTGCAAGAGCGCCGTCGTAACCTGCGACCGACAGGGCCTGCGTTGATTCGCTGTTGATCAGCACTGCCCATGACGCAGGAAGAGCGCTCACAAAGCCCGCAGACACGCTGCCCGGGCTTGAGACAGTGAAGTCGATGCTGGTGCTGGTCGATGCAGGCGTGCTCCACAGTTGCACCGTCAGCATGCCCGTGGTGCTGTCGTAGCTCGCGCCTCTCAGGTCAAAAATTGAACTCTCGGCCTGAACCGCGTCGCCCGTCATGGTGCCCACCTGTACCCCAGCGAGCAGCATGTGGCCCTTCCAGTGATAGGCGAGGTGCTCTTGAGGGGCGGGTGGCAATGGCGGCTCTGGCAGTCCCAGTACGGTATCGGCAAACTGCATGCGTTCGATGCCATGAAGGATGTCGACGCCATCAAAGCCGCTGACCGTGCTGTTGCGGTTGTCTGTCACACGTACACCGCCGTCGAGTAGATCTGTGAGGGTGTAGTCGTTTCGAATGCCTGTGAATATGGCCGTGTCGACACCGTCCTGGCCATCGAGGAGATCGTCGCCGGCTCCGCCGCTGAGGGTGTCCTGGCCAAGCCCACCGAGCAGCGTGTCGTGGCCTTCTGCGCCTTGTAACAGGTTGGCGAGAGAGTCGCCCGTCAGGTTGTCGTGGCCAAATCCACCGACAACATTCTCGATGCCGAGGACTGTGTCCTGCTCAGTGCCCATTTGTTGGCGCTCATCGCCTGTGCCCTGACCATCGTCATAGACGCGTCCGGCACCAAGATCGACATGCACACCTTGCATGGCGCGATCGAAGCGCAGGGTGTCGGTACCCGCGCCACCATCGATCCAGTCGCTGCCGCCCGCGCCATCAAGGCTATTGTCGAAAGCGTCGCCAACCAATGTGTCATTGAAGTCGGATCCTACGATGCCATCGATGTCGCGGAACACATCAATCGTGCCCCACCCATCCAGGGCAGATCCGCTAAAACCTGCGGTCAGCGCACCTGATGGTCCGACCCAACCCGCGAGCCTGACTTCGACGCCAGCATCATCATCCAGGTAGGAAAGCTGCGTGTGGCCTGCACCGCCATAGATGGTGTCGTTGCCTTTGCTGCCCTCAACCCGCAATCGTGAATCGGCCAGGTTACTGCCGGTGATGCGGTCATCAAACGCACTGCCCGAGATGATCTCAATGCTGGTCAGTGTGTCGGTAAAGCCCCAGCCGTCGCGAATGACCTGGCCTGTGGCGAGCCGCATGTCGACCTCAATCGCATCAGGCGATGTGAGATACGCGGCCTCATCAATCCCCGAACGTCCGTTGATGGTGTCGTCGCCCGCATTGCCCACAAAGCGCTCGAACGCCATGCCCATCGTGGTGATGCCGGTGCCGCCGCCCTCCAAGAGGTCATCAAACATTGAGCCGCGAAGATCGAAGACCCCGCTCAGGGTGTCCTGGCCGAGCGTCGCATAGAGCGGCGTGGCTTTGTCAGCTTCAACCCGGGCATCCACAACGCCGGTGGCCAGATCCGCCTGCACGGCCACCATAGATCGTGCGTAGTCAACCCGCGTGGCGCCATTACCGATGATGCGATCGCTGCCGCCGTTTTCCAAAAAGGCATTGAATCCCCACCAGTAGCTGCCGATGTTGCTGATGTTGCTGACGTAGCCGCCTTCAAAGCCGGTGGCATCGAAAGTATCGTTGCCACGCGTGCCTCGAATGTCTTCAATGCCGCGAAGGGTGTCGGATCCCAAGATGCTTGAGGTGACGAGTCCTGATGCGAGATTGAAGGTCATCCCTTCGTATATGGAGCTGTAATCGGCCCGATCATGACCTCCGCGGCCATTGATGAAGTCGTTGCCTGCCTGGCCGCGGAAGGCTTCAAATTCGAATGCACCACCCAGGAGCGTGTCGCCCAGATTGGTGCCCATGATGTAGTTCACACCCGAGAAATTGAGCGTCCCGAATCCGCGCCCTGTCGACAGGATGGGAAGTAGGTTGAGGTCTGCAGTACCCGTCGTGAGATCGATCCGGGCTCCTCGGGTGACATATCCGTAGATCGAATCTGACCCACCGGGTAGATTGATGGGCAGATAAATGATGGTCGAGCCGTTGCCGATCACTCGGTCCGATCCACCCGAGGTCAGGAAGGCGATGCTCCAGGCGGCGTCGTCGTAGGGTGTGGTCCTGTATCCGAGGTGGTTGGCCTTCTGCCCTGAAAAATCGAAGACATCGTTGTATGGCGAGTCATACACCATGGTGGCGCCCACCAGCGTGTCGGTGCCTGCCAGCTGCGTATCGAGCGCTCCGTAATCAACCTCTGCGGTGTTTCCGTTGGTGTAGTGCAGAGAAATGCCGGTCTTGGACCAGCTGTAGTCAAGGTATACCCCGTCCGTACCGATCTGCTGCTTTCCGTAAGGCTCGAGCGACACCTGATCGCTCCCCCCATTCAGCCTGAGAAACAGTGAGTTGCCCTGGGCTGAAATCTCGCCTACGTTGTCCGTCACTCGGCCAGTGACTCGGTCTGACCCGTTCAGCGCACCATAGATGCTCTCAATGCCTGAGTAGGTATCGACACCGGACTCACCGTTTACGCTGACGGTGCGATTCGTCAGATTGATGGTTACGCCAGCCGTGGCGCTGTAGTCGATGCGGTCTCGGCTCAATGAACCCGTGAGTAGCCACGGCACGTTGGTTTGCGCGCGGCCATCGATGGTGTCGGATCCGCTGCCCGGGAAGTACTGGTTGAACGTAGAGAAAGTATCTCCCCCACCGACCAGAGAATCGTCTCCCGCACCACCAAAGAGACTGTCGTTGCCCGTTCCACCCAGGAGGGTGTCGTTGCCGTCGTTGCCTTCAAGGCGGTCATTGCCTCCTGCGCCGTTGATGGAGTCATTCGTGAAGGAGCCATACAACGAGTCGGCCGTATCAGTCCCGATCAACGTCTCTCCCGCTGTGGGCGGGGCAGGGATTGCAAACGATGTGAACGCTGGGCTGAAGTTGCTCGCTGTCAGGGCACTGGGGTCAACGGTATTCAGTAGGGCCAGTACCTGAAAGCTGTTGCCTCCCCCATCGGCATCGAACATCAACAGACTGTTGGCCGGTGAGTTGGTGGTCTGGACCAGACGCAGGTAGCCGCTTGCCCCGAACGGATTGCTGCCATCAAAACCAATCGCACCATTGGCGAACAAATCCGACAGATCAAGCACATCACCGCCTGCTCCCGCCGTGAAGTCGGTGATGACGACCGGTCGGCCCGAGACGTTTGTGTTGGTGACTGCTGAAACGTTCGTCGGCGAGCTGGTTGTGAAGGTATGCGTACCCTGACCCGCTCTGCGTTGCGAGTTCGACAGCACGAAGGTATCAACACCGAGGCCCCCGGTCAGCGTCAGTTGCAGTACGCCCGAAGCATTGAGCGTATCGTTGCCATCTCCTCCCGAAAGAGTGGCATAGGCAATAGCGCCACTGCCGCTGCTGTTGGCCGAGTCAGTGGCCGTGAGAACGTCATTGCCCGACCCGCCTTCGAGAGACAGTTCAACGATGCCATTGAAGCTGTTCGCCGAGCCGCTGATGCTCAGGACATCATTGTCTGCGCCGCCATCAAACCGATAGCTGGTTCCTCTTGCGCTACCGATCTGGCCTGCGACGCTATCAGACAGGAACCCGGTTGCAATGAGTGTGTCCTGACCAATTCCGCCTTCCAGAGTGGCGTTGCGAGTGTTGCTGATTTCGAGCCGATCCTGACCATCACCGCCCTGCAGCAGGGCGCGGTCAAGATAGCTCGCAGTCAGACCTCCCACCGTACCTGAGCCGGAATCATCGCCAGCGCCACCAAGCAGGGTTGCGCTGGCAGAAGTCCAGTAGCTATAGCTGGTGTAGTAAGGCTGGATGATCGAGTAATTGCCTGAGGCAATGAGCCGATCAGACCCGTCGCCCCCTTCGAGATAAAGAGTTTGCGCAACACCGTTCAGTGTGTCGTTCCCTGCCCCCCCGATCAGACTGTTTGCAGCGGCGGCAGTGGCGGAATAGGTTGGCGAAATCTGGATGGAAATTGAATCTGAGCCGCTTCCTCCGTCCAGCGAATTGATGCCCTGAACATCGAGCAAGATGTCGTCGCCCGCGCCGCCTTCCAGGGTGTCGTTGCCGTAGCCGCCATCGATACTGTCGTTGCCGTCGTTACCGAGCAATGAGTCATTGCCACCCAGGCCGTTGATGGTGTCACCGCCTGCGCCGCCCGTGAGGGTGTCAGCCTGTTCGGTCCCGACGATATTCGTGCCAGGAGGGGGGGGTGATGGCAGGGGACTGACGATGGAAGCAAACAGTGGACTGAAGTTTTCGGGAGTGAGCGCCGAGACGCTGACGCCATTCAGCACGACGAGAGGGACCCAGGTGGATGCCATGCCTGAGACGCCATCCGCATCGAACAGCAAAACGGTATCGGTTGGGTTGGTCAGTGACTGCTGGAGATAGAGGTAGCCACTCGCACCGAAGGGGTTGCCGCTGATGTAGCCGCTGGCCCCCGTGGCAAGCAGGTCACTGAGATCAATGACATCGCCGCCTGCACCGGCCGTGAAGTCGGTGATGACGATGGGCTTGCCCGCGATCGAGAGCGACGTCGTCATGGGCATGGAGCCTGTGTTGAACGAGTAGCTTCTCTGTGTGGCTCTTTGCTGGATGCTCGTCAGCGCGAAAGTGTCTGTGCCTGCACCGCCGGTGAGCGTCAGTTGCAAAACGCCCGAGGCGGTCAGAGTGTCGTTGCCATCGCCGCCGGAGAGGGTGGCGTAGGCGATGGCCCCGTTGTTCGAGTTGCTGGCCGAATCGTAGACGCTGATATTGTCGTTACCCAGACCGCCCTCAAGGGATAGGTCGACGGTGCCATTCCAATTGGAGGCGTAGCCACTAACGCTGAGTGTGTCGTCATCGGCGCCTCCATCGAATCGGTAGCGCGTCCCGCGACTGGTGCCGATCTGATCGGCGGCACCTCCATCGAGAAAGCTTGTGGAGGTCAGGGTGTCCTGACCCGCTCCGCCTTCAAGCGTTGCATTGCGAGTTGAATTGACCTGCAGACGATCATTGCCATCTTCACCCCGCAGCACTGCGTTTTCCAGGTTGGACGCGCTGAGGCCCGCCGCTCCTGTCAATGTGTTCGCACCACCTGAGTCATCGCCTGCTCCTCCGATCAGCGTTGCTGTCCCCCGCTGAACATAGGTCGTGATGTAGGTGGTCGAGTTGTAGGTGGATCCGCTCACGCTGAGCTGGTCCGCACCGTCGCCTCCATCGAGATACTGGGCGGGCGCTGTACCGATCAACGTGTCGTTGCCCGCCCCGCCCAGCAACGTGTTCTCGCCAAACGCATCGCGAAGCGAGTCATTGCCCGCTCCGCCTTCCAGCGTGTCGTTGCCGTAGCCGCCATCGATACTGTCGTTGCCGTCGTTACCGAGCAGCGAGTCGTTGCCACCCAGGCCGTTGATGGTGTCACCGCCTGCGCCGCTGGTGAGCGTGTCCGCTGCTTCCGTGCCTGTCAGGGATGTGCCTGGCGGAGGTGGCGCGGGCAGAGGGCTGACGATCGATCCAAAGAGCGGGCTGAAGTTCTCGGGAGTCAGAGCCGGGACGCTCACGCCATTGAGAACGGCGATGGGTATCCAGGTGGATGCACTACCCGCAACCCCATCGGCATCAAACAGAAGGACCGTATCGGCCGGATTGGTGAAGGATTGTTGCAGGTAGAGGTAACCGCTGGACCCAAAGGGATTGCCCCCGTCGTACAAGAATGTCGCGGTGACGAGCAGATCACTCAGATCAATGACATCGCCGCCTGCACCCGCAGTGAAGTCGCTAATGACAATGGGTTTACCGGCGACGGAAACGGTGGTGTGCGTCGGTGAGATAGCCGTCGTAAAGGAATAACTTCTTTGGGAGGCTCGCTGCTGTATGCCGGTCATCGCAAAGGTGTCTGTGCCTGCACCGCCTGTGAGTGTCAGTTGCAGAACGCCCGAGGCGATCAGGGTGTCGTTACCGTCGCCGCCGGAGAGGGTGGCGTAGGCGATGGCGCTGTAGTTTGAACTGGCAGCCGAGTCGGAAACGCTCAGGCTGTCATCGCCCAGACCACCCTCAAGAGACAGGTCAACAAGTCCGCCCCAGGTTTCACTGTAGCCGCTGACGCTAAGCCTATCGTTGTCGGCGCCGCCATCGAAGCGATAGCGCGTGCCATGGCTGGTGCCGATCTGATCGGCACTACCTCCGTATAGGAAGATTGTTGAGGTCAGCGTGTCCTGCCCGGCCCCGCCTTCGAGCGTTGCATTGCGGGTTGAATGGACCTGTAAACGATCATTGCCGTCACCACCCTGCAGCAGGGCGCTCTCAAGGTAGGCGGCAGTGAGGCCACCCATGCCCATACCCGAATGATCATCGCCTGTGCCGCCAATCAGTGTTGCCGTGCCGCGCTGAATGTAGGTCCAGGTGGAGGTGGCCGAGTTGAAATAGGAGCCATCGACGCTGAGTTGGTCGACGCCATCGCCGCCGTCAAGATAGGAACTCTGACCCCAGGCCCTCAGGGCATCATTGCCAGAGCCACCCAGCAAGGTGTTCTGACTGGTCAAACCTGTGGTGTTCAGATTGTCATTACCGCTGCCCCCGTCCAAATAGTTTGTTCCCTGATTGTCAGTCAGGTAGTCACTGCCATCTCCGCCTTCCAGCGTGTCGTTTCCCAGGTTGCCTTCAAGCCGGTCGTCGCCCAGTCCGCCCACCAGAGAATCGCTGCCAAATTCACCGAGCAACGTGTCGTTGCCATCAAGCCCACTCAGGGTGTCGTCATTGGTGGTGCCCACCAGCGAATCGTCCCCCGCCGTCCCATTAATCGTGTCCAGGCTCCCGATCAAGCCATCGAGGCTGAGCGCGGTAACTTCAATCGCCCCCGTATTCGCCTCAAGCACCCAATCCCCACCCAGTGACGCATCTCCCGTGAGATCGGTGGAGGCCGCCACATCGGCCCCGGTAAGCTGCGCCAGCAGCGCAATGAACTGCGCCCCCGAATCCCCTTGCGCCACATTGCAGCCGTAGAGCAGCAGATCGCCCTCGGGCCCGAGTGCCGCACCAATGCTTGCGAGCAGCACCGCCTGACTCTGCAGGGTGCCTGAGGTGATGCTGCCTGAGCCCAACAGCAATGAGCCGGGCCCGCCATGCGAGAGCACCTGAATCGACTGCAGATTGCTTGCGCCTTGCAGGGCCGCAGCAATCTGGGTGAGGCCATCGCGCTCTGAGTTGACGACCACCCATCGCGTGCCTGCAGCCAGCCCCGCAACCACCAACTCAAGGCTGCTGATGCGGCTGTCAATGAAAACGACGCTGTCGCCCGAGTCAGAAGGGCTGGTGGAGGCGATCGGGGCTGTGCTCATGGGAGGATCCGGGGCGTGCTGAACTCAACCCTCGGATGCTCCTGAACTATGGTCTGGTGCGCATCACCCTTTCGGGTGAATTGCTTCAATTAGCCGACCATTCATCCATTCGTGTCGGCCATCGGCACAGTTGGGGGTTGCGGTTCGCCTCGCTACTGAGGCGCCGAGGTCACGGTTTTGGGTACAGTCAGTGACGCTGCACCAGCAACCGCATACCCAACCGCCTCGAGGCCTTGGTGTCGAACGTGACTGCCTGCGCGCCGCGGGCGGTGGCGAGCGTGGCGATCAACGGGTCATGGAAGTCCGCGCTGGGGTTTCGGTACAGGGCTCAACTCCTGTTCGATGAACCGACTTGCAGCTGAGCCTGCCGCTCAGCGATGGCCGACTCCATGCCCTGAAGGCGGACCGGCTTGGCGGGCCTGGCCACTCGGCCCTTGAGCGATCTCACATCGACCTCGGCCGGCAGACTGACCTGCCCTTTGACTGAAAGCGTCGCTTTGAGCTCTGTAGACATGCATGGCGAAGCAACGCGTGGCATGAGTGGCGTTCGGGCGTTAAGCGACCGATGAAGGGCGGGTGATCATGAAAACCACCATTTAAATCATTGACTTAAGATATAAAAGTACTTAGGATAAAAATTTATATCTTAAAGGATAGGCCGTGTCGGGCTGGGACTTCTACGGACGCACAGAAGAGCTCGCCGAGCTAGGGCGATTGGTGCAGGCAAAGCGGTGGTTCTTCTGCCGCATCGAAGGGCGCAGGCGCATCGGAAAGACAGCGCTTCTCTCACAGTTGGCCAAGAGCTACCCAGCCCTCGAGTCTCGCCTCATCTACATGCAGGTCCCAGACTCCGATGAACGGGATGTCGCCCTCACACTGCGGCGCAGCCTGGAGGACAGCGAGCAGCAAGTGCCTCGTGCCCTGGCTGCCCACGTTGTGGATTTTCCAACGATGGTTCATGCCATTGGCCAACTCTGCAGGGCGAGCTTCGTTGTGGTCCTCGATGAATTTCAGTATTTCACGCGGGCCAAGTTGCGCGCATTCAACTCCTTCTTGCAGGCGGAGGTCGACGAGTTGCGCGAACGATCTCTGCCGCACGGTGGCTTGTTCGTGCTCGGATCGTTGCAGTCGGAGATGGATGCGCTGCTCGATGACCGGGCAGCGCCTCTGTACGGCCGAGTCACCGCACAGCTGAAACTCGATCACTGGGATTTTGCAGATTTGATGAGGGTCTACCGAAGCCAGGGTTTGGATCGCCCGTCGCAATGGCTGACGCTCTGGACGTTTTTTGAAGGGGTGCCGAAGTTCTATCACGATGCCTACGTGCAGGACCTCTTCAGTGTCGGTGCAGAGCCTTTCTCAGAGCAGTTGCTGACCAGGCTTTTCGTGCGCGGCTCGAGCCCGCTGTCCGAAGAGGCAGACACGTGGTTTCTGCGTGAGCTTCGAGGAAAGGCCGTGTCGGTGTTGAATTATCTGTCGAGCCATGGCGGATGCACCAACGGCGAATTGGTGAGCGCCTTGAACGACCCTCACGACAACCAACCCGTGGCCGCAGTCATCAGTCGTCTCGTGAACAACTACGGGATGGTCGACAAATTGCAGCCAGTCTTTTCAGACTCAAAGAGCCGCAACGCTCGCTACTACATTGCCGACAACTTTCTGCGGGCATGGCTGTCGGTGGCCAAACCGGCTCGAGACGCAGCGCGCATGCGCCCCCTGGAGAAGGCCTTGGCCGCTGCAATGCCGAGGCTGCAGACGCTGGAGGGCTCCAGTTTCGAAAAGCTCATTCGCTCGCTGCACATCGAGATGTCGCGCAAAGGCCTCGGTGACTTCGAGTTGTCCGAGGTGAGGCTGGGTTACTGGAATCGCCCCCGAAACGCCGCACGCAGCATCGAGATCGATGTCGTTGCCCTCGACGAACCCACCAAGCGAGTGCGTTTCGGCGCCTGCAAGCGATCAGAGTTCGCACACAACGCAGCATCCCTTGCACGCTTCGAGACCCACATCGCGGACTTTTTGCAAGTCAAGGAGCATCGCCATCTCAGCCAGTGGAACCACGAGCGTGTTCTTTTTGCGCCTGAGTTCACTGCGGACACTCGACGCGCCCTCGTGGGTCAAGGCTATCGGTGTCTTGACCTCAACGACTACGCGGCCCTCGTTTGAATCAAGCCGCACCCACCGCCATCTCCACCCACATCGGCAGGCACCGCGTCGTGAGGTCATAGCCCTCCACCACCGTCTGGCGCGCGCGGTCGCGCAGGTGCACCGGCTTTTCCTCCAGCACGCGGGCCAGGGTCTGGGCGATGGCCTCGGGATCAAAGAAATCCACCAGCAGACCGTTGTCCTCGTGGCGAATCACCTCTCTTACGGGCGCGGTGTTGGAGCCCACGAGCACGCAGCCTGCAGCCATCGATTCGAGCATGGACCATGACAGCACGAAGGGGTAGGTGAGGTAGATGTGCGCGGCACTGACCTGCAGCACCCGCAGGTAGTCCTGGTAGGGCAGATGCCCCACAAAGTGAACGCGGCTCCAGTCGACCTGGTTCTTGAGCGGCTCGCAATAGATCTGCCGGTAGGTCTGGCCGTTGTCGGGCCGCCGGCCATAGCTCACATCATTGCCCCCCACCACGATCACCTGGGCGTTGGGTCTCAGGGCCTGCAGCTGAGGCAGGCTGCGCATGAAGGAATGAAACCCCCGATAGGGCTCGAGGTTGCGGGCCACATAGGTGACCACCTCATCGCCCACCCGCAGGGTCTTGCCGGCCACCTTGATCCAGGCTTGCGCATCGGGCTTCACGATGCGGGTGTCCACGCCCTCGTGCATCACGCGAATCCGCGAGCGCACGATCTCCGGAAACCGGGATCGCTGCCATTGCGTGGGCGAGAGCCCTTCATCGCTGCCCATCAGGCTGACCAGCTGGGTATTGTTCTTCAGGCGCACGCGCGCGGCGTCATCGAGCGTGCTCGGAAACTCCGGATCAAAGCCCATGTCGCCGCCCTGCGCGTCGTAGTAGTACTCGAAGTACTGCACCACCCGCGCCTCGGGATACACATCCTTGAGAAAGAGACCTTCCCCCCAGCCCGGGTGACACAGGATCAGATCCGGCGACCAGCCCTGGGTCTTGAGTTGCAGCAGCACACGGGCCACGGTCTGCCCGCGGCGCACATGGCCTTCATGGTCGCGCAGATACGGATGCGTTTGAGGCTTGCCCGTGCCGTGGGGTTCATAGCCGATCAGCCGGATGCGCGGATGAACCGGTGGGCGGCCCTTGAGGTTGCGGGTTTCGCCCACACCCACCACCTCAAGCTGTGGGTCGTTGGCTAAAAACCTCGCTAAATGAACGAACTGGCCGGGAAAGTTCTGGTGAATAATCAGGATCTTCATTGCCCAATGCTAAACTGGTTTCATGCTGTCCAAGCCCCGTGGTGAGCTCTCCGCTGCCCTTCAGACCCTCGCGCCGCTTGGCTGGCGCGTGGGGCTGTATTCGGTGCTTCTGGGCGTCCTGGTGTTTGTACCCACTCTCTACATGCTGGAGGTGTATGACCGGGTGGTGGCCAGCCGCAGTCTCACCACGCTGCTCATGCTCACCGTCATGGTGGTGCTGGCCTACGCGCTGATGGAAACCCTCCAATGGGTGCGCAGCGAGCTGTTGCGCGGTGCTGCCCTGCAGTTTGATGAAAAGCTGCAGCCGCGCGTGCTGCAGGCTGTGCATGAGCTCAATCTGCGCGGTCCGGGCGGAATCCAGCCGCTCAGCGATCTGCGCACGCTGCGCGAATTCATCGGGTCGCAGGCCGTGACGGCGGGATTCGACGCGCCGGTATCGCTGCTCTTTCTGGCGGCCATCTTCCTCATCAGCCCCTGGATGGGGCTGTGCGCCCTGCTCGCCGCGTTGGCCATGGTGGCCGTGGGGATCGTCGGGGATCGCCAGACCCGCGAGCCCTTGCGTCAGGCGGGCCGCTCGGGCATCGCCGCTCAGCAGTATCTCGACGGGGCCTTGCGCAATGCGGTTGTTGTTCGCTCGATGGGCATGATCCATGCGCTGCAGCGGCGTTGGGCCAGAGTGCAGCACGAGGCCCAGCGTCAGCAGCAGCAGGCCATTGAATCCTCCGCCATCAGCCAGGCGATCGCCCGCTTCATCCAGACGGCCCTGTCATCGGCCATGCTCGGCCTGGGGGCCTGGTTGTTGCTGCAGCAGTCCATCAATGGCGGCGATGTCATGCTGATCATTGCCTCGGTCCTTGCGGGACGCATGATGGCGCCGGTGTTGCAGGGCATCACGCAATGGCGCAGCGTGATCGGTGCGCGCGAAGCCTGGGCTCGGCTGGACGAGGCCCTGTCGCGCGCACCCGCACCGCAACCCGCCATGCCCTTGCCCGCCCCGCGGGCCCAGCTGACGGTGGAGCAGGCGGTGGTCACCTTGCCCGGACTGCCCGCCCCGATCCTGAAGGGCATTCAGTTTGCGCTTCAGGCCGGCGAAGTGCTCGCGGTGATCGGCCCCTCCGCGAGTGGCAAGACCACCCTGGCGCGGCTGCTGACCGGTGTGCTGGCGTCCACGGGCGGAAAGGTGCGTCTCGATGGTGCCGACCTCTACATCTGGGACAAAGCACAACTCGGCCCTCACCTGGGCTATGTGCCGCAGTCGGTGGATGTGCTTGAAGGCACCGTGGCCGAGAACATTGCACGGTTCGGCGCAACCGACAGTCCCGAGACGCAGGCGAGGATCGAGGCAGCGGTGCAGGCGGTGGGTCTGAACGACCTCATCGACAGCCTGCCGGAGGGGTTGCAGACGTCGGTCGGTCGCGACGGTCAGCGCCTGTCTGGCGGGCAGCGTCAACGGCTGGCCCTGGCCCGGGCGCTCTACGGTGATCCGGTGTTGCTTGTGCTCGATGAACCCAACTCCAGTCTTGATCAGGCGGGTGACCTGGCCTTGGCACAGGCGATTGAAACCCGGCGCAAGGCGGGAGCGATCACGGTGGTCATGACCCACCGGACTCGGGTCCTGGCGCAGGCCGACAAGATTCTGGT
>Ga0255097_1000690_pt1 | contig 13163 bp, 10 predicted proteins | sample Colum_Atlam_RepB_2_FD_188436 | JGI IMG/M metagenome (GOLD analysis project Ga0255097, IMG submission 188436) | Freshwater microbial communities from Columbia River, Oregon, United States - Colum_Atlam_RepB_8d | ecosystem: Environmental > Aquatic > Freshwater > River | place: USA: Oregon...
CTGCTGCTGCCCAGCGGCGAGGTCACCGCCTTCCGCCTGGTGGTGGGCGCCGACGGCAGCCAGACCCGCTATACCGTCGAGTCCGACGCACTGGGCAAGTTCAGCTTCGAATCCGGCGAAGCCAAGGCAAGGCGCAAATGAGGCGCTCCGCCGGCTTCACCCTGCTGGAGATGCTGGTCGCGGTGGCCGTGCTGGCGATCGCGATGGGCGCCATCATCTCCGGCATGGCGCGCTACGCCGACAACGCCGCCCGCCTGCGCGAGAAGACCGTTGCCCTGTGGGTGGCGCACAACCGCCTTACCGAGCTCTCGCTGCAGCGGGCCTGGCCCGACATCGGCAAGTCCGACGGCGAGGTCGAGATGGCCGGCGTGAAGTGGAAATGGGAAGTGGAGGTCAAGGCCACGCCCGATACGCACCTGCGCCGCGCCGACATCAGCGTGCGCCCGGCCAAGGCGCGCAGCAAGGACGCCGTCGCCAGCTTCTCGGCCTTTCTCGCCGACTCGGGACGCCAATGAAGCCGGCCCGCGGATTCACCCTGCTGGAGCTGCTGGTCGTCATCGCGATCTTCGCGGTGTTCGCGCTGATGGCCTACGGCGGCCTCGATTCGGTGCTGCAGACCCGCGCCGGCGTCGAGGCGGCGATGGAAAAGACCGCCGCCGTGCAGAAGGCCTACATCCGCCTGCGCGAGGACTTCCAGCAGGTGCGCAACCGCCCTGCCCGCGATGCCTACGGCGACCTGCAGCCGCCGATCCACGTGACCCGCGACGCCCGCGTCGAACTGACCCGCGGCGGATGGCGCAACCCGCTGCTGCTGCCGCGCCCCGGGCTGGAGCGTGTCAGCTATCGCCTGGACGGCAAGAAGCTCAAGCGCGAAAGCTGGCGGGTGCTCGACCAGGCGCAGGATTCCAAGCCGGTGGAGCTGGTGCTGTTCGACGACGTCCGCGAGCTGCGCTGGCGCTTCCTGGACGACAACCGCGAGTGGCACGAGAGCTGGCCTCCGACCAGCAGCACCGGAGCCCGGGCCGATGCGCCGATCCCGATCGCGGTGGAGATCCGGCTGGACAGCGAAGGCTGGGGCGAGCTCCAGTTCCTGTTCCGCCTGGGCCTGAAGAAGGTATCTCCGGTGCAGGGGGTGCCCCCCGGCGGCGCAACGCCGAACGGCGGCACGGGCAGCGGCGGCAATCCCCCCGGCGAAGGGGAGTTGACGCAGTGAAGCGCCAGCGCGGCATCGCCCTGATCACCGCGATCCTGGTCGTGGCGCTGGCCACCGTGGCGGCGACCGCGATCCTGACCTCGGCCAACATCGCCGTGCATCGCGCCGCAAACCTGCAGGATTCGGAGCGCGCCTGGTGGTACGCCGACGGCATCGAATCCTGGCTGCTGACCATCCTGGAGCGCGACATCCAGGACAACCAGTACGACGGCCTGGGGGACATCTGGGCCAAGCCGGTGGACTACCTGCCCATCGACGAGGGCGCCGCGCGCGGCCAGATGGCGGACCTGCAGGGGCGCTTCAACCTCAACAATCTCGCGGTACCGGACAAGCAGGCCTTCGACCGGCAGCAGGCCGTGTTCCTGCGCCTGCTGCGCTACCTGGAGATCGACAGCTTCCAGGCCCAGGGCCTGGCGTCGGCGATCCGCGATTGGATCGATACCGACACCACCCCCACCGGCTACGATGGCGGCGAGGATACCGAGTACCTGGGCTTCAACCCGCCCTACCGCGTTCCCAACCGGCTGATGGAAAGCCCGACCGAGCTGCTGGCGGTCAAGGGGGTAACGCGCGAGCTGTACGTGAAGCTGCGTCCCTACGTCACGGCGCTGCCCCAGGTCGGCACGCCCATCAACGCGAACACGGCGCCGGAGCCGGTGCTGTTCGCGCTGGCCCGGGAGCCGGGGCCGCTGCAGAAGAAATTCCTCGAGGAACGGGTCAGGAAGCCGGCCAAGAACATCGGCGAGCTGACCGGAGGCGCCAACGCCGTCTTCGGCGCCGGTGATGCCGATACGACCATGCTGGCGACCAGCAGCAGCTACTTCATGCTGCAGGCCGAGATCTTCGTAGGCAGCGGCCGGCTGGCCCTGTATAGTTTCTACTATCGGCCCGCCCAGGGCGCCGCGCCCTACGTGTACGCGCGCAGCATCGATACCGAATAAAAGCACTCAGTCCAGGCCAACTTGCGCAACACGCTCTACATCCGCCTGCGTGCCACCGACCCCGGCACCGACACGGCCTATTGCATCGCGTCGCCGCAGGCCGTGGCCTCGTTCCCGGTGCAGCATGCGCCGCTGGAGACGATCCTGCTGAAGGCCGCCGGCCACCGCCTGGTGGTGCTGGTCCCCGCTGCCGACGTGCGTCTGGCCTCGGTGGAGGTACCGGCCCGGCAGGCCGCCAAGGTGCTGCAGGCCGCGCCCTACGCGCTGGAAGACCAGTTGGCGGACGATGTCGACACCCTGCATTTCGCCCTCGGACCGAAGCAGAAGGACGGCCGCTGGCCGGTAGCGGTGGTGGCCCGCGCGAAGATGGACGACTGGCTGCGTCCCTTCACCGAGCGCGGACTGGTCCCGGACCTGATGCTGCCCGACGCCCTGTGCCTGGCGCCGGCCGACGGCGAGCGCTGGAGCGCCCTGGCGGAACGCGACCAGGTCCTGGTCCGCAACGCCGCCTTCTCCGCCTTCGCCTGCAGCCCGGACGACCTGGAGCTGATGCTGCAGCTGGCCGACCCCGACCGCAAGGCGGTGCTGCGCATCGTCGTGCCGCGCGACATCTCGCCGGACTTCACCCGCCTGGCCTGGCCGGTGGAACTGCTGCCCGGCTTCGTTTCGCCGCTGGAAGCCCTGCTGCAGAGTCAGCGTCCGGAAAACGGCATCAACCTGCTGCAGGGACGCTATTCGCAGCGCGAGGACCTGCTTCGTCTGTGGCAGCCCTGGAAGATCACCGCCGCGCTGCTGGCCCTGTGGATCGGCTTTGCGGCCGTGCTGCACGGCGTGTCGGGCTGGCAGCTGCGCCAGCAGCTGCGCCAGCAGGAAGACGCCAATGTCCAGCGCTACCAGCAGCTGTTCCCCGCCGAGACGCGCATCGTCGACCTGCCGGCCCAGGTCGAGCAGCAGTTCGCCGCGCTCAAGGCCGGCAAGGGCGGCGGCGGCCTGCTGCCGCTGATGCAGGTACTGGCGGATGCCCTGGCGGCGGCCCCCGGCATGACGCTGCAGAGCGTGCAGTACCGGGAGGGGGCGCTCTATGCCGCACTCGGCGGCAGCAGCCTGCAGCCGCTGGAGGGGTTGCGTGCCTGGTTCGCCCAGCCGCGCGCCGCCAGCCTGGAGGTGCAGTCCGCCAACTCCGGCGCCGAAGGCGCGCAGGTCCGCATCAAGCTGAGCCCCGCGCCATGAACGCCGCCCTCGCCCGCCTCAAGGAATGGTTCGCCCAGCTCGCCCCGCGCGAGCGCTGGATGGTGCTGCTCTGCGCCGTCGTCGTCGCCGTCGCCGTGCTCTACGGCGGCATCTGGCAGCCGCTGGTCAAGGCCCAGAAGCAGCGCGAGGAAGCCCTGGCTTCCGCGCGGGTGGTCGCGGCGCGCATCGAGGAACTGGCCGCCCTGTCGCAGGCCAATGCCGGCCGCGGCACGCCGGTGAACCGGACCACCTCGATACTCAGCATCGTCGACCAGGGTGCCGGCGGCACCCTGGGCAAGGCGCCCAGCCGCATCCAGCCGGAAGGCGACCGCGAGGTCAAGGTCTGGATCGAGGACGTGCCCTCCGACAACCTGCTGCGCTGGCTGCAGGAACTGGAGACGCGCTTCGGCATCCACGCCCAGACGGCGGAGATCGAGAAGCAGTCCACGCCGGGCCTGGTCAGCGTGCAACTGTCCCTGGTGCGTTGATGAAGATCCGCAGCCTCCTGTTGATCGGCCTGGGCTTCCTGGCCGTCGCCCTGCTGGTCCAGGCCCCCGCCGCCAGCGTCTATGCCTGGCTCAAGCCCAAGGACCGGCCGTTGCCGGTGGAATTGTTCGGCCTGGAAGGCCGCCTGGTCGACGGCCGCGTGGCCGGTGTCGTGCGCAACGGCAGCACCCTGGTCTCGGACCTGCGCTGGCACTGCAGTCGACGCGCGACCCCGTGCTGCTGGACGGCAAGCTCTCCGTATCGCCGCTGGGCACCCTGCGCCTGGCGGGCCTGCGCGCCAACGGCGGCTTGCGCCCCGTGGCCGCCGCCGCCGGCTTCCCCTTCGTCCCGCTCGACGGGCAGCTGGGCCTCGACATCCGCCAGCTGCGCATGGCCAAGGGCCGCCTGCTGCAGGCCGAGGGCACGGTCGACCTGCAGGGCCTGGCCTGGGCGCTGGGCCAGCCGACGCCGCTGGGCGACTTCCGCGCCGAGGTCACGACCGAGGACGGCCACATCGTTGCGCAGCTGTCGTCGGTCTCCGGCCCGCTGGAACTCAGCGGCGAGGCGCGGTTGGCTCCGGACCAGAGCTATGAACTGGACCTGCGCGCACGCGCCAAGCCGGGTGCGCCGCCGATGCTGCCGAACCTGCTGATGCAGATGGGCCCGCCGGATGCCCAGGGCTTCCACAGGCTGCGCCGCCAGGGCCTGCTGCCCGGCGCGCCGCCGCCCGAGGAAGCCCCGCAGTGAGTGCCTGGACACCCCATGTGGTCGTCGCCTGCGTGGTCGAGCGCGATGGCCGCTTCCTGCTGGTGGAGGAGCGCATCGCGGGCGAGCTGCGCATGAACCAGCCCGCGGGCCACTGGGAGCAGGGCGAAACCCTGGTCGAGGGAGCGATCCGCGAGACGCTGGAGGAAAGCGGCTGGGAGGTCGAGCCGACCCACGTGCTCGGCATCTACCATTACGACCCGGCCGACCTGGAGTATGGGTTCCTGCGCATCGCCTTCGTCGCCCGTGCCCTGCGCGAGCGGCCGGGCTACAAGCTGGACGAGGGCATCGAGCGCCCGGTCTGGCTGACCCGCGACGAGGTCGCCGCCACCGTGTCGCTGCACCGCAGCCCGATGGTCCTGCGCTGCGTCGATGACCATATCGCCGGCCAGCGCTTCCCGCTGTCGATGCTGGCGCATCTCAACGAGGCCTGAGCGGCCCCGCCCGCGGACGCTGCCGTGTCCAGAGAGCATGTCGTCGTCGGCCTCTCCGGGGGAGTCGACTCCTCCGTTTCGGCCTACCTGCTGAAGGAACAGGGCTACCGCGTCAGCGGCCTGTTCATGGTCAACTGGACCGAGGACGAAGAGGGCTACTGCAGCAGCGCGCAGGACTACCAGGATGCCCGCGCCGTCTGCGAGGAACTGGACATTCCCCTGCACCGCGTGGATTTCTCCAGCGAGTACCGCGATCGCGTGTTCGCCCGTTTCCTGGCCGACTACGAGGCCGGCAAGACGCCGAACCCGGACGTGCTGTGCAACCGCGAGGTCAAGTTCCAGCCGTTCCGCGAATACGCCCTGCGCCTGGGAGCCGACTGGATCGCCACCGGCCACTACGCGCGCATCGAGCACGGCGCGGACGGGGCCCGCCTGCTGCGTTCGGTGACCGAGGACAAGGACCAGACCTACTTCCTGGCCGCCGTGGCCCGCGAGCACCTGGACCGGGTGCTGTTCCCGGTGGGAGGGCTGACCAAGCCGCAGGTGCGGGAGATCGCCCAGGCGGCAGGCCTGCCGGTGCACCGCAAGAAGGATTCCACCGGCATCTGCTTCATCGGCGAGCGTGAATTCCGGGCGTTCCTGTCGAACTACCTGAAGCCCAACCCCGGCCCCATGCTCGACGACGCCGGCCGCCTCGCCGGGCAGCACCAGGGCCTGATGTACTACACCATCGGCCAGCGCCGCGGCCTGCAGATCGGCGGACGCCGGGGCGCCGCCGAGGGCCCCTGGTACGTCGTGGCCAAGGACCCCGCCACCAACAGCCTGCGGGTCTCCCAGGATCCGCAGCACCCGGGCCTGATGAGCCCCGCCCTGCTGACGGAACGCTTCCACTGGATCCGGCGGCCCGCGGCGTTGCCGCCCCGGCTGCAGGCGCGCATCCGCCACCGCCAGGCCCTGCAGGATTGCCGGGTGGAGGAGCAGGATGGCGGCGGCCTGAAGGTGAGTTTCGGCCAGCCCCAGCGGGCGGTCGTGCCCGGCCAGTTCTGCGTGCTCTACGATGGTGCAGAGTGCCTGGGCGGCGGCGAGATCCGAGCCGCCCTGCCGGCCAGTTCCCCGGGCGCCGGCTGACCCGGCCGGATAGGACGTTTTGCCCCGCCCGGACGGTCCGATGCAAGGCCCGACGGTGATATAATGCGAGACGCACTGCGCCGGCCCGATGGCTTCTGCTTCCAGGATCGCGGGTTGGCGTGGCGCCCGTAGCCCTCCGCCTCCTCACCATCGGACCGCCAAACACCATGCTGCAAGCCTATCGCCAACACGCTGCCGAGCGCGCTGCCCTCGGTATTCCGCCGCTGTCGCTGTCTGCCCAGCAGACCGCCGAAGTGATCGAACTGATCAAGAACCCGCCGGCGGGCGAAGAGGCTTTCCTGCTCGACCTGCTGACCCACCGCGTTCCGCCGGGCGTGGACGATGCCGCCAAGGTCAAGGCCTCGTTCCTGACCGCGGTCGCCGACGGCGAAGTGAAGTGCGGCCTGATCTCGCGTGCCAAGGCCACCGAGCTGCTCGGCACCATGGTCGGCGGCTACAACGTCAAGCCGCTGATCGACCTGCTGCCGGACGCCGAAGTCGGCGCCGTGGCCGCCGAGGCGCTGAAGAAGACGCTGCTGATGTTCGACTTCTTCCACGACGTGGCCGAGCTTGCCAAGAACGGCAACGCCAACGCCAAGGCCGTGATCCAGTCCTGGGCCGACGCCGAGTGGTTCACCAGCCGTCCGGAGGTCGCCAAGAAGATCACCGTCACCGTGTTCAAGGTGCCGGGCGAAACCAATACCGACGACCTGTCGCCGGCGCCGGATGCCTGGAGCCGCCCGGACATCCCGCTGCACTACCTCGCCATGCTGAAGATGACGCGCTCCGACGCGGCCTTCAAGCCGGAGGAAGACGGCAAGCGCGGCCCGATCCAGTACATCGAGGACCTCAAGAAGAAGGGCCACATCGTCGCCTACGTCGGCGACGTCGTCGGCACCGGCTCCTCGCGCAAGTCCGCCACCAACAGCGTGATCTGGGCCACGGGCGAGGACATCCCCTTCGTGCCGAACAAGCGCTTCGGCGGCGTCACCCTCGGCGGCAAGATCGCGCCGATCTTCTTCAACACCCAGGAAGACTCCGGCTCGCTGCCGATCGAGGTCGACGTCTCCAAGTTCGAGATGGGCGACGTCATCGACATCTTCCCCTACGAGGGCAAGATCGAGAAGAACGGCGCCGTTGCCGCCAACTTCGAGCTCAAGAGCCAGGTGCTGCTCGATGAAGTGCGCGCCGGCGGCCGCATCAACCTGATCATCGGCCGCTCGCTGACCGGCAAGGCCCGTGAGCTGCTCGGCCTGCCCGCCTCGACGCTGTTCCGCCTGCCGCAGACTCCCAAGGACACCGGCAAGGGCTACTCGCTGGCGCAGAAGATGGTCGGCCGCGCCTGCGGCCTGCCGGAAGGCAAGGGCATGCGCCCGGGCACCTACTGCGAACCCAAGATGACCACGGTCGGCTCGCAGGACACCACCGGCCCGATGACCCGCGACGAGCTCAAGGACCTCGCCTGCCTCGGCTTCTCCGCCGACCTGGTGATGCAGTCCTTCTGCCATACCGCCGCCTATCCGAAGCCGGTCGACGTCAAGACCCACCGCGAGCTGCCGGCGTTCATCTCCAACCGCGGCGGCGTCGCGCTGCGGCCGGGCGACGGCGTGATCCACTCCTGGCTCAACCGCCTGCTGCTGCCGGACACCGTCGGCACCGGCGGCGACTCGCACACCCGCTTCCCGATCGGCATCTCCTTCCCGGCCGGCTCCGGCCTGGTCGCCTTCGCCGCAGCCACCGGCGTGATGCCGCTGGACATGCCGGAGTCCGTGCTCGTCCGCTTCAAGGGCGAGATGCAGCCGGGCGTCACGCTGCGTGACCTGGTGCATGCGATTCCCCTCTACGCCATCAAGGCCGGCCTGCTGACGGTCGCCAAGGCCGGCAAGAAGAACATCTTCTCCGGCCGCGTGCTGGAGATCGAGGGCCTGCCGAACCTCAAGGTCGAACAGGCCTTCGAGCTGTCCGACGCCTCGGCCGAGCGCTCCGCCGCCGGCTGCACGATCAAGCTCAACAAGGAGCCGATCATCGAGTACATGAACTCGAACATCGTGCTGATGAAGAACATGATCGCCGACGGCTACAAGGATGCGCGCACGCTGGAGCGCCGCATCAAGGCGATGGAAGCCTGGCTGGCCAACCCGCAGCTGCTGGAGGCCGACAAGGACGCCGAGTACGCCGCGGTCATCGACATCGACCTGGCCGACATCAAGGAACCGATCGTCTGCTGCCCGAACGACCCGGATGACGCCAAGTTCCTGTCCGAAGTCGCCGGCACCAAGATCGACGAGGCCTTCATCGGCTCGTGCATGACCAACATCGGCCACTTCCGCGCCGCCGGCAAGCTGCTGGAAGGCAAGAAGGACATCCCGGTCCGCCTGTGGGTCGCCCCGCCGACCAAGATGGACGCCGCCGAGCTGACCAAGGAAGGCATCTACAACACCTTCGGCACGGCCGGCGCGCGCACCGAGATGCCGGGCTGCTCGCTGTGCATGGGCAACCAGGCGCAGATGAAGGAAGGCGCCACGGCGATCTCGACCTCCACCCGCAACTTCCCGAACCGCCTGGGCAAGAACACCAACGTGTTCCTCGGCTCGGCGGAACTCGCGGCGGTGGCCTCCAAGCTCGGCCGCCTGCCGACGCGCGAGGAGTACCTGGCGGAGACCGGCGTGATCACCAAGAACGCGGACAAGATCTACAAGTACATGAACTTCGACCAGATCGAAGAGTACGTGGAGACCGCGAAGTCGGTGGCCGCCTGAGGCCCCGGCGGTACGCTGCAACCCAGGCCCGCCGGCAACCGCCGGCGGGCTTTTTTGTTACCCTCGTCCGGCTTGCCCCGGCGGAAACCGGCCGGGGCCGGCGAGGTCCTACGGACCTCCCCCATCCAGCCACCGCTGCCCCTGTCGGCATGCACGGGTAGCCAAACCGGGAAACCAGCCATGACGGACAGCTTCAAGAGCAAAGCCAGCCTGACCGTAGGTTCCAAGACCTACTCGTACTACAGCCTCAAGGCGCTGGAACCCCGCTACAGCCTCGCCCGCCTGCCCTACTCCATCAAGGTGCTGCTGGAGAACCTGCTGCGCCACGAGGATGGCCTGAACACGACGAAGGCGGACATCGAGGCCCTGGCCGGTGCCGATTTCCGCAAGCTGCCGGCCAAGGACATCAACTTCACGCCGGCCCGCGTGGTCCTGCAGGATTTCACCGGCGTGCCCTGCGTGGTCGACCTCGCCGCCATGCGCGACGCGATACGGAAGCTGGGCGGCGACGCGGCCAAGGTCAATCCGCTGTGCCCGGTGGAACTGGTGATCGACCACTCCGTGATGATCGACCACTACGGCTCGCGCGACGCGCTGGACCTGAACGCCAAGGTCGAGTTCCAGCGCAACGAGGAGCGCTACACCTTCCTGCGCTGGGGCCAGGAGGCGCTGAAGAACTTCAAGGCCGTGCCGCCCGACACCGGCATCGTCCACCAGGTCAACATCGAATACCTGGCCCGCGTCATCTTCGAGAACGGCGACGGCCTGCTCTACCCCGACAGCTGCTTCGGCACCGACAGCCATACCACCATGGTGAACGGCATCGGCGTGCTGGGCTGGGGCGTCGGCGGCATCGAGGCCGAGGCCGCCATGCTCGGCCAGCCGTCGTCCATGCTGATCCCGGACGTCATCGGCGTGCGCGTCACCGGCAAGCTGGCGGAAGGCTCCACCGCCACCGACCTGGTGCTGACCGTCACCGAGATGCTGCGCAAGCGCGGCGTGGTCGAGAAGTTCGTGGAGTTCTTCGGGCCGGGCCTGGCCAACCTCTCGGCCTCGGACCGCAACACCATCGGCAACATGGCCCCCGAGTACGGCGCCACCTGCGGCATCTTCCCGATCGACGAGGAAACCCTGAGCTACCTGCGCCTCACCGGCCGCAGCGAAGAGCGCATCGCGGTGGTCAAGGCCTACGCCCAGGCCCAGGGCATGTGGTGGACCCCGGACGCACCGGAAGCCGAGTACACCGAGGTGCTGCACCTGGACCTCGGCAGCATCAAGCCGAGCCTGGCCGGCCCCAAGCGCCCGCAGGACCGCGTGCTGCTGTCCGACGTCAAGGCCAACTACCGCAAGGCCTTCGAGGCCGAGCAGAAGCTGCGCCCCTCCAAGGGCCCGGCCACGGTCACCGACCAGGGCAGGACCTTCGAGCTCAAGGACGGAGCGGTGATGATCGCCGCCATCACGTCCTGCACCAATACCTCCAATCCCAACGTGCTGATCGGTGCCGGCCTGCTGGCCCGCAAGGCCCGCGCGCTGGGGCTCACGTCGCGGCCCTGGGTCAAGACCTCGCTGGCCCCGGGCTCGCTGGCCGTCACCAAGTACCTGGAGAAGGCCGGCCTGATCGAAGACCTCGAGCACCTGGGCTTCTACGTCACCGCCTACGGCTGCACCACCTGCATCGGCAACTCCGGCCCGCTGAACGAACCCCTGGGCAAGGCGATCCAGGACAACACCTTGAGCGTCTCGGCCGTGCTCTCCGGCAACCGCAACTTCGAGGGCCGCGTCCACCAGGACGTGCGCATGAACTACCTGGCCTCGCCGCCGCTGGTCGTGGCCTATGCCATCGCCGGCAGCACCGACATCGATCTCACCAGCGAGCCGATCGGCAAGGGCAAGGACGGCAAGGACGTCTTCCTCAGGGACATCTGGCCCTCCAACGCCGAGATCCAGGCGACCGTTGCCCAGGCCGTCACCAGCGAGCTGTTCAAGTCCAGCTACGCCGACGTGCTCAAGGGCGACGCCCGCTGGCAGGGCATCAAGGTGGCCCGCTCGGAGACCTACCCCTGGGATGCGAAAAGCACCTACGTCCAGAACCCGCCGTACTTCACCGGCATGACGATGACCCCGCCGGGCATCCCGACGATCCGCGGTGCGCGCGCGCTGGCCGTGCTGGGGGATTCCATCACCACCGACCACATCTCCCCGGCCGGCGACATCAAGAAGGACGGCCCCGCGGGCAAGTACCTGGAAGCCCACGGCGTGAAGAAGGCCGACTTCAACAGCTTCGGCTCGCGCCGCGGCAACCACGAGATCATGATGCGCGGCACCTTCGCCAACACCCGCATCAAGAACGCGATGACGCCGGGCGTGGAAGGCGGCGTTTCGAAGTACATCGGCAAGGACGGCAGCATCGGCCCGGTCGAGCCGATCTACGACGTGGCGATGAAGCACATCGCCGACGGCACCCCGCAGGTCGTGCTGGCCGGCAAGGAGTACGGTACCGGTTCCTCGCGCGACTGGGCGGCCAAGGGCACCATCCTGCTGGGCGTGAAGGCCGTGATCTCCGAGAGCTTCGAGCGCATCCACCGCGCCAACCTCGTCGGCATGGGCGTGCTGCCGCTGAACTTCACCGAGGGCCAGAGCGCCGTCGCGCTGGGCCTTGACGGCACCGAGACCTATGACTTCGACGGCCTGAAGCATGGCGCCACGAGCGTCGATGTCACCGCGAAGAAGGCCGATGGCAAGACCATCAGCTTCAAGGCGAAGGTGCGCATCAACACGCCGAAGGAATGGGAGTACTACGAGCACGGCGGTGTACTCAACTACATGTTGAGGCAAATGGCCAAGGGCTAAGAGAAAGAGGGGCGCCGAAGCGCCCCTCTTTTTTTGCCTGAAGGCAGCTATCTCAGGCCTCGGCCTTCGCCGGCGCCAAGGCATCGTCCGTCTTGTACTCGGCCGTGCCGCCAGACATCGCGAACTCCTCTTCCGGCGACAGCACCAGCTTGTGCCGGCCGATCGCCGCGAAGTAGGCGATGCCCACCGCGAACCAGATCGCCACGCCGATGACGCCCGCGCGGTACACCGGGTCCGAAAGCTGGAACCAGATCGTCACCAGGGCCAGGCCGATGGTCAGCACAGCGCCGGGAATGCCGAAGGGACTCTTGTACGGCCTCTCGATCTGCGGGAAGTTGCGGCGCAGCAGGATGAACGAGGCCGCCTGCATGATGTAGGAGATCATGGCGCCGAACACCGCCATGTTCAGCAGCGTGCCGCCGATCAGCGTGGCGCTGTTGTCGGCGCCGAACCAGATCGAGAGCATCACCAGCAGCGCCACCGTGGCACCGGCGATCATCGCCGCGTAAGGCGTCTTGCGCGTACCATGGGTGATCGACAGCGGCCGCGGGAAGTAGCCGGCGCGCGACAGCGAGTAGATCTGCCGGCCCTGCGCGTAGATGATCGTGTGGAAGCTCGCGATCAGGCCGATCACCGCCACCAGCGCCAGCAGCTTGGCAATGCCGTCGCCGTAGATCGCCTTGAAGCCGTCCAGCAGCGGCTCACCGGAAGTGGACAGCGCGAAGGCGCCGTTGGCCACCGAGGAATTGAGCAGCAGGATCATGAAGGCCGAGACGATCAGCGTGCACATGCCCAGGATGATGCCCTTGGGCATGTCGCGCTTCGGGTCCACCGATTCCTCGGCCGCCAGCGGCAGCTGCTCGATCGCCAGGAACAGCCAGACGGCGAAGGGCATGGCCGCCAGTGCGCCCATGATGCCGAAGGGCAGCCAGCTGCCGCCGCCCTCGGGCAGCTCCACCGGCTTGCCGTCCAGGCCCACGCCGATGTTCAGCGCCCAGCGCGAGAAGTCCATGTTGGGGATCGCACTGACCCAGAACGCCAGCAGGCAGGCCAGCGCCGCCAGCGTCACCACCAGGGTGACCTTGAACGACAGCTCCACGCCGATCATGTTGAGGCCCACGAAGAGGATGTAGCAGACGACCCAGTAGACCGGCTGGAAGGCCTCCGGTGTGCCGAAGATGGAGCCCAGGTAGGAGCCGATGAAAAACACCACCACCGCCGGCGTGATGACGTACTCCACGTTCTCGCAGAGCCCGGTGATAAATCCACCCCAGGGCCCCATCGTGGCGCGCGAGAAGGAATAGGCTGCACCGGTATGCGGCAGCGCCGGGCTCATCTCGGCAATGGAGAAGGTCAG
>Ga0255097_1000698_pt1 | contig 13114 bp, 12 predicted proteins | sample Colum_Atlam_RepB_2_FD_188436 | JGI IMG/M metagenome (GOLD analysis project Ga0255097, IMG submission 188436) | Freshwater microbial communities from Columbia River, Oregon, United States - Colum_Atlam_RepB_8d | ecosystem: Environmental > Aquatic > Freshwater > River | place: USA: Oregon...
GGGTAAGACGCTGATCTCGGTGGCTCGCGGCGGTCTCGATCTGGGCAGCCTGCAGGATGCACAGGACAAGGCTCGCGTCGAGGAAACCGCCAAGGACTTCGCCGATCTGGCCAAAGCCATGAAGGACGCCCTGGGTGAGCGGGTGAAAGAGGTCCGCATGACCGATCGACTCACGGATTCACCCTGCTGCCTCGTGGCTGATGAGGGCGAGATGAGCGCTACGCTGCAGCGCATGCTGCGCCAGGCAGGCCAGAAGGCCCCCGAGCAAAAGCCCATCCTCGAGCTCAACCCCGAACACGCCTTGATTGCCCGACTCAAGTCGGTTCCGCCGGATACGCCCACTTGGGCTGCCCTGCTGATGGATCAGGCAGTGCTCTCTGAAGGAGGCGCACTTGAGGATCCTGCAGGATTCGTGAAGCGCCTCAATCAGATGCTCCAGGCGGTGGTGCCGGGCGCATGAAGGAGAGCATCACGCTTTCCGAATCTGATGGCGTGCGCTATCTGCACTTCGGAACGCCTTGGGTCCAGGGTGCCATGCGCATCGCCAGGCCCTACGCGCTCGAGCTCGACTATGTGCGCGACATGATGGCCTGGCTGCTTTTCATGCATGCGCCCGCGCGCGTGCTGCAGCTGGGCCTGGGGGCCGGTGCGCTCACCAAATGGTGCTGGAAGCACCTGCCCGAGACGCACACGACCGTGGTGGAGCGGGAGGCTGGGGTCATCGAGGCCTGCCGTCGATTTTTCCGCCTTCCGCAGGATGATGATCGACTCGAGGTTTGTCTGGCGGATGCAGCCAAGGCCCTTCAGGCAACTGCGTGGCGGGGACGATTCGGGGTGATCCAGATCGACTTGTACGACGCTCAGGCGAAGGGACCCGTGCTGGATTCGTTGGCCTTCTATCGATCGGTTTGGGCGACTCTTGCCGAGCCGGGCATTGTCGCCCTGAATATCTTCGGGCGTGGGAACACCAGCGGTTTGCCCAGCGTGCAGCGACTGCGACGATTGTCCCGAGGCAATGTTCTGGAGCTTGCGCCCACCGCGCAGGGCAATCAGGTCGTTCTGGCGTTCAAGCCGGCTCTACCAGCGCACCCGGTGGAGGCAATCGGCTCTGCCGTCCCTGGACCTCGAAGTGAGACAGTGACGCTGCTCAAGCGCAGGGCCCTCTGGATCAAGCGTACCTATGGCCTGGATGCGAACCGCTGGCTTCAAGCGGCGCTGAACCCTTCCAAATCGCCCAGCCTGCCTGGTCTGAGGCTCTGAAGGGCGCTGACCGATCCGTCTGACGGTCAGCCGCGCCGTTGATCCGCGTTGCGCGCTGCTGCCGGGCGGCGTCGCCTACGCTTGGCGGGATGAGCACGCTTGGCGATTCCAATCCGGTGATCTCCGTTCGAAGACCGGTTGTCGATTTTCGGCGAGGCCAGGGGCCTGTGCAGCTTGCAGAGCTGATCCAGGGGCTGCGCGATGATGGCTGGCTGGATGAAGCCACTGCGACGCGGCTTTTGGAGATTGGCGGGTCCGCCCAAGCCAGCGGTCACCCTGTGCTTGCGCTCGCGCAGCGAGACCTGGTCGATACGAGCGGCCAACCCGTCTCGGTCGAGCGTTTGACCGAGTGGTTGGCTCGAAAAGCAGGTTTGCCTTATCTCAAGCTGGATCCGCTGAACATCGATTTCGCGCGAATCGCCGAAGTCATGTCGAGTCAGTACGCGACCCGCCATGGCATTCTGCCTGTGGCATTGCATGATGATCACGTTCTGATTGCCACCTCGCAACCTCGGGCGACCGGATGGGAGGACGAGCTCGCGCAGATGCTGCGTCGAGAGGTTCGTCGGGTGATCGCCAATCCGATCGACATTGCCCGCTACACCACCGAATTCTTCAGCCTGGCTCGATCGGTCCGTGATGCTCAGCGTCGGGGTGGGGCGGTCCAGGGGAACAGCTTCGAACAGCTGGTCGATCTGGGCCAAGGCAACTCGCAGACCCATCGCACGCCTGATGCCAATGACCAGCACATCGTCGGAATCGTCGACTGGCTCTGGGCGTATGCGTTCGAGCAGCGCGCAAGCGATATTCATCTCGAGCCCCGGCGGGATACGGCCCTCGTCCGGATGCGCATTGATGGTGTGTTGAATACCGTCTACCGCGTGCCCACGACCGTGTTGGCGGCGATGACCAGTCGAATCAAACTGCTCGGTCGTATGGATGTGGTCGAGCGCCGCCGTCCCCAGGACGGCCGGATCAAGACCCGCAATGCACAGGGCTCGGAGGTCGAGCTGCGACTGTCGACGCTGCCCACCGCCTTTGGCGAAAAGCTCGTGATGAGGATCTTTGATCCACAGGTGTTGCAGCAGGACCTGAGCTCGCTTGGATTCGCCCCGGATGAGTTGGCCCGCTGGCAGGCCATGACGCATCAGCCGCATGGCATCGTGCTGGTGACCGGGCCCACGGGATCAGGCAAGACCACCACGCTGTACGCCACGCTGCGCGAGCGGGCCACCGATGAAGTCAACGTCTGCACGCTGGAAGATCCGATCGAGATGGTCGATCCGATGTTCAACCAGGTTCAGGTGCAGCCGGGAATCGACTTCGGGTTCGCCGAAGGATTGAAGGCCCTCATGCGCCAGGATCCCGACATCATCATGATCGGCGAGATTCGCGATCTGCAGACCGCCGAGATGGCGGTGCAGGCGGCCTTGACTGGCCATCTGGTGTTCGCTTCACTTCATACCAACGATGCGCCGAGCGCAGTAATGCGGCTGCTTGATTTGGGCGTGCCCGCCTATCTGCTCAAGGCCACCCTGGTGGGTGTACTGGCGCAGCGCCTGGTACGCACACTCTGTCTGAATTGCAAGGCACCTGACCCGGCCTTTGATGCGGCCCGATGGGATGCGCTGACTCTGCCCTGGAAGGGCCGCGAGCCCAAGGAGGCCCATCGTGCCGTCGGTTGTCCGACATGCCGGCAATCTGGCTACAAGGGTCGGGTGGGCCTGTATGAACTGCTCACCTTGAACGACGGGCTGCGTCAGGTGATTGGCGAAGCGCCCGATGCGACGCGATTGCGTCAGACCGCGATCCGTGAAGGCTGGCGGCCGCTGCGATTGTCGGGCGCGCTCAAGGTCGCCCAGGGTCTGACCACCGCCGATGAGGTGCTCCGGCACGTGGCGCTGGAATGAACTCCCGGATGAGGATCAGGGCCCCAAGGAGGCGATAGACTCCGGCATGGGCTCCTCCTCAAGACAATCGAATCCTTCCGTCCAGCGCCTGCGGGGTCTCTTTCTTCTGGTGCCCTGGCTGCGGCCCTATCGGGCCAGAACCCTCTGGGCTCTGGTGCTGCTGCTTGCTGCGGCTGCCGCCACGCTGGTGGTGCCGATCCTGCTCAAGGGCGTGATCGATACCGGCTTTGCGCAGGGGACCTTGCAGCAAGGCGCGCAGATGCAGAGAAGCTTTGCCTGGCTGTTGCTCGGTGCACTGGCCATGGCCGTGTTCACGGCAGGCCGCTACTACATGGTGACCTGGTTGGGCGAGCGGGTGATTGCCGATCTGCGCAACGCGGTCTATGCCCGGGTCCTGCAGCAGGACGCCACTTTCTTTGAAACCACGCGCACCGGCGAAGTGCTCTCGCGCCTGACGGCCGACACCACGCTCGTGCAGACCGTGGTGGGTTCGAGTTTTTCAATGGGCTTGCGCAGCGCGGTGCTCTTTGCCGGCAGCTTTGCCATGCTGGTCTGGACCGTACCGCGGCTTGCGCTCACCGTATTGGCGCTGCTGGTCTTTGTGATCCTGCCCGCGATCTGGATTGGCCGGCGCGTCCGGCGCCTGTCGCGTGACAGCCAGGATCGACTGGCCGACACCAGTGCCATTGCAGCCGAGGTGCTCAATGCCATTGCGGTGGTGCAGGCGCATGGCCAGCAGCAGCGCGAGGCGGATCGTTTCGATGCGGCCAGCCAGGCCACCTTCAAGACCTCGGTGCGCCGAGCCCGGGCCCGCGCCGTGCTGACCGCCTTTGTGATTGCAGCCGCATTCGGGTCGGCGATCTACGGACTGTATGTGGGGACCATGGCGGTGGTGGCGGGCCGCATGAGTGGCGGCGAGCTCGGCCAGACGCTGATCTACTTCGGCATGGTGGGCTCGAGTGCCGCCGTGCTGGCTGAGGTCTGGGGTGATCTGTTGCGCGCATCCGGGGCCTCGGAGCGACTCGATGAACTGTTGCGCGCCGAGCCTGGGATCCGCGGTCCAATGAAAGGCGTCCCCCATTCCGGGTTGATTCGCCATGACATGCCGTCTCGCGGGGCTGCCGTCGAGCTTGAGGCAGTCACCTTCCACTATCCCTCCCGGCCCGATCGCGCGGCGTTGAGCGAGATTGATCTGAGCATCACGCCGGGCAATACCGTCGCGCTGGTGGGACCGAGTGGTGCGGGCAAGACCAGCGTGCTGCAGTTGCTGCTGCGGTTTTATGAGGTCGGTCAGGGGCGCATCCTGATCGATGGGGTGCCCTTGCCGCAGTGGGATCTTCAGGCCCTGCGTGCCCAGATCGCCTGGGTGCCCCAGGATGCGGTGATCTTTTCGGTCGATGCGCTCGAGAACATCCGCTACGGGCGGCCGGATGCGAGTGAAGTGCAGGTGCAGCAGGCTGCTGCAGCGGCCCAGGCCGATGGCTTCATTCGGGCGCTGCCCGAGGGTTATCAGACCTTTCTGGGCGAGCGCGGTGTGCGGCTCTCGGGCGGACAGCGTCAGCGCATCGCGATTGCCCGGGCCATTCTGAAGGACGCGCCCCTGCTGCTGCTCGATGAGGCCACCAGCGCGCTCGATACCGAGAGCGAGCGGCTGGTACAGCAGGCCCTGGAGACCGCCATGCGTGGGCGCACCACGATCGTGGTGGCCCATCGACTATCCACAGTGCAGCGGGCCGATCGCATCATCGTGATGGACGAGGGCCGCATCGTGGAGCAGGGCAACCACGATGCACTGATGGCGCTCGATGGCCTTTACGCGCGGCTGGCCCGCCTGCAGTTTGCCGCCTAGTGACCGCTACTTCGAGAGATCTCGCATGGCCTTCTCGAGGCCGGAGAGCGTGACGGGATACATGCGGTTGGCCATGACCTGACGGATCACGGCAATGGACTGACGGTAGTCCCAGACGCCTTCGGGCTCGGGATTGAGCCAGGCAAACTTCGGAAAGCGCTCGGCCAGCCGCTGCAGCCAGACCGCGCCCGCCTCTTCGTTGTTGTATTCCACCGAACCGCCCGGCTGCAGGATCTCGTAGGGGCTCATGGTGGCATCGCCCACGAAGATCAGCCGGTAGTCGGCGTTGTACTTGCGCAGCAGATCCCAGGTGGGCAGACGCTCGGAGTGACGACGCCGGTTGTTCTTCCAGACGAAGTCGTAGACGCAGTTGTGGAAGTAATAGAACTCGAGGTGCTTGAACTCGGTCTTCGCGGCCGAAAAGAGCTCTTCCGTGCGCTTGATGTGATCGTCCATGGTGCCGCCCACATCGAGCAGCATCAGCACCTTGATGGTGTTGTGCCGCTCGGGAACCATCTTGATGTCGAGGTAGCCGGCGTTGCGTGCGGTGGACGCGATGGTGTCATCGAGATCGAGCTCCTCCTCGGCGCCTTCGCGCGCAAACTTGCGAAGCCTGCGCAGGGCCACCTTGATGTTGCGGGTGCCGATTTCGATCTGATCGTCGTAGTCGCGGTAGGTGCGTTGCTCCCAGACCTTGACCGCCGTGCGATTGCCGGTGGGCGGCCCCCCGATACGGATGCCTTCCGGGTTGAAGCCCCCGTTGCCAAAGGGCGAGGTGCCGTTGGTGCCAATCCATTTCTTGCCGCCCTCATGGCGCTCCTTTTGTTCTTCAAGGAGTTGCTTGAGGCGCTCGAGCAGTTTGTCCAACCCGCCCATGGCTTCGATCGCGGCCTTTTCTTCAGCGGTGAACTCGCGCTGCAACTGGCGCTTGAGCCACTCGAGCGGAACGTTCACATCGATGCCCTCGATGCTGTCCACACCCTTGAAGTAGGCGCCGAAGGCTTTGTCGAACTTGTCGAAATTACGCTCGTCCTTGACCAGCGCGGCGCGCGACAGGTAGTAGAACTCGTCGACGCTCTGGCCAATGACATGCTTGCGCATGGCTTCGAGCAGGGTGAGGTACTCCTTGATCGAGACCGGCAGCTTGGCGGTGCGCAGGTGCAGGAAGAAGTCGATCAGCATGGCAGTCTCGGGTATGAAGTAAGGGGTGAGGAGAAGGGCGTTTTCAGGGCGCAGCCAGACGAGCCTGCCTGAAGGTCAGATGATTGCGCACGGCGGGCCATTCGTCATCCGTGATGGAGAACACGACCGTGTCACGAAAGCTGCCATCCGCCAGTTGCTGATGCTTGCGCAGCACACCGTCCTGCCTGGCACCCAGGCGGGCAATGGCTTCGCGCGATTTGTGGTTGAACCAGTGCGTCCGAAACTCCACTGCGATACATCTCAACCGCTCGAAGGCATGGGCGAGCAGCAGCCGCTTGCATTCGGTATTGAGCGCGCTGCGCTGAACACTGGCGCCGTAGAACGTGGTGCCAATCTCGAGTCGGCGCTGAGTGGGCTCGATGTTCATGTAGCGGGTGCTGCCCACGATGCGCCCCGTGCCTTGCAGGCGAACCACGAAGGGCAGCGCCTTGCCCGCGGCTTGCGCCTGCAGGCTGGCCGCGATCCATTCGGGCACGCCTTGAGGTGCGGGCACGATGGTGTACCAGAGCGTGTGCAGATCGCCGTCCTGGATGGCCTCAGCGAGCCCCTCGGCATGCTCAGCCCGCAGGGGCTCCAGGCGCGCATGCTCACCTTCAAGCGTGAGCGCCTGAGGGGGCCAGAGGCTGGATGGCGATGGGCTCATGGTGCATCGATGGACGTGACGGGCAGGTCTCGCGAAGGTCGCTGGCGGGGGTCTGCCTGATCTGCGGGTCGCTCGGATGCCCGATTGGCTGATACGAGGCGCTGCAGGGGGCTGTTGGCGCCTCGCGGATCAGCTTCAGCGGTTGTGGCGCGCCATGAAAATCAGGCGTTCGAACAGATGGATGTCCTGTTCGTTTTTCAGCAGCGCACCATGCAGCGGAGGAATCGCAGCCTTGCCATCCTTGGACTGCAGCGCTTCGGCCGGAATGTCTTCGGCCACCAGCAGCTTGAGCCAGTCAAGCAACTCGGAGGTGGAGGGCTTTTTCTTGATGCCCGGCAACTCGCGGATCTGGAAGAAGCTTTCCATGGCTTCCTTGAGCAGATCCTTCTTGATGTTGGGTTGATGCACGTCGACGATCGCCTGCATCGTTTCCTTGTCGGGAAACTTGATGTAGTGAAAGAAGCACCGGCGCAGGAAGGCGTCTGGCAGCTCCTTTTCGTTGTTGGACGTGATCATGACCACCGGGCGATGCTTGGCCTTGATGAGCTGGCGCGTCTCGTAGCAATAGAACTCCATGCGGTCGATTTCGCGCAGCAGGTCGTTCGGAAACTCGATGTCGGCCTTGTCGATTTCGTCGATCAGCAGAACCACGGGCTTGTCGGCTTCAAAGGCCTGCCAGAGCACGCCCTTGACGATGTAGTTGTTGATGTCCTTGACCTTCTCATCGCCGAGCTGGGAGTCGCGCAGACGGGAGACGGCGTCGTACTCGTACAGGCCTTGCTGGGCTTTGGTGGTCGATTTGATGTGCCACTGCAACAGGGGCATCCCCAGACCACTGGCGACTTCCTCAGCCAGCATGGTCTTGCCGGTGCCGGGCTCGCCTTTGATCAGCAGCGGGCGCTGCAGGGTGATGGCCGCATTGACCGCGAGCTTGAGGTCATCGGTGGCAACGTAGGTGGAAGTGCCTTCGAAACGCATGAAAGTGTCTGCCTTGTCGTTGTAGGATCGGATCGAGTATACGGAAAAGCGCCCGCTCGGGTAGAATCCGGCCCGGTTGCTTCAACGATCACTATTCCAATGAAAACATTCAGCGCAATCCTGGGAGTGGGGCTTGCATCGGTGGTGGCCCTGGGCGCGTCCCAGGCAGCCCATGCGCAGGTCGCAGGCAAGGCCGAAGACGGCCTTAAAAAGGCTTCTCAATGCATCGGCTGCCACGAGATCCCGGGCTACCGAGCTTCGTTTCCCAGCGTCTATCGGGTACCGATGATCGTGGGGCAGTCTGCCAAGTACATCGAAGCGTCGCTGCAGGCCTACAAGAAGGGCGATCGCAATCACCCCACCATGCGGGGCATTGCAGGCAGCCTGAGTGATCAGGACATGGCCGACCTGGCCGCGCTGTACGGCAGCAAGTGATCGGGAGCGGTTTCATGAACAAGATGTCTTTTGGCGCAGTGGCTGCGGCCGCTGCCTTCATTCTTGCCTCGGGCTCTGCGCTTGCGGCCGACCGTGCTGCCGGCGAAGCCAAAGCCCAGGCCCAGTGCGCCGCCTGCCACGGCAAGGACGGCAACACGCCCATCGATCCGTCCTATCCCAAGCTCGCGGGTCAGTATCAGGACTTTCTGATCCAGGCCCTGTCTGATTACAAGAGCGGCGCACGCAAGAACGCCATCATGGCCGCGCAGGCTCAGGCACTCAGCAAGGCCGACATCGAGAACCTCGCGGCCTATTACGCCTCGCTGCCGGGCAGTCTGAAGACCCGTCGCTGAGCACCCTGCGGACCCGCGCCAGTCGCGGGTGTCGTCAGTTCAGCAGGCCGTCAAAGGGCAGTACATTGACCGCTTCGCCCTCGACCACGTCGCCACGATGGTGCTCGAGCACGATCAGCGCGTTGGCTTCGCTCATGGAGCGCAGAACCCCCGAACCCTGGGAGCCGGTAATCGCGGCTTGCCATGTGCCGTCCTGGGCGCGGGTTACAAGGGCACGCTGGTATTCGGTGCGACCGGGTTTCTTGCGCAGCGCCTGAGCGCTTCGGACCTGCATGGGCAGGACGGGGCGGGCGTCGGCGCCCGAAAGTCGCAGCAGGGCATCGCGTACGAAAAACAGGTAAGTGATCATGACGGCCACCGGATTGCCGGGCAGCCCGAAGTACCTCGCGGGTGAAGTCGGCCTCGCCCACCGAGACGCCGCCCGAGGAAATCACGGCATCGGCATGCAGGCTCGCTCGGTGCATGGCCGCCTCAAGTGCGTCTGGTGAATCCGGCACCACGCCCATGTCGATCAGGTCGACGCCGAGACTGCTCAGCAGTCCCCAGAGCGTATAGCGGTTGCTGTCGTAAACGCTGCCCGCCTCCAGCGGCTCGCCAATCGACCGCAGTTCGTCGCCGGTTGAAAAAAACGCCACTCGAAGTCGGCGCTGGACGGGAACTTCAGCCAGGCCCAGGGATGCGATCAGGCCCAGATCGGCGGCGCCAATGATGCGACCCGCTCGCAATGCGGGTTTGTTGCGCGCCAGATCCTCGCCCCGCAGGCGGCGATGTTGGCCTGGGGTCTGTCCCGGCGGAACTAGGACGTGGCCGTCATGGGTCTGGGCCAACTCCTGAGGCACGACCGTGTCGCAGCCCTCGGGCATGACCGCACCGGTCATGATGCGGACCGCCTGTCCTTTCAGGACGCGGCCTGTAAAGGGAGACCCTGCAAAGGCTTCGCCCACAACTCGCAAGCGACTCTCCCCGTGAGGTGACAGATCCGCATGCGCAAATGCCCAGCCGTCCATGGCGGAGTTGTCATGGGCCGGGACATCGATCGGGGAGAGCAGGTCACGCGCCAGAACGCGACGCCAGGCATCGCGCAGGGCCACCTGCTCGATGCAGTCGAGGGGCTGGACACAGCGGGCGATTGCGGCCTGCGCAGTCTCGACCGGGACGGCCTTGGGGTCGAAGCCCTTGAACTCGCTGAGGATGCTGGCCAGAGTCGGCGAGGGGGTCATGGATGTTCGATGGAGTCGGGCGGCAGGCGCCGGGTTGAGGGCAGGGGATTCAGCTGAGGCGATTCAGCTGAGGCGATTCAGGCGGGCGGCTGTGCTTCATCCATTTCGATCGCAGCTTGGGCAGCCGCGAACTCCTGCGGTGTATTGAGGTTGGCAAAGGCGGATTCGTCGGCAAAAACCACCTCCACGTGCGGTACGGTGGACGTCCAGGCATCGATCCGGCGTCGGCCGGAATCCAGAAACGCGATCAGTGAAGGCAGCGCCGCTTGATGGACCAGCATGTAGACCGGATGGGCCTGCGTGTCGGTTCGGGCACTGGCCACCCAGGCCGCCTGCTGATGCGCCGCTGAGCTCAGGCGCTCAGCCAGATCCAGAGGGAAGCGGGGGCCATCGCAGGGCACTGTCAGTACCCAGGGGGTAGGGGCTGCAGCCAGAGCGGCTTCAAGGCCCGCGAGGGGCCCCGCGAATCCGTCACGGCGATCCGTGACAACCGGTGCACCGAACTGAGCCCATGCCTCGAGATGTCGATTGGCATTGATGAGCACAGGGCCGACCTGCGGCTGAAGTCGCCCGAGGATGTGGGCCGCCAGGGGCAGGCCCTGAAAATTCAGCAGACCCTTGTCGACCGAAGGGCTTGAGGGCTGCACGAAGGGCGGTGCAGAGGGCTGAGCAGAAGGCTGAGCAGAAGGCGGTGCAGAGGCTTGTATGACAGGTTGTCCGGCAGGTTGTATGGGGGACTGCGCCGAGGTTTGCGCCATACGCCGCGATAGCCCGCCCGCGAGCAGAATGCCAGTGATGCAAGACCGGGTGGGTCTCTCCAGCAAGGCGGGTTCGAGGTCAGGGCCGGTCATGCTCAGCCCCCGATGTAGCTCATCTCGATCTTGCGCAGTCCGGCGGTGTGCTGCGACCGCATGAGCGAGTAGCGATCTTCGCGCGCAGACCAGACCTGCGCGATCGCCCCGGCCAACTGCAGATCGCTGGCGCCGCCGCGCAGCAGGGCGCGCAGATCATGTCCCTGTGATGCAAACAGACAGGTGTACAACCGACCCTCGGTCGAGACGCGTGCCCTGGAGCAGTCACCGCAAAAGGGTTGGGTGACCGAGGAAATGAACCCGACTTCGCCGCCACCGTCCTGATAGCGCCAGCGCTCGGCCACCTCGCCGCAATAGTTGGGCTGCAGGGATTCGAGCGCAAACTCGGCATGAATGAGATCACGCACCTCGGCGCTGGGCACCACCTCGGAGAGCTGCCAGCCGTTGGAGGTGCCCACATCCATGAATTCGATGAAGCGCAGGATGTGACCACTGTGTCTGAAATGACGGGCCATGGGCAGAATCTGGTCGGCATTGCGACTGCGCTGCACGACCATATTGACCTTGATCCCTCTAAAGCCCGCGACCTGAGCGGCTTCGATGCCCTCGAGCACATCTGAAACCGGGAAGTCCGCATCGTTCATGGCCTTGAAGCGGGCCTCGTCGAGTGCATCGAGGCTGACCGTGAGACGGGAAAGCCCCGCATCGCGAAGACTCTGCGCCTTGCGACTGAGCAGTGACGCATTGGTGGTCAGCGTGAGATCGAGGGGCTGGCCGGAGCGGGTTCGCACCTCAGACAGCATGCCGATCAGCCGCTCGATGTCCTTGCGCAGCAAGGGTTCGCCACCGGTGAGGCGGATCTTTTCGGTGCCATGCGCCACAAAGGCACGCACCAGACGCACGATTTCCTCGAAATTCAACAGCGAGGATTGCGGCAGGAAGGCGTAGTCCTTGTCGAACACGGATCGCGGCATGCAGTAGCCACAGCGAAAGTTGCAGCGATCCGTGACCGAGATTCGCACATCATGCAAACGACGGGCAAGCCGATCGGTCAACTCACCCGTAGGCTCTGTGAGCGCTGCAGGCACCGGAGCCGGCACCGCCTGGTAGCGGTGCTCGGCAATCGGGATGACGAACCGCTCCGACATGGCTCACCCTCACTCGAAACCCGGCCTGAAGGCCACAACTCAAGCGGATGGACCACCCGAGCGCGTTTCAACCTGCACCAGCGGCCCTTCATCGGCCACCACGCGAGCGGCCCTGACCCGGGGTGCACGCGGCGCAATCGGCGTGGGTTCAGGCAAATGGGCCACGGCCTCCGGCGAGGTCTGGACCCACTGCAGACCGGCCTGCTCAAGCATGCGATCGAGGTCGGCTGGCGCTGCAGCAGTCGTGGCCGAAGCGGGTGCCAGGGCGGCAGGTGTGACCGGGGCAGGTGCAGGCGCTGCAACGGGCGCACTGACCACAATGGGCGTTTCCGTCGGGGCCGGCGAGATGGCGGCGACGGGCGCTCCGACGACGATGGGCGTTTCCGTCGGAGTCGCTGAAGCAGAAGCGACAGGTGCAACGGTTGGTGCCGAAGCCGCCTCTGCAACGCTTGGTGCCGGAGCCGCCTCTGCAGCAGGCTCCGAGATCGGCTGCGCCCGAGGCGCGACCGATGCTTCGGGCGTTGCAGCAGCCGCAGCGTCAGTCGACGGGGCAACGGCGGCCACAATCGGAGCGGCGATCGGGGCAGGCGCGCGGTCTGTGCCCACCGCATCAGCGGCAGGCTCACGCTCTTCAGCGTGTCCGGCGTCGGCGAGGGATTCCTGTGACGCCTCGCTCGAGCCGCTGCGTTCGCCGCGACCGCGTCCACCGCGACGGCGCCGGCGGCGGCGAATCTCCTGGCTCTCTTCGGTCTCGACCGCATCCGGGGGCAGGTCCATGCCTTGCGTGTCAGCGTTCAGGTTCGTGGCAGCCAAGCCGTCTTGCGTGGGCGGTGCTGCCTGATCGTTGAGTGCCAGAACGCCTTGCGCATTCGTCGCGCTGTCGGTCGCCGACCCCCGTGACTCCTGGCCCGAGCGGGCACCGTCACGGGGCTCACGACGACGGGGCCGCGGCTCTTCGGTGCGAAGCTCGGGCGCGGGTTCCGTAGCACCCGGGGCGCGGGTTTCTTGAACGATGCCCGCTTCGTCGCTCACAGCCTCGATGCCAGTCCGATCGGCCGGGCGTCGATCGCCCCGGCCACGGCGGCCGTCACGACTCTCGCGTGGTTCACGACCTTCGCGTGCCTCACGCGGCTCACGACCCTCGCGGGGTTCACGACCTTCACGTGCCTCACGCGGCTCACGACCCTCACGCGGTTCACGACCCTCACGCGGTTCACGACCCTCGCGACCCTCTCTCGATCGGCCATCGCGACCGCCGCGGCGATCGTCACGTCCGCGTCGACGGCCCTGACCATCACGGGAT
>Ga0255097_1000700_pt1 | contig 13074 bp, 11 predicted proteins | sample Colum_Atlam_RepB_2_FD_188436 | JGI IMG/M metagenome (GOLD analysis project Ga0255097, IMG submission 188436) | Freshwater microbial communities from Columbia River, Oregon, United States - Colum_Atlam_RepB_8d | ecosystem: Environmental > Aquatic > Freshwater > River | place: USA: Oregon...
GTCCGCGTGCTGCTGGGCGATGGCGCGCCGGAGACGGCGCGGCTCGCCGGGCACTTCGCCAGCGCCAAGTTCGCCATCGTGGGCCTGGCGCTGGCATGGATCCTGGCCTGCTGGCTGTGCTTCGTGGTCATCCGCCGGCCGCCGGCCGGACACACCGCCTGAGCCGGCCGCCCTCCGAGGCACCGGGAAACGATTTTCCGCCGCCGCTGTCGATTCCAGCCCGGTCCGTTCGACGCCTCAGGAGAACGGACCGCTGCCGGAACCTTTCCGGCCGCCCGAATGCGATGACAAGACCATGAACGACAAGACGAATACCCGCGCCGCCGCATCCGACCGCGGCCGCTGGCTGGCGCTCTACCTGCTGTGCACCGGCGTGCTGATGATCGTGCTGGACACCACGGTGGTGACCGTGGCCCTGCCGACCCTGCAGGCGGAACTCGGCTTCTCCGGCACCTCGATCGTCTGGGTGCTCAATGCCTACATGCTCACCTACGGCGGCTTCCTGCTGCTGGGCGGGCGCCTGGGCGACCTCTACGGCCAGCGCCGCTGGTTCCTGGTCGGCCTGGCCGGTTTCACCGGCGCCTCGCTGGCCTGCGGCATGGCCAGCTCGCAGCTGGTGCTGGTGGTGGCGCGCGCAGTGCAGGGCCTGGGCGGCGCCGTGGTCACGGCGGTGGCGCTGTCGCTGATCATGAACCTGTTCCAGGAGCCCCGCGAACGCGCACAGGCCATGGGCATCTACGGTTTCGTCTGCGCGGCAGGCGGCAGCCTGGGCGAGGTGCTGGGCGGCGTGCTCACCGACTGGTTCGGCTGGGAATCGATCTTCCTGATCAACCTGCCGATCGGCGTGGCGGTGTACTTCTTCTGCCTGCGCCTGCTGCCGGCCGACAAGGCGCCGGAGCAGCGCGGCCGGCTGGACGTGAGCGGCGCCGTCACCGGCACGCTGGGCCTGATGCTGGCGGTGTATGCCGTGGTGGACGGCAACCGCGCGGGCTGGGCCTCCGCGCAGACGCTGGGCCTGGGCGGCGCGGCGCTGGCCCTGCTCGCGCTGTTCCTGGGGATCGAGGCGCGCGTGCGGGAGCCGCTGATGCCGCTGCGCCTGTTCCGCCTGCGCAACATCGCCGTGTCCAACGTGGTGGCCGTGCTGTGGGCGGCGGGCATGTTCGCCTGGTTCGTGATCAGCGCGCTCTACATGCAGCACATCCTGGGCTACGACCCGATGCGCGTGGGCCTGGCCTTCCTGCCGGCCGACGCGATCATGGCGCTGTTCTCCGCCGGCCTGTCGGCGCGCATGGTGATGCGCTACGGCATCCGCGGACCGATGTGGCTGGGGCTGCTGATCGCGGCGCTGGGCCTGGCGCTGTTCGCCCGCGCACCGATGGACGGCAGCTTCGTGCTGGACGTGCTGCCCGGCATGATGCTGCTGGGCCTGGGCGGCGGCATGGCCTTCAACCCGGTGCTGCTGGCCGCGATGAACGATGTGGACGCCAGCGAATCCGGACTGGCTTCGGGCGTGGTCAACACCGCCTTCATGATGGGCGGCGCCCTGGGCCTGGCGGTGCTGGCGTCGTTCGCCGATGCCCACACCTCGGGCCTGCAGCAGGCCGGCACCGATGCGCGCGAAGCCCTCAACAGCGGCTACCGCCGCGCGTTCCTGATCGGCGCGGTGCTGACGGCCCTGGGCGCGGTCATCGGCGGACTGTTGCTGCGGCCCAAGCCGATGCAGGAGGGCGTACAGCCGGTGCATGCCGGCTGAGCCCGCGAACAGGAAGCGGAGTACGGGGTGGCCACGCCGCGGGAGCGGCTTCAGCCGCGATCCCGGAGCAATGACAGGCCTCACAGCAGGAGCCGGCTTGCCGCCGACAGCGTCGGCCCCGTGGCCGGCAAGCCGGCTCCTGCATCAGGGAGGACAGGGATCGAGCCTCTGCCCGGAAGCCGGGGAATGTCTCAGGGCTTCCTGGCGTAGCAGCGCAGGAACATCTCCACCGCGCCGTCCACCACCTGGGCCTGCTGCTTCGCGCTCAGCGGCGGCGCGCCCAGGGCCAGCTGCGGCCAGAAGGCGGCGCCCTTCACCAGGGCATGCAGCTGCTGCTCGGCCAGGTCCACGTCCAGCGGCTTGAGCTTGCCGTCGGCCGCTGCGGCGCGGATCCAGGCGGTGAGCGCTTCCTCGCCCTGCCCCTCTTCCAGGCGCTCGATCAGCTCGCGCGCGCGATCCGGGCGGCGCACGCCCTCGGCAATGGCGACCCGCGCCAGGTCCATGAAGCCGCGGTCCTGCATCAGGCGCATCTTGCGCCGCAGCAGTTCGCCGAGCTGCTCCCGCAGCGGGCGGCGCGGCTCGTAAGGCAGGCCTTCTTCCGCCGTGGCGCACTCCCAGAGCTGGCGCAGGATCGCCTCGAACAACTCGTCCTTGCTGGGAAAGTGGTTGTAGACCGTGCGCTTGGACACCTCCGCGCTGGCGGCGATGCGGTCCATGCTGGTGCCGTCGAAACCCTGCGACAGGAACTCCTGGAGGGCAGCCGTGAGGATGCTCTCGCGCTTGCGGTCGGTGAGGCGCTGGGGACGTGGCATACGGCAATTTTACACCGGACGGTTTACTTTTGGAAAAATGGAAACTACACTGTGCAGTGTAGAAATGCAGGAACCCCCGATGCGCCTTTACCGCCCCCTGCTGCTGATGACCGGAGTCCTCGCCATGACAGCCTGTGCCATGTCTGCCACCGACAGTTCCCAGCCCTACCAGGGCTCGCCGCAATTCGCCGGCGGCAAGTTCCGCAACCCGGTGCCTCAACCCCCGGAGGGCCTCGGCAAGATGCTCGGCATCGCCTGGAATTTCTTCTTCAACAAGCCGGCCGGCACCATGCCGGCCGCGCCGCCGCCGGTGGACAAGCTGACTCAGGCGCAACTACTGGCCGCGCCGGACCGCTCGCTGTGGCGCCTGGGGCATTCCACCATCCTGCTGAAGCTGCGCGGCCAGTTCTGGCTGACCGATCCGGTGTTCTCCGAGCGCGCCTCGCCCTTCCAGTGGATGGGCCCCAAGCGCTTCCATGCGCCGCCGATCTCCATCGAGGAACTGCCGCCGATCCGCGCCGTGATCCTGTCGCACGACCACTACGACCACCTGGACGAAGCCGCGGTGGTGGCGCTGGCCGCCAAGACCGAGGTCTTCCTGGCACCGCTGGGCGTGGGCGACCGCCTCACCGGCTGGGGCGTGGACGCCGCCAAGGTGCGGCAGTTCGACTGGTGGCAGGAAACCACGCTGGACGGCCTGCGCCTGGTGGCGACACCGGCACAGCACTTCTCCGGCCGCAGCCTGAGCGACCGCAACAGCACGCTATGGGCCTCGTGGGCGATCATCGACGGCGACATGCGCATCTTCTTCAGCGGCGACACCGGCTACTTCGAGGGCTTCAAGACCATCGGCGAGCGCTTGGGTCCCTTCGACCTGACGCTGATGGAAACCGGCGCCTACGACAAGCAGTGGCCCTATGTGCACATGCTGCCGGAGCAGACCCTGCAAGCCCACCTGGACCTGCGCGGCCGCTGGCTGCTGCCGATCCACAACGGCACCTTCGACCTCGCCATGCATTCCTGGACCGATCCCTTCGAGCGCATCAGCGCCCTGGCGGCGCAGCACCGCGTGAACCTGACCACGCCGGTGATCGGCTCGGCGCTGGACATCCGTGCGCCGCGCGCCGATACGCCCTGGTGGCGCGAGATGGGCAGCGCAGCGGCGGAGGGCACGGTCGTCCCCGCCGGCGGCTGATCAGGACCGCGGCGGCAGCCGCAGCGCCAGGATCAGGACGGTGGACAGCACCGCCGTGCCCATGAAGGTCATCAGCGCGGTGTCGTAGCTGCCGCTGCGGTCGAAAACCTCGCCGATGTAGCGCACGGCGACGATGGAGAACGGCACCATCAGCAGGTTCATGCTGCCCAGCACGCTGCCGAAGCTGGCGGTGCCGAAGCAGTCCGCCGCCAGCGTGGTCCACAGCGGGTAGGTGCCGCCGATGGCCAGCCCGATGATGCTGCAGGCGATCAGCAGCGTGGCGTAGCCCGGGCTCAGCAGCAGGATCACCAGGAAGGCGAAGTTGCACACGGCCACGGCGCAGAACAGCAGCCGCTTGTCGTAGCGATCCGCCAGCGCGCCGATGGCGAGCTTGCCGAGGATGGCCGAGAAGGTCAGCGTGGACACCAGCAGCGAAGCCTGCGGCAGCGTCAGGCCGGCGTCGGTGCCGTAGGGAATCAGCGAGGACAGCAGCGCCTGGTCGGCGCCCAGCAGGATGCCGGCGCCGCAGGACAGCAGCCAGAAGTTGCGCGTGCGCAGCAGCTTGCCCAGGGTCCAGGCCTCTCCACCTGCCGCCGCCCCCTGCCCCGCCTGCGGCAGCGGCTGGCCATCCGGCGTCAGGCCGAGGTCGGAAGGTCTGTCGCGCATCAGCAGCCAGCCCAGCGTCGCGATCACCAGGCCCACGAACAGGCCCTGCGCCATCAGCGCCTGGCGCCAGCCGAGGCTCTGCATGAGGAAAGCCACCAGCGGCGGCATCAGGAAGCCGCCGGCGGAGGTGGCCACCGCCAGCACGCCGAGCGCGCGGCCGCGCTGGCGCAGGAACCAGCGCGCGGCGATGGTGTTGGCCGCCAGCGCGCCGGCCGCAAGCGTGCCGATGGATACCGGACCGAGCACCAGCAGAGCCATCGTCGTGGGGGAATGCGACAGGCCCATCAGCACGAATCCGGCCGCGAACAGCATGCCGCCGCCCGCGATCACCTGGCGCGCCGGCCGGCGGTCCAGCAGCCTGCCCACCAGCGGAGCCCAGACCGCGAACCCCAGCAGCAGCGCCATGAAGCCGATGTTGGCGTTGGCGCGCGACAGGCCGAATTCGGCCGAGAGAGGCGCCACGAACAGTCCGAAGCTGTAGGTGGTGCTGCCGATCAGCAGGGCCGTGCAGACGAAACCCGCCGCCACGATCCACCAGCCCTGAAAGATGCCGTCCGCCGCTTTCGCCTGCTCCATGCGCCGCTCCTCCGGTTTTCCCGGATTATTGGCAGGCCCCTTGAGCCGCCGGCTGGTCCGTTGGGACGAGCCCCCGCCGAACGGTGAATCATCCTGGCTCCGGGACGGTGTCAATCTCCCGACGGGCGGTCGCGGGCGAGCGGGCCCCGTTCTTGCAGGAGCCGATAAAATTACACTGGGCCCAACGGGCTTCCCCACCACGAACAACAACATGACCAGGGACGAATTCGGCCCGTCTTCGGGACACTACACGCAAGCGGTCGAGCGCCTGCTGCACGCCGTGCAGGAGTTGTCGCTGGCCCGAGATATCGACCAGGTGCAGAAGATCGTCCGCCGCACGGCGCGCGAACTCACCGGCTGCGACGGCGCCACTTTCGTGCTGCGCGACGGCGACAAGTGCTTCTATGCCGACGAGGACGCCATCGAGCCGCTGTGGAAGGGCAACCGCTTCCCGATGCCGACCTGCATCAGCGGCTGGGCCATGCTCAACCGCAAGACCGCGATCATCCCCGACATCTACGTCGACGAACGCATCCCCCATGAGGCCTATCGCCCCACGTTCGTGAAAAGCCTGGTGATGGTGCCGATCCGCACGCTGTCGCCCATCGGCGCCATCGGCAACTACTGGGCCCGCCCGCACCAGGCCACCGCCGAGGAAGTGCGACTGCTGCAGGCCCTGGCAGATTCCACCTCCATCGCCATGGAGAACATCCAGGTCTACGGCGAGATGGAACAGCGCGTGCGCGACCGCACGGCCGCGCTGGAGCGCGCCAACCAGGAGATCCGCAAGCTTTCCATGACCGACGAACTCACCGGCCTGCTCAACCGCCGCGGCTTCTACGTGCTGGCCGAGCAGGCCCTGGCCCAGGCACGGCGCAACGGCGAGCAGACCCTGCTGGCCTTCGTGGACGTGGACGGCCTCAAGCGCGTCAACGACGCCCAGGGACACGATGCCGGCGACGCGATGATCGCCGACGTAGCCCGCGTGCTGCGCTCCACCCTGCGCGAGAGCGACATCGTCGCCCGCGTCGGTGGAGACGAATTCTGCGTGGTCGCCATCAACCCGGAAACCGACGGCCACGCCTTGCGCGAGCGCCTGATGGAGCGCCTGGAGCAGGCCAACGCCACAGCCGACAAACCCTGCCGCCTATCCGCCAGCATCGGCTTCGTGGAAAGCCGACCCGCGGAGCAGGCCACGCTCGACCAGCTCATCATGAACGCAGACGAGCACATGTACGCGCACAAGAACTTCAGGGCGCAGGCACGGCTGTCCTGAGTTAACCTGCCTGCGGGCCGGAACTGCGGCCAGCTCCGGCACTCCGCTCATGCATGAAGAAATCCTCGCCTTCTGGTTCGGCGGCATCGACCCGAAATCCTGGTGGGCGGCCGATCCAGCCTTCGACAGGCTGATCCAGGAGCGTTTCGGCGGGACGCTGGAGCGCGCCTCCCGGGCGGAACTCCACGGCTGGCGAGCCACGCCCCGGGGCCGGCTGGCGGAGGTGCTGGTCCTGGACCAGTTCTCCCGCAACATTCACCGTCATTCGCCCCGGGCCTTCGCGCAGGACCCAATGGCGCTGGCCCTGGCGCAGGAAGCCCTCGCGGCGGAAGCCCCCGCGGCGCTTTCCGCCGTGGAGCGCAGCTTCCTGTACCTGCCCTTCATGCACAGCGAGTCCCGCGCGATCCACGAATGGGCGGAGAGGCTGTACCGCGACAACGGCATCGCGGAAAACTACGACTTCGAGTTGAAGCACAAGGCGATCATCGACCGATTCGGCCGCTACCCGCACCGCAACGGAATCCTGGGCCGTGCTTCAACAGCGGAAGAGATCGAGTTCCTGCGGCAGCCCGGATCCAGTTTCTAGCCGGGAGCCGGCGCATGGGCACGGCCATCAACGGCCATAGCGCAGGATCCGGCCCTTGAAGGGATTGAGAAGATAGTCGGTGTGGACGGGCTTGCTGTAGCTGCTGGCATATCCCAACTGCTCCATCCTTCGGCTGAAGTGCGTTTGCCAGCCCCGGCCGGGGTCCACGATCAACACCTCGCAAGAATCCGCGGCATGCTGGTCGATGAAAGCCGACAGCAGTTCAACATGGTCGGGTTCATAGAGCAGGTCACTGCCGACGATCAGGTCGAACCTGCCCAGATCACGGCACCGATCAGCCCAGCCGGTACGCACGAACGGAATCACGGGTCCACCGTTCAGGCGGACATTCTCCGCAAGGAAATGCTCCGCTTCCGGGTGATAGTCGGTTGCCGTGATGTCGGCCCTGCGGCTGTTGAGTATCAGGCTGGCCAGGCCGATGCCGCAGCCCACCTCGAGAATCCGCTTGCCGGCGATGTCGTAGCGGTCCATCAGGTGGGCCAGCACCTCGCTGGATTCCCAGACCACCCCGAACAAGGGCCAGCTCGACAGCGGCACGCCCAGGCGCGCGGCCGCGCCTTCGTCCTCGCCGAACTGCTGAAGATCGCGCAAGGTGCGCAAATGGATGTCGGCGCTCTCGAATTCGAGGGTCTGGTAGCGGATTCGCAGCGAGGTCATGGCAGGTCCCGGTTATGCAGGTGATTACCGGCGCCTGCGGCGCTGGGGCCGGGACGATAGTGGCGGAACGAAGGCGCTCCACCGCGGGTAGTAGACCACGAAACGGAAAGGGGCGGATTCCTGCCGGCGGCACCTTCGATCCATGAAGAAGCACGCTTGGGACGCGCCGCCGCCTGAGAGCGAACGGACTTTCAGTCCGCCGCCAGGGAAATCCGGGTTGTTGTCGCGCGAACGTTTCGCGCGCGGCGCGGCTCGGGCATGCTGGGCTCCCCCCAAAAGGGGGCAGGAGGAGCCTCATGCAGCAAGCGCGTGCAATTCCCGGCGACAGCGGCTGGCCGCTGGTCGGCCATTCCTTCGACTACCTGTTCAACTTCGAGGACTTCACGCGCAGGCGTTTCGCGCGCTACGGCGAGGTGGTGCGCTTCAATGCCTTCGGCATGGAGTTCGTCGCACTGCTGGGGCCGGAGGCGAACCAGCTGGTGCTGCAGAACCGCGACGACCTGTTCAGCAATGCCTCCTGGGAGAAGATGATCGGGCCCTTCTTCCGCCGCGGGCTGATGCTTCTGGACGGCGACGAGCACCGCCTGCACCGGCGCGTGATGCAGGTGGCCTTCACCAATACCGCGCTGCGCGAGGATCTGGACGGCATCAACCGCACGCTGGACGAGTCGCTGGCGGCCTGGCCCACCGGAGACGGCATCAAGGTCTTCGACCTGCTCAAGAGCATGACCCTGGACGTGGCCAGCCGGGTGTTCCTGGGCCAGCCGGCCGGCCGGGACAGCGACGCGATGAACCGCGCCTTCCTGGCCACGGTACAGGCCGCCACGGGAGTGATCCGCTATGACCTGCCATGGACGCGCTGGCGCGCCGGCCTGCGTGGACGCCAACTGCTGGAGCGGACCTTCGCCGCTGCCCTGCCCGCCCATCGCGGCGGCAGCGGCCATGACCTGTTCACCCGCCTCTGCGCAGCACGCACCGAGGATGGCCAGCCCTTCAGCGACGACGACGTGATCAACCACCTCGTGTTCCTGCTGATGGCGGCACACGACACCAGCACGATCACGCTGAGCAATCTGCTCTACCAGTTGGCCAAGCAGCCGCAGTGGCAGGAGCGCCTGCGCGAACAGAGCCTCGCGCTGGGCCGCGCACAGCTGGAGTACGAGGACCTGGAGCGCCTGGCCGACATGGACCATGCGATGAAGGAGACCCTGCGCCTGACCCCTCCGGTGCCCGGCCTGCCGCGCCAGGCGACGCGCGACTTCGAGTACGCCGGCTACCGGATTCCCAAGGGCACGCTGATCTCGATCTCGCTGTGGATGACGCACCGGCTGGAGCGCTACTGGAAGGAGCCCGAGCGCTTCGATCCGGACCGCTTCGCGCCCGGCCGGGCCGAGGACCGCCAGCATCCCTTCCTGTGGCTGCCCTTCGGCGGCGGCGCGCACAAGTGCATCGGCATGCACTTCGGCGCCATGGAGGTGAAGGCGGCGCTGCACCAGCTGCTGCTGCGCTTCCGCTGGAGCGTGCCGCCGGGCTACACCCTGGCGCAGGACTGGACTAGCCTGCCGATCCCGGCGGACCGGCTGCCGCTGAAGCTGGAGAAGCTTGGCTGAAGCCCCTGGACCCGTTCGCGCTGGGGTTTTCGAAGCACCGCGGGCCGCGCACCGCCGCTGGCCCTTGCCGTCTACCTCCCAGAGAAGGTCTGAAGAAGCTACCGTTCGCCCGGAGCCTGTCGAAGGATGGGCGGTAGCTCGTTGACCAACGGTGGGGAAAGTCCACCCATGCTTGGACAGGCTCGGCACGAACCGACTTTTTCAGCGCTTCCACGGCGCCCCTTCTAGCCCCTCTTCTCCAGCAGCGCCTTCAGCGCCTGCAGGTCCTTGAGCACCCACCGGGCGTCGCGCGCAAAAGCCTCGTCGTCCACGCCGGGCTGTCGGAACAGCGTCAGCATGACCTCCGCGTCCTTGCCGTTGGCAATCACCCGCAGCGGGATGTACAGCAGCAGGCCGCCCGGCAGCTCCACCCGGTGGTCCAGCACGCCATAGTCGTTGCGCGGGCTGAACCAGACCCTTGCCTCGCCCTCCGGCGCGGCGGCCACCCAGTGGTCGCCCGCCTCGCGCAGCGATTCGGCAAGCCCGCTGGCCCAGCGCGGGAAGTTGGGCGGCTGGCAGGCGAAGTCATAGACCTCGCGCCAGTTGCGGCGGATGGTCACGCTCAGGGTGCGGGCGGGGAGGCTTTCGGCCATGATGCTCACCTCATCATTTTCCCGGCATTGTGACAGGCATGGCCAAGGCGATCAGGATTTCCCGCAACGGCGGGCCCGAAGTGATGGAATACGCCGACGTGGAAGTGCCCGAGCCCCTCCCCGGCGAGGTGCGCATCCGCCAGGAAGCCTGCGGCCTGAATTTCATCGATGTGTACCACCGCAACGGCAGCTACAAGCAGCCGCTTCCCGGCGGTCTTGGCCTGGAGGCCTCCGGCACGGTGATGTCGGTCGGTGCGGGCGTGCCGCACCTGCAGGTGGGCGACCGCGTGGCCTACGCCGGAGGCCCCATCGGCGCCTACGCCAGCGAGCGCACGATGCCGGCAGCCATGGTGGTGAAGCTGCCGGACGGCATCGGCTTCGAGACCGCGGCGGCGATGATGCTCCAGGGCCTCACGGTGCAGTACCTGTTCCGCCGCACCTTCCTGCTGCGCGGCGGCGAAACCATCCTGTTCCATGCCGCGGCCGGCGGCGTAGGGCTGATCGCCTGCCAGTGGGCCCGGGCCCTGGGCGTGACCATGATCGGCACGGTCAGCTCCGACGAGAAGGCCGAGCTGGCGCTCGCCAGCGGCTGTGCCCACGTCATCAACACGCAGCGCGAGAACTTCGTGGAGCGCGTGCGCGAGCTCACCGGCGGGCGCGGCGTGCCGGTGGTGTACGACGGCGTCGGCAAGGACACCTTCACCGGCTCGCTGGACTGCCTCGCGCGGCTGGGCACGATGGTGTCCTTCGGCAACGCCTCGGGCGTGGTGCCGCCGTTCGCGCTGAGCGAGCTAAGTTCGCGCGGCTCGCTGTTCATCACCCGGCCGACGATGTTCGACTACACCGCGCGGCGCGAGGATCTGGACGCGATGGCGGCCGAGCTGTTCTACATGGTGGGCAGCGGCCAGGTGAAGCCCGACATCCGCCAGCGCTATCCGCTGGCCGAAGTGGCGCGCGCCCACCAGGACCTGGAAGCGCGGCGCACCACCGGCTCCACGATCCTGCTGCCCTGAAAAAAACAGCAGGCCTCCCGCGCTTGCGCGCGGAAGGCCCGCCGGGCGGACGCCTCAGAAGCGCAGGTTGAAGGTCACGCTGCCGCTGGAGGGCGTTCCGAAGTAGAGATTGCCGTACTCGTCGAGCACGTAGTACTTGCGGTCCAGCAGGTTGTTGCCGTTGAGCTGCACCGAGAGGTTCTTCGTCAGCTCGTAGCGCGCCAGCAGGCTGACCAGGGTCACCGGGCTCTGCTCGAGTTCGGTGGCCACCGGCCCGTCCGTGCCCGGCGCGTACACCGTGGCGAAACTCTTCGACTGCCAGTTCACGCCGCCGCCGACGGTCAGCTTGCTCCAGGCACCCTGCGGGGTCCAGCTGGTGAAGGTGCGCACCAGGGTGCGCGGCACGTAGCGGTTCAGACCGTTGCCATCCGGATCCTCCAGGGAGAAGTTGGACCAGCCGAAGGACAGGTCCCAGCCCTTGACCGGCTGGCCGGAGATTTCCAGCTCGAAGCCGCGGCTGCGCGCGCCGTCGACGTTGACCGAGGCCTGGGTCTGGGGACGGTTGGGCACGGTGTACGGCGCCCCCGTGTCGGGATCGATTTCCTGGTCCAGCGCCGCGACGTTGTCCTGGCGCGTATCGAACAGGGTCAGGGCGGTATTCAGGCGGCCGCCGAAATGCTCGCCCTTGACGCCGACCTCGAGGCTCTGTCCCGTGGTGGGCTCCAGGAAGCTGCCGTTGCGGTCGATCTTGTTCTGAGGCTTGAAGATCTCGGTATAGCTGGTGAAGGCCGACCACTGCGGCAGGAAGTCATAGACCAGGCCGGCGTAGGGCGTGGTGGGATGCTCCTTGTAGACGAAGGCCTGGCTGTCGGAATAGACGTCGAAGTAGTCGGTGTCCCAGCGCGTGTGGCGCAGGCCGGCGATCAGCTTCAGCGAATCGGCCAGCGAGAAGCGATAGGCCGCGTAGACGGCGGTCTGGTCGGTGGTGATGCGGGTGATGCGGGCACCCTCGTCGGCGAAGTCCGGCTCCGGATAGGAGCCGTCCCACTCGAAGAAGTTTCCCGTCCCGGGCAGTTCCTCAGGCGCCACGAACAGGTAGCCATCCAGCTTCAGCCGCGAATGGCTGGCACCCACGACCAGCTCATGCTTGCGGCCGAACAGCTCGAAGGGACCCTTGGCGTAGAGGTCCAGCGCGTTCATCTGCCCGCTTTCCCGGCTACGGTAGGCGTAGGCCAGCAGGCCTTCGCCGGTCTCCCGGTCGGGATAGCCTTCCATGTAGAACAGCGCGAGGTCACCGCCCAGTTCGCGGTGCGTCAGCGTGGAGTTCAGCGACCAGCCGTTGCCGAAGCGATGCTCCAGTTCGGCGAAGAGCGTTTCGGTGCGCTTGTTCCAGAAGCTCCAGTTGGCGGCGGTGGTGATCGAGCGGCGCCAGTCGGTGCGCGTGCCGTCGCTGTAGAACAGCGGGAACGAACCCCAGGTGTTGGCCTGCGGCTGCGTCTCCAGGTAGTCGTAGCCCAGCGAGAGCAGCGTATCCGCCCCCAGGTCGGCATCGACCGTGGCGTAGAACGCCTGCTTCTCGTTGCTGTAGAGGTCCTGGTAGGACTCGCGGTGCTGGTACACGCCGACGGCGCGCGCGCGCACGCTGCCGTCGGCGGTCAGCGGCGTGGAGAGGTCGGCCACCGCGCGGTAGTCCTCCCAGGAGCCGGCGGTGAGCGCCGAGGCCAGCTCGACGCTGCGGCTGTCGGCACGCTTGCGCACCAGGTTGACCGCGGCGGAGGGATTGCCGGCGCCCGACAGCAGGCCGGTGGCGCCGCGCACGATCTCGATGCGCTCGTACATCGCGGTGTCGATGGTCTCGTCGATCGAGCCGGTGCTGAACACCGTGGTGGCCGGGATGTTGTCGTACAGCAGGTTGTCCACGACGAAGCCTCGCGAGGTGAACAGCACGCGCTCGGTATCGTAGGCGTAGGAATAGATACCCGTGGTGTTGTCGAGCACATCGCGCATCGACTGCAGGTTCTGGTCGTCCATGCGCTGGCGCGTCACCACCGTCACCGACTGCGGCGTCTCCCGCAGGCTCAGCGGCAGGCGGGTGGCTGCGGCGGTGTCATCGACCGTATACGGCGTGATGGGAGTATCCGAGACGGTCACCGGCGCCATCTTCACGGCTTCCTCCTCCGCCTGGGCGCTGGCCAGCGCGGGCAGGCAGAGCAGCAGGGCCGGCAGCAGCCGGGCACGCGGAGCAGGAGTCGAAGCGTCCATTCGGGAGATCCATCGTCATTAATGATATTCATTATC
>Ga0255097_1000705_pt1 | contig 13035 bp, 11 predicted proteins | sample Colum_Atlam_RepB_2_FD_188436 | JGI IMG/M metagenome (GOLD analysis project Ga0255097, IMG submission 188436) | Freshwater microbial communities from Columbia River, Oregon, United States - Colum_Atlam_RepB_8d | ecosystem: Environmental > Aquatic > Freshwater > River | place: USA: Oregon...
CATGACGGGATCACTTATACAATCAAATGCATATATTGTGATTAATAATCACAGCTCGGGGAGCTGCGCATGACCGCCCTGGCGCCGGGGCTGCTGCGCCGCCTGGGCGAGGTGTTCGGCGGCGAGCGCCTGCTGACCGATCCGGCCGACTGCCTGCCCTACGGCTACGACAACTCCAAGCGCGTGGCCCTGCCCCAGGCGGTGGTGTTCGCGCAGACCCATGAGGAAGTGCAGGCCCTGGTCGCGGCCTGCAACGAGTTCCGCAGCGTGCTGGTCGCGCGCGGCCGCGGCACCAATACCACCGGCGCCACCGTGCCGATCCACGGCGGCATCGTGCTGTCGCTGGAGCGCATGAACCGCATCCTGCGCGTCTCGCCGGGCGACCGCCTGATCGAATGCGAGGCCGGCGCGCTCAACGGCGACGTGCAGGCGGCGGCGGCGCAGCACGGCCTGTTCTGGGCGCCGGACCCCACCAGCGCCGGCTATTCCACGGTCGGCGGCAACCTGGCCTGCTGCGCGGGCGGCCCGCGCGCGGTGAAGTACGGCACGGCGCGCGACAACGTGCTGGGCCTGCGTGCGGTGACCGGCGCCGGCGTATCGCTGAAGACCGGCTGCACCACCACCAAGGGCGTGGTCGGCTACGACCTGACGCGCCTGCTGGTCGGCAGCGAGGGCACCCTGGCGGTGATCACCGAGGCCACGCTCAAGCTCCTGCCGCAGCCGCAGGCGCGGCGCATGCTGCGTGCCTGCTATGCCGACGTCTCCGCCGCCGCCAGCGCGGTGTCGCGCATCATGGGCCAGCCCGAGACACCCTGCGCGCTGGAGCTGATGGACGGCGAGGCCGTGCGCCTGGCCGAGGAATACCAGCGCACCGGCGTGCCCGCCGGCACCGGCGCGCTGCTGCTGATCGAGGTCGACGGCAGTCCCGAGTCGCTGGAGGCCGCGGTGGCGGCGGTCTGCGCCGCCGCAGCGGGCCCGGGCCTGGTGGAGCTGAAGGCGGCCGCCACGGCGGCCGAGGCCGAGGCGCTGTGGGCCTGCCGCAAGGTGCTGTCGCCCTCGCTGCGCAAGATCGCCCCGAAGAAGGTCAACGAGGACGTGGCGGTGCCGGTGACGCGCATCCCCGAACTGATCGGCGGCCTGCGCGAACTGTCGCGCCGCCACGCCATCCGCATCGTCAATTTCGGCCACGCCGGCAACGGCAACATCCACGTCAACCTGCTGGCCGACCCCGAGGACCCGGCGCAGATGCGCGCCATCACCGCCTGCCTGCACGACGTGTTCCGCCTGGTGCTGTCGCTGGAGGGTACGCTGTCCGGCGAGCATGGCGTGGGCATCGAGAAGCGCGACTTCGTCGGCTGGGAGATCGCGGCCGATACGCTGGAGACCATGCGCGCGCTCAAGCGCGCGCTGGACCCGCTGGGCCTGCTCAATCCCGGCAAGTGCTTGCCGGACGCCCCCGCCGGGCGGTAGAACAGGGCCCTGTCCCGGCGAGGGGAGGGCTCCGCGATGACCGAACAGGACCTGCAGCGCCTGGCGCAGAAGCTGCGCCGCCCCCCGGCCGGGCTCGCGCCCCTGGGGCGGCTCGCGGATGCGGATTTCGCCCGGCTCGAGGCCCTGGTGGACCGCGGCAGCCTGCAGCTGGAGGCCCGCAGCCGCCGGGAACTGGAGCATGCGCTGCCCTGGCCCCTGCGGGGCCTGCTGTGGCCCAGGGACGAGCGGTGAGCCGCCTGGCCAGCCGCGCGGAGCTGCTGAAGCTGGCGCTGCTGACCGGCGAACCGGCCGCGCAGCTCGACTACCTGGAACCCTTGCCGTCGGAAACCCTGCGCCAGCTGCGCATCGCGCTGCTGGAGCGCTATGCGCGGCAGCAGGCACCGGTGATCCGCCGGCTGGCGGCGATCGCGCGCTGGCTGCCGGTCTGGCTGATCGTGCCGCTGGCACGCTGGTGGCTGGGGCCGGCGCTGACGGCGCGCATCGCCGGCGAGATGCCCGCCCCCCAGGCGGCGGCGATCACCCAGCGCCTCGACCCCGCCTTCATGGCCCAGGTCGCGGCCTGGCTGGACCCGCGCCGCGCGCGCGAGCTGATCCGCCTGGTCAGCGTGGATCGCATCATCGCAGTGGCGCAGGCCATGCTCGCGCAGCGCGACTACCTGACCATGGGCCGCTTCGTGGAATACCTGTCCGACGACGCCGTGCGCGCCGTGGCCGAGACCATCGGCGACGAGGGCGAGCTGCTGGAGATCGTGTTCCACGTCGAGTCCAAGAACCGCCTCGATCACCTGGTCCGCGTGCTGCCGCCGGAGCGCGTGCGCCGCGCCATCCTGCTGGTGCTGGACCCGGCGCGGCGCCCGCTGTGGCCCAAGATCCTGTCGCTGGTGACGCACGTGGGCTACGTGCTCAAGCGCGAACTGGGCGACCTCGCCGCCAGCCAGGGCGACGCCGTGCTCGACGCCATCGTGCAGGCCGCCCAGGAGGAAGACCTCTGGGAGGACATCCTGCCGGTGGTCACCTGCCTGTCGCCGGAGGTGCAGCAGCGCGTGGTCAACCTGGAGGCGATCGGCCGGCCCGCGGTGATGCGGCGCATCCTGCGCGCCGCCGACGGCGCGCAGCTCTGGCCGGAGCTGATCTCGCTGCTGCAATGGATGAACGGCGGCGTGCGCGACGCGGTGGCCGACGCCGTGGCGCAGCTGCCCGAGGGCGCCCTGCAGCGCATCGCCTATGCCGCGCTGCTGCGCGAGCAGTGGGAGCCGACGCTGGACGTGGTGCGGCGCCTGCCGCCGGCGCAGCGCGGGGAGTGCCTGCGCATCGTCGAGCAGTACCGTCCCCATGCGGATGCCGCGACCATGGCGCGCCTGGAGCAGCGGCTCCGGCACCACCGCCTGGTGGGAGAGCCGGCCTAGGGTTTCTGGCCTCGCGCCTTCGCTGAACCCATCCCCACCGCCGGTCGACGGGCTGCCCTGCATCCGGTCCTCCGACAGGCCCTAGCCCCGCGGCAGCTGCCCGCGCAGCGGCGTCAGCTGCTGCAGCGCGTGCTCGTAGCCGCGCTCCACCAGTTCCTCCAGCCGCGGCCAGTCGAACATGCCGATGTCCTGGATCGGCATGCGCAGGTAGATGTCGGCCCGCTCGATCGCGGCCCGCTGGATCGCGGTATCGCTGGTCAGCGTGGCGCTGCGCATCAGGATCTCCGACAGGCGCGGCAGGCGCTGGCCCGCGGCGCGGTTCAGCAGCACCCCCGGGTCCGGCTCCTCGAGGCCCGCGCCGGGCGCGCGGATGTCGCCTTCGGCGCTGACGTTGCTGGCGATGATGGTGCCGCGCTCCAGGTTCTGCATCACGTCGGTGGGCAGGTTGTTGACCACGCCGCCGTCGCACAGCAGCTCGCCCTGCCAGGCCACCGGCGGCGCCACGCCGGGCACGCACATGCTGGTGCCGACCCAGCCCGCCAGCTCGCCGCGGTCGTGCACCACGGTGGCACCGGTGGTGAGGTTGGTGGAGATGCAGTAGTAGCCGCGGCGCAGTTCCTCGATGCGGCGCTCGCCGAACACGGCGCGCAGGCGCCGCAGGAAGCGCTGGCCGCGGATCAGCGAGACGCGCGGCATGGTGTAGTCGTTGAGGTAGTTGCGCACCACGAAGGTCTCGCGCGCGATCTGCGCCATCTCCACGCTGTCGAAGCCGCAGGCCAGCAGCGCCGACACGAACGCACCCATGCTGGTGCCGCCGCAGACATCCACCGGCACCTGCAGCTGCTCCAGCGCACGCACCAGGCCGATGTGCGCGAAGCCGCGAGCGCCGCCGCCGCCCAGCACCAGGCCGATGCCGTGGCCGGTGATCTGCCGTGCCAGCGCCGCCAGCTCGTCCTCGGCCCAGGGATGCACGAAGTAGTGCGCGCGGGCGCAGCTCTCGCGGCACCAGGCCAGGGTATGCGGCGAGGGCTCGCCCTGGGGGCGCAGCAGCACCAGTTCCACCGGCGCGATCAGGCCCTCGGCTTGCAGCCGGTCCAGCACCGGCACGTCGCGCGGCGGCGCCTGTGCCTCCGCCAGGATCAGGATGCGGTCGGCCTGCCGCAGGCAGCGCAGCGACCAGGCATCGTCGAAGTTGTCGGCGGCGTAGACCACGTAGGCATGGTGATCCTCCAGCGAAGCCAGCCAGGCCCGCAGCCGCTCGCCGGCTTCCGGATCGTCCAGCGCGGTCTGGGCGAAGCCGGCACCGAAGTTGGCGTCGACATGGCGCGAGGTCACCAGGCGCGCATGGGGCCAGCCGCACAGCCGCTGCACCAGCGCCTCCGCCAGCCGCTCCGCGGGCACGCCGGGGGAGGCGGGGATCACGGCGAAGCTGCCGCCGCTGCCGGTCGTCACCAGGCGGCGCTTGCTCTGGTACTGCCGGCCGCGCGCGATCACCAGGCGCGTCAGCGACAGCAGGGCGTCGGGCTCGCTGCGCAGGAAGGCCAGGAAGGCGGCGCCCGGGATCGCCAGCAGCAGGCTGTCGCGCACCGCGTGCACCGAGGCATTGCGCGGCTCCCCCGAGACCACGCCCATCTCGCCCACCGGCTCGCGGCGGCTGATGTAGCCCAGCAGCTGCCCCCGGGAACTGACGCGCAGGCGTCCGCGCAGCAGCACGTAGAAGTGGCTGGGATCGTCGTTCTCGGCATAGAGGCAGGCACCGCTGCCCAGTTCCCGGCGCCGGGCCTGTGCCGCCAGGCGCTGCAGGGCCGCAGGTTCCAGCGCGGCGAACAGCGGCATCTGCGCAAGAATCTCAGCGTACTCCACGACTCCCCCCGGGACGTTCGGTCGCTGGACCGGTGCCCTAGTAAAGCGCAGAAACGGCAACGGCGCCAAAAGGCGCCGTCGGGGTCCTGCGGGAAGGGCCTACTTGACCACGCGCAACTGCGGCCGGCCCGGCTTGGGACGCGTCGGCTCGGGCGGAGTCGGCGGCGTTCCGCCGTCTTCCGCCGCCGGGGCCGCTTCCACCTCGCCGAACACCACACCCTCGCCATTCTCCCGGGCGAAGATCGCCAGCACCGCGCCGCTGGGAACCTGCACGTCGAAGGCGCGGCCGGAGAAACGGGCGGAGAACCAGATCGGCTCCTGCTCCAGGCCCAGGTTCTGGATCGCCATCGGGCTGATGTTGAGCGTGATGCGGCCGTCCTGCACGTGCTCGCGCGGCACCACCACGCCCGGGTAGTCGGCCTGCACCAGCAGGTGCGGCGTATGGCCGTTGTCCACGGCCCACTGGTAGATGGCGCGGATCAGGTAGGGGCGGCGGGAACGCGAAGTGCTCATGGCGCCTATGGTATCACCTAGGTGCTGATTGCCTTGCGCACCGCGGGGCGGTGCAGCAGGCGTTCGGCATAGCGCAGCAGCGGCTGCACGTCGCCGGAAATCTTCAGCCCCAGCTGCGGCAGCTGCGAGAACAGCGCCGCCCAGGCGCAGTCCGCCAGGTTGTAGTCCAGGCCCAGGAACCAGCCGCGGGCGGGGAACATGCGCTGGCTGGCCAGCAGCGCCTCGCCCAGGGCCTGCTTCGCCGCCTTGCCCTCGGCCCCCTTCTCGGACAATGCGCGCTGCGCCAGGGGCAGCAGGTCGCGCTCCAGGCGCAGCAGGGCCATGCGCAGCTTGGCCCGCGCCGCCGGGTCGGGGGGACTCAGCTTGGGGTGGGGGAAGCGCTCGTCGAGGTATTCGTTGATGATCCCCGCCGGGTGGATCACGGTCTCGCGGTCGGCCAGGGTCGGCAGGGCCAGCGTCGGGTTCAGCACCATCAGGTCGTGGTTGGGCTTGCCCGGGTTGACCCACTCGATGCGGGCGCCGTCCACGTCCTTCTCCGCCAGCACGATGCGCGTCCACAGGCAGGCGAGGCTGTCGCGGCTGCAGAACAGCGTCAGCCCGGCGCGGGGCGCGGGCTTGGCATCCATCACGTACTTGCTGCGGGCACGGAGGGTCATGGGATCGGCGATGCAGCGCCCAAACAAAAGCGCCGGTCATGTATCGGAACATGACCGGCGCCGAAAGACAACACTCTGTGGGTCAGGGCGTCAGTGGACGTCCTTCCACCACTCCTTCTTCATCAGGTAGGCCAGGATGGTGAAGAGCAGCAGGAACAGGATCACCTTGTAGCCCAGCGCGATGCGGGCGTTGCGACCCGGCTCGGCGGCGTAGTGCATGAAGTTGACCGTATCGGCCACGAACTTCTTGTACTCCTCCGGCGAGAGCTTGCCGGGCTGCACCAGCTCGAACTTCGGGCCGGCATGGTGACCGCCGCCGTGGCCTTCCTCGCCATGGCCTTCGGCCTTCTCTTCCACCTTCACCTGCACGCCCTGCAGGTCCATCAGCACGTGCGGCATCGACGCGCCCGGCAGGGTCAGGTTGTTGACGCCGGAGTGCTTGGCGCTGTCGACGTAGAAGGTCATCAGGAAGTTGTAGACCCAGTCGGCGCCGCGCATGCGGGTTTCCACCGTCAGGTCCGGCGGGGTCTGGCCGAACCACTTGGCCGCCTCTTCCTTGGGCATCGACGAGACGATGTGGTCGCCCGGCTTGTCGCTGGTGAACATCAGGTTGGCCTTCAGCAGGTCCTCGGGAATGCCGAGGTCCTGGCCGAGGCGGCCGTAGCGCAGGTGCTTCATGGAATGACAGCCGGAGCAGTAATTCATGAAGTTGCGCGCGCCGCGCTGGGCCGACTGGATGTTGTTGCTGTCCGGCTCGAACTTGTAGGTCAGCGCATGGCCGCCCGCCGCGTAGGCCGGGGCAGCGGCCGCCGTCAGCGCGACCGCGATCAGGAAGGTCTTAATGCGCTGCATGGGTCACGCGCTCCGGTTCGGGCTTGGTCTTTTCGAGCTTGGTGTAGAACGGCATCAGGAAGAAGAAGGCGAAGTACACGATCGTGCCGATCTGCGAGATCAGCGTGCCCGCCGGGCTCGGCGGCTGCATGCCGTAGTAGCTCAGCAGGACGAAGGCGATCGTGAACAGGGCCAGCGCGATCTTCGAGAGCTTGCCCTTGTAGCGGATCGACTTGACCGGCGAGCGGTCCAGCCAGGGCACCAGGAAGAGCACGGCCACGCCGCCGAACATCACGATCACGCCCGGCAGGGCGGAGCCGGCGATCGACGGGGTCGCACGCAGCATCGCGTAGAAGGAGCCGAAGTACCAGGCCGGGGTGATGTGCTCCGGCGTGGCCAGCGGGTTCGCCGGGGTGAAGTTCGGCTTCTCCAGCAGCCAGCCGCCGCCATCCGGGGCGAAGAACACGATGCCCAGGAAGATGATCAGGAACACGCCCACGCCGACCACGTCCTTCACCGTGTAGTACGGGTGGAAGGCGATGCCGTCGAGCGGGATGCCGGTCTTAGGGTCCTTGTGCTTCTTGATCTCGACGCCGTCCGGGTTGTTCGAGCCGACCTCGTGCAGGGCGATCAGGTGGGCAACCACCAGGGCGACCAGCACGAAGGGCAGGAAGATGACATGCAGCGAGAACAGGCGGCCCAGCGTGGCGTCCGACGGGAAGTAGTCGCCCTGGATCCAGACCACCAGGTCCGGACCGATCACCGGGATCGTGCCGAACAGGTTGATGATCACGTTGGCGCCCCAGTACGACATGTTGCCCCAGGGGAGCACGTAGCCGCAGAAGGCTTCCGCCATCAGCACCAGGAATATCAGCGCGCCGAACAGCCAGACCAGCTCGCGGGGCTTGCGGTAGGAGCCGTAGAGCAGGCCGCGGTACATGTGCAGGAACACCACCACGAAGAACGCCGAGGCGCCGGTGGAGTGCAGGTAGCGCAGGATGTTGCCGTAGGGCACGTCGCGCATGATGTACTCGACGGAGTCCCAGGCCACGGCGGCGTCGGGCTTGTAGTGCATCACCAGCCAGATGCCGGTGAGCAGCTGGTTGACCAGCACCAGCAGGGCCAGCGAGCCGAAGTAGTACCAGAAGTTGAAGTTCTTCGGCGCGTAGTACTCGGACAGGTGATCCTTCCACAGCTTGGTCAGCGGGAAGCGGTCATCGATCCAGCCGAGGAAGCCGGTCGTCTTGTACGGATTGGGGACGATCGCCATTACGCAGCTCCCTGGTCTTCGCCGACGAGGATGGTGTTGTTGTCAACGTAGCGGTGCGGCGGAACGACCAGGTTCAGCGGCGCGGGCACGCCCTTGTAGACGCGGCCGGCGAGGTCGAACTTGGAACCGTGGCAGGGGCAGTAGAAGCCGCCCTGCCAGTTGGCGTCGACTTCCGGCGCCGGGTGGTCCGGGCGGAAGGTCGGCGAGCAGCCCAGGTGGGTGCAGGAGCCGACCATGACGAGGATTTCCGGCTTGATCGCGCGGCTCTCGTTCTTGGCGTAGTCCGGCTGCTGCTTCTGGTCGGAGCCCGGGTCGCGGAGGTCTCCGGACACCTTGTCGAGGCTGGCGATCATCTCCGGGGTGCGCTTGACGACCCACACCGGCTTGCCGCGCCAGGCGACGGTCAGCTTCTGGCCGGCTTCGAGGTGGGTGATGTCCACGCTGACCGGGGCGCCAAGGGCCTTGGCGCGCTCGCTGGGCTTGAGCGATGCCAGAAAGGGCCAGGCTGCAGCCGCGACACCCACGCCGCCCACGACCGTCGTGGAGAGCGTCAGGAACCGGCGGCGATCCGGATCCACGCCTTGATTACTCATTGAACAGTGCCCCTTGAGAGGATGAATTTCTGATGTCAAAAGGCATGAGCGACTGGGTCGAACCGGCACGGGGCCGCACTCTGCCTATCCCTACTAGTATACCGGCCGACTTTCCGGATCGTAATAGGTTCCGTGCGATCAACGACCTTGAATCAGGTCAAAAATTCGCCAATCCGGCGGGCCGTCTCTTCCGGCGCGTCGAAATGCAGCATGTGCCCGGCCTCCTCCAGCATCTCTTCCCTCCGGTTCCGGAAGCAGGCCAGGCGCTCGGCGCGCTCGGGGGTTCCGATCCACTTGGCGAAGTAGGAGCGCCCGGCGTCCAGGAACAGGGTGGGGGCGGTGATCTGCCTCCAGACCGCCATGGACTCGGCCGCGCGGTAGTTCTGGGGGCTGTCGAGGCGGTGCTTGGGGTCGGCCAGCAGCCGGATGCGGCCGCGGCCGTCCTCCTGGCCCCAGCAGCGGGCGATGAACAGGGCCCGTTCGGGAGAAAGCTGGGGGTGCTGCGCCTGGACCCGGGACGCCAGGAACTCGAAGGACTCGTAGGTCTTCTCCCGCGCCGGCCCGCGGACCTGGCCCAGCCAGCGCGCCAGGCGCCGGGGAGCGGTGTCGGCGGCCATGTCGGGCAGGAACAGGCCGTCCAGGCAGACCAGCTGCTTCACCCGCTCCGGCCGCAGCCCGGCGTACAGGCTCAGGATTTGGGCGCCCATGCTGTGGCCGACCAGGGTCAGGGGTTCGTCCGGTGAATAGTGATCCGCGATGGCCTCGAAGTCGGCGACGTAGTCCGGGAACCAGTAGCCGTCCTGCGGCCACTGGCTGTGGCCGAAGCCGCGCCAGTCCGGGGCCAGCACCTGGAAGCGCCGGGCCAGGATGCGGGCCACCGGGTCGAAGGTGGCGGACACGTCTAGCCAGCCATGGCCCAGGAACAGCAGGGGCAGGCCGGGGGCGCCCCAGCGGCGGATGTGGAAGCGCAGGCCGCGGGCGCGGATGAATTCGGAGCGGGAGGAAGGTGCCGGGTTCGTCATGCCGACAGTCTATATTGGCACCGCTTTTGCCAGCGAAAAGCCGCCGACCCGGGAATAACGATACCAATGACCATCCACGCCGCCCTGCATCACGTCACGGCCTACCGGTACGACCGGCGGGTGGGGATGTCGCCGCAGATCATCCGCCTGCGCCCGGCGCCGCATTCGCGCACCCGGGTGCTGAGCTATTCCCTGAAGGTGGAACCGCAGCCGAACTTCATCAACTGGCAGCAGGACCCCTTCAGCAACTGGCAGGCGCGAGTGGTGTTCCCGGACCAGGTGACCGAGTTCAAGGTCACCGTGGACCTGGTCGCCGACATGGCGGTCTACAACCCCTTCGATTTCTTCGTGGAGCCCTCCGCGGAGAAGTTTCCCTTCGCCTACGACGAAGGCCTGAAGGAAGACCTCAAGCCCTTCCTGCGGCCGCTGCCGGCCGGGCCCCTGCTGCAGGACCTGCTGGACCGGATCCCGAAGGAGGCGCCGAATACCGTCAACTTCATCGTCGACCTCAACCGCGAGCTGCAGCAGCGCATCGGCTACCTGATCCGCATGGAGCCCGGCGTGCAGACGCCGGAGGAAACCCTGGAGAAGGCCTCCGGCTCCTGCCGCGATTCGAGCTGGCTGCTGGTGCAGATGCTGCGCCACCTGGGCCTGGCCGCCCGCTTCGTGTCGGGCTACCTGATCCAGCTGACGCCGGACGTGAAGTCCCTGGATGGCCCCAGCGGCACGGACCACGACTTCACCGACCTGCATGCCTGGTGCGAGGTCTACGTGCCCGGCGCCGGCTGGATCGGCCTGGACCCCACCTCCGGCCTGCTGGCCGGCGAGGGCCACATCCCGCTCTGCGCCACGCCCGAGCCCCAGACCGCGGCGCCGATCAGCGGTGCCGTCGATGAATGCGAGGTCGAGTTCGGCCACGAGATGAAGGTGACGCGCCTCTTCGAATCGGCGCGCGTCACCAAGCCCTACAGCGAGGAGCAGTGGCAGGAGGTGGATGCCCTGGGCGAGGCGGTGGACGCCAGGCTCAAGGCCGGCGACGTGCGCCTGACCATGGGCGGCGAGCCGACCTTCGTCTCCATCGACGACATGCAGGGGGCCGAATGGAACACCGCCGCGGTCGGACCGGCCAAGGAGGCCCGGGCCTACGAGCTGGCGCTGCGCATGCGCAACCATTTCGCGCCGCAGGGCCTGCTGACCTACGGCCAGGGCAAGTGGTATCCGGGCGAGTCGCTACCGCGCTGGGTCTACACCCTGTACTGGCGCCGCGACGGCCAGCCGATCTGGCGCCTGCCGCCGGCGCGCGCCGACAAGGTCAACCCTCCCACCGGCGAGGAGACCCGCCAGTTCCTGGGCCTGCTGGCCGAGCGCCTGGAGGTGGACCCGCGCAACGTGCTCGACGCCTACGAGGACACGCTCCACTACCTGCTGCGCGAGCGCAAGCTGCCGGTCAATGTCGATCCGACCGACCCGAAGCTGAAGGACCCCGAGGAGCGCGCGCGCATCCTGCAGGTGTTCGACCGCGGCCTGGGTACCCCGCGCGGCTTCGTGCTGCCGGTGCAGCGCTGGCAGGCGGAAGGGCGCTGGATGTCGGAGCGCTGGCAGGTGCGCACCGGCAGGCTGATGCTGATCCCCGGCGATTCGCCGGTGGGCCTGCGCCTGCCGCTGGAGTCGCTCCCCTGGCTGCCGGCCGGCGCCTATCCGCAGGTCATCCCGGCCGATCCGTTCTCGCTGCCGGCGCTGGCCGGCACCGATCCGCGCCGCCAGCCCTTCCTGCAGCGCCACGGCGTGCCGGAGGAGCCGCGCCGCCGCGGCCAGAAGCTCACCCCCGAATCGCGCCAGCCGCCGCCGCGCCGCCACGGCAACTACGTGCAGGGCGGCAACGTGCGCACCGCGATGTCGGCGGAGTCGCGCGACGGCTACATCAACCTGTTCCTGCCGCCGGTGGGCCGCAGCGAGGACTTCCTGGACCTGATCGCCGCGATCGAGGACGTGGCCGCCGAGACCGGCCTGCCGGTGCGCGTGGAAGGCTACGGCCCGCCGCCGGACCCGCGACTGGAGATGATCAAGATCACCCCGGACCCGGGCGTGATCGAGGTCAACATCCATCCCTCGCACAGCTGGCAGCAGCTGCGCGACAACACCCTGGCGATCTACGAGGAGGCGCGGCTGTCGCGCCTGACCACGGAGAAATTCCTGATCGACGGCCGTGCCGTGGGCACCGGCGGCGGCAACCATGTCGTGGTGGGCGGCGCCACGCCGGGCGATTCGCCCTTCCTGCGCCGGCCCGACGTGCTGGCCAGCCTGCTGCGCTACTGGCAGAACCATCCCTCGCTGTCCTACATGTTCTCGGGCCTGTTCATCGGCCCCACCTCGCAGCATCCGCGCGTGGACGAGGCCCGCGACGGCCAGCTCTACGAGCTGGAGATCGCCCTGGCCCAGCTGCCGCCCAAGGCGGCGCAGGTGCCGCCCTGGCTGGTGGACCGCGTGCTGCGCAACCTGCTGGTGGACCTCACCGGCAACACGCACCGCGCCGAGTTCTGCATCGACAAGCTCTACTCGCCGGATTCGAGCACCGGCCGCCTGGGCCTGGTGGAGCTGCGCGGCTTCGAGATGCCGCCGCATGCGCGCATGAGCCTGGTGCAGCAGCTGCTGGTGCGGGCGCTGATCGCGCGCTTCTGGGACGAGCCCTACACCCAGCCGCTGGTGCGCTGGGGCACGCAGCTGCAGGACCGCTGGATGCTGCCGCATCACAACTGGGCGGACCTCTGCGACGTGGTGGACGACCTGCGCCGCGCCGGCTACCCCTTCCGTCGCGAATGGTTCCTGCCGCACTTCGAGTTCCGCTTCCCGATCCACGGCGCGGTCACGCACGAGGGCATCACCGTGGAGCTGCGCCAGGCGCTGGAAGCCTGGCCGGTGCTGGGCGAGGAACCGGGCGGCGGCGGCACCACGCGCTATGTCGACTCCTCCATCGAGCGCCTGCAGGTGCGCGTCAGCGGCATGACCGGCGAGCGCCACTACGTCACCTGCAACGGCCGCAAGCTGCCGCTGCAGCCCACCGGCGTGCAGGGCGAGTTCGTGGCCGGCCTGCGCTACCGCGCCTGGCAGCCCGCCTCCTGCCTGCATCCGACCATCGGCGTGCACACGCCGCTAATCCTCGACCTGTACGACGCCTGGAACAGGCGCTCGGTGTCGGGCTGCACCTATCACGTGGCGCACCCGGCGGGCCGCAACTACGACACCTTCCCGGTCAACAGCTACGAGGCCGAGGCCCGGCGCCTGGCGCGCTTCGAGCCGCAGGGGCACCTGCCGGGCTGGTATGTGCCGCCGGCCGAGGCCCCGAACCCCGAATTCCCCTGGACGCTGGATATGCGCCGGCCACCCCTGTAG
>Ga0255097_1000706_pt1 | contig 13016 bp, 15 predicted proteins | sample Colum_Atlam_RepB_2_FD_188436 | JGI IMG/M metagenome (GOLD analysis project Ga0255097, IMG submission 188436) | Freshwater microbial communities from Columbia River, Oregon, United States - Colum_Atlam_RepB_8d | ecosystem: Environmental > Aquatic > Freshwater > River | place: USA: Oregon...
AGGGCCGCCGTGCTGGCGGCCCTGAAGGCCGGCCATGTCGCCGTGGGTTACGCACCCACGGCGGAACGCCTGCGCCTGACCGCCGACGCCGACCGCGACGGCGGTTACGAAGCCCTGATGGGCGACGGCCTGCCGGCGGACGGCCGGCCGGTGGCTTTTCGCCTGGAGATCGACGGTGCCCGGCCGCTGGCGGTCTACAACGTCATGGTACTGAAGAACGGCCAGCCCTTCCTGGAACGGCGGCTGTTCGGTGAGCAGGTACTGGACTTCGAGGACGCGCCGGCCGCGGGCCAGCGCAGCTGGTACCGCGTGGAAGTGCGCGGCAATACCCCGGAAGCCCCCGCGGCCGCGGTGCTGGTGGGTTTCTACGGCGGCTTCGTCGGCCTGACCAACCCGATCTACTTCGGCTTCGAATAAACCGCGCACCCCGAGGTTCAACCGGCGGAGCGATTGCTGTATCATTCCGCGCCCTCGCAGCGGCCCTGCCGCGGGGAGGCATGCCGGGGGTCGTTAGCTCAGCCGGTAGAGCAGCTGGCTTTTAACCAGTTGGTCGATGGTTCGAATCCATCACGACCCACCATCTTGCTGCACAATAGTCGTATCGGAGTGTGGCGCAGCCTGGTAGCGCACCTGCCTTGGGCGCAGGGGGTCGCAGGTTCGAATCCTGTCGCTCCGACCAAACCATGGAACAAAGCCCCTCGCGGGGCTTTTTTGCTTTCCCGGGTGTTTTTCGATTCAAACCGAAAATCAAGGAGCCGTCATGCCGGCGAAAGCCGACGGCTAGCGATACGGCGTCGGATCCGGCACGCCCGCCGCGGCAAACCCCTCCCGGCGCAGCCGGCAGGAATCGCAGCGGCCGCAGGCGCGGCCGGTTTCGTCGGCCTGGTAGCACGATACGGTCAGGCCGTAGTCCACGCCCAGCCGGATGCCCTCGCGGATGATGTCCGCCTTGCTGAGCATCAGCAGGGGTGCGTGGACCCGGAACGGCCTGCCCTCCACGCCGGCCCTGGTCGCCACGCCGGCCAGCTTCTCGAAGGCCTCTATGAACGCCGGGCGGCAGTCCGGGTAGCCGGAGTAGTCCACGGCATTGACGCCGATGAACAGGTCCTGCGCCTCCAGCACCTCGGCCCAGCCCAGTGCCATCGACAGGAACAGGGTGTTGCGCGCCGGCACGTAGGTGCTGGGAATGCCCGTAGTGGGCGTCTCCGGCACCGCCATGCTCGTGTCGGTCAGGGACGAGCCGCCGACCGCGTCCAGGTTCACATGCAGCGTCTGGTGGCCTGCGGCCCCCAGCGCCTTCACCACGCGCTCGGCGGCCAGCAATTCGGCCACATGGCGCTGCCCATAGGACACCGACAGCGCGTAGCTCTCGTAGCCTTGCTCGCGGGCGATCGCCAGCACGGTGGCGGAATCCAGTCCCCCGGACAGCAGTACGACGGCTCTTTTTTTCATCGGCGGCCCTATCGTCCCGGCTCGCTGCCCCAGAGGGCCTTGTGCAACTGGGTCTGGAAGCGCACCGGCAGGCGATCCGCCACGATCCAATCCGCCAGCTCGCGCGCCCCCAGCTGGCCGTGCGCATGCGAGAACAGCACGCTGCAGCGCTCCGCCAGGCGGTGCTCGGCCAGCATGCCGCGGGCCCAGTCGTAGTCCGCCCGCGAGCAGAGCACGAACTTGAGCTCGTCGCGGGGCGTCAGCAACTCGATATTGGCCAGGCGGTTCTTGGCCTGCTCGCCGGAATCCGGGGTCTTCAGGTCCACCACCCGGATCACCCGCGGATCGACGCTGCCGATATCCAGCGCGCCGCTGGTTTCCAGCGACACGATGTAGCCGGCATCGCAGAGCGCTTCCAGCAGCGGCAGGCAGCTCTTCTGCGCCAGGGGCTCGCCGCCGGTCACGCAGACGTGGCGCGCGCCATGGCTGGCCACCTCCTCCAGGACCTGCTCCAGGCTGCGGTACCGGCCGCCGTAGAACGAATACGTGGTGTCGCAGTACTGGCAGCGCAGCGGGCAGCCGGTCAGGCGCACGAACACCGTCGGCCAGCCGGCCAGGGAGGACTCTCCCTGCAGCGAGTGGAAAATCTCCGTGATCTTGAGCCGCACCGCTTCCGGTGATGACCCTGGAGCGGTGTTGCTCACAGCGTGGTGCCCCTTACTTCGGCGGGTTCAGCCGCTGCGCCGCGAGCTTGGCGGCATTGGAGTTGGGATAGGTCGAGATCACGCGCTGCAGCGTGGCGCGGCCCTCGGCATCCGACTTCAGCTCCAGCTGGGTCAGGCCCACCTTCAGCATCGCGTCCGGCACCTTGGGGCTGGCCGGGAAGCGCTGCAGGATGGTCTGGAAATTGGTCAGCGCAGCCTTGTAGTCGCGCTTGATGGTGTACATCTCGCCCATCCAGAAATAGGCGTTGGGCGCATAGGTGCCCTGCGGGTACGTCGCCACCATGGACTTGAAGCCGCGGATGGCGTTGTCGTACTTGCCGTTCTTGAACTCGTCGAAGGCTGCCAGGTACGCGGTCTCCTCTTCCACCGTGGCGCCATTGCCGGAGGAAATCACCACCGGGGCGCCGGCGGCCGGCACGCTGGTGCTGGGCGTGGCGGCGGTCGGCGGCAGGGCCGGCGACGACGGCACCGCCACGGCAGGCGGCGCCGTGAAGGTTCCCGGCGTGGCCGACGGCACCGTGGTCGGCGCGCTGCCGGTGTTGACGATGCCCTGGGGCGCCTCGAAGCGCTGCAGGCGGCGGTCCAGGTCGGCCACCGTGGCGGCGCTGCGGCGCTGCTGCTGGTCGGCGTCGTAGCGCATGCGCTCCATCTCGCCGCGCAGCTGGCGGATGTCGTCGCGCAGGCGCTGGTTCTCCTGGTCCATGCCGGCCAGGTTCACCGCGTCGAGGCGGCGCGACAGCTCGGCGACCTTGGTCTCCGTGCGCTGCAGGCGACGTTCCTCGGGGGACAGGGCATCTCCGCTGCCGCTGATGTTGCCGCCGAAATCGGAGCTGGCGCAGCCGGCCAGCAGCGCGGCGGGAGCGACGAAAGCAGCAATCAGACGACGTGTGGACATGGACCTGTTCCCCCGAGGATTTCTTAGGTTGCGGCGTTACTGGCGGATGATCTGGACGCGGCGGTTCTGGGCCCAGCTCGCCTCGTCATGGCCCGGCACGGCCGGACGCTCTTCACCGTAGGACAGCAGCGACAGCTGGTTGGCGCTCACGCCCTTGGCCAGCAGCGAGGCTTCCACGGCCTTGGCACGGCGCTCGCCCAGGCCCAGGTTGTACTCCGGGGTGCCGCGCTCGTCGGCGTGGCCTTCCAGGCGCACGCGGGCGGTCGGATTACCCTGCAGGTAGCTGGCATAGCGGTCGATGACCGATTCGCCTTCCGAGTTGATCACGGTGCTGTCGTACTCGAAGTACACGATGTTGTTGCTCAGGGCGCGCTCGGCGGTTTCCTGGGCGCTGGGGCCGCCGATCTGCGCGGGGGCGCCGCTGCCGTAGCCTTCGCTGCCGTAGGGCGTGGTGCTCTGGCCGTAGGGCTCGGCGGCCGGCGCCGCGGGCTTGACATTCTTCTTGCCGGAGCAACCGGCCACGGCCAGGGCGGCGACCAGGGCGCCGGCGATGATGAAGTTCTTGGTCATTGGGGTGACTCCTATGTTCTTGAGGTGCGGAAGCTTATCAGCAGGGAATGACGGATTTAACGGACCACCGGAGACCAGGCGGGCTCCTTGATGTCTGCCGCCTGACGCAGGCGCGTGCGGATACGCCCGTCGACGGATACGGTCGCAAGTTCCGCGCCGCCAGCACGTCCCTGCGTTGCGTAGATGATCACCGCGCCGCCGGGCGCGAACTGCGGCCCCTCGTCCTGGGGACCGTCGCTGAGAATCTTCAGGCCGCCGCTGGCGAGATCCAGCAGCGCGATGCGCCAGCGGCCGCCGTCGGTGTTGACCAGGGCCAGCGACCTGCCGTCCGGCGAGTAGCTGGCGCGCGCGTTCTGGCTGCCCTCGAAGGTGACGCGGCGCGGATCGCCGCCCTCGGCGCCCATCTCGTAGATCTGCGGACGGCCGCCGCGGTCGGAGGTGAAGACCAGCTTGCTGCCGTCCGGCGACCATGCCGGCTCGGTGTCGATGCCGTAGTGGTCGGTCAGGCGGCGGCGCTTGTTGCTGGCCACGTCGATGACGTAGATGTCCGGGTTGTTCTCGAACGACAGGCTGACGGCGATCTTGCTGCCGTCCGGCGACCAGGCCGGCGAGCTGTTGAGGCCCGGCTCCGACACCAGCGTGCGCACCTGCCCGGTGGCCAGGGTGTAGACCATCACCGCCGAGCGGCCGCGGTTGTAGCCCACGAAGGCGAGCTGCTTGCGGTCCGGCGCCCAGGCCGGCGACAGGATCGGCTCGCGCGAGGTGGCCAGCACGCGCGGCGCCTCGCCGTCGGAATCCGACACGATCAGCTGGAAGTTGCGCGCCGGGCCGTAGCCGCTGGCGGCCACGTAGGCAATCTTGGTGTTGAAGTAGCCCGGAATGCCGAGCAGCTTCTCGTAGATCATGTCGGCGATCATGTGCGCCACGGTGCGCATCTGCGCCACCGACTTGACCGAGAACTGGTGGCTCAGCAGCTGCTGGCCGCTGACGGTGTCGATCAGGAAGAAGCGGGCGTAGTAGCCGTCGGCGGACTTGCCGAGCTGGCCGATGACCAGGTTGTCGATGCCGGCCGCCTTCCAGCCGTCGGTGACCACCTGCTGCGGCGCGACCGGGGTCTGCGGCATCGCGCCGCGCGGCAGGGCCTTGAAGCGGCCGCTGCGCACCAGGTCGTTCTCCACCACCTGGGCCACGTCCAGCGGAACCTCCGGCGTCGGCTGGAACTGCACCAGGGCGATCGGCAGGGGCGCCACGTCGCCGCCGCTGACGGTGATTTCCAGGGCGGCCTGGGCCGGCACGGCAACCAGGACCAGCAGTACGGCAAGCAGTTTCTTGAACGTCATGGGCAACCTTGAATGGCGGCGCCGACCGGGCCGCGTACCATATTGTGATTCAAAAACCGGCCTTTACGCCAAAGTTCTTCCCCAAGTGACTCTGTCCATGGGGAAAAAGTTCTGGCGCCGGGGCCAAGACCCTTGCGGCGGGGCGGCTAGCAGCCGCCCGCCGTGGGGCAGAACCTGATCTTGAGGGTGCGATCCGGCGGCATGGCGCGCGGATCCGGCGGCGGCGGCAGCGGGCTGGCCTTGACCACCGCCTGCTCCACCGAGCGGTCCAGGGCGGCGGTACCGCAGCTGCGCACGACATTGGCGCTCACCACCGAGGCGTCCGGATTCATCTTCACTTCCACCACGCAGGTGAAGGTATCGGCACTGGCCGGCGGGCGCTGCCAGAACTTGCGCACGCGGGCGGCGATCAGGTCGCCCCACTGCGCCTGGGCGGCACCGATGATGGCGGCATCGCGGGCCGCCTGCTCCGCGGCGGCGGCGGCGGCCAGGGCATCGCGGCGCGCCTTGTCCTCGGCAGCGCGCCGGGCACGGGCCTCCTCGATCGCCTTGCGCTCCTCCGCCTCCTGGCGCGCGAGATCGTCGGCGATGGCCTGCTTCTGGCGCTTTTCCTCTTCCTTGCGGATGCGCTCTTCCTCGGCCTTCTTCTGCGCCTCTTCCTGCTTCTTCTTGATCTCTTCCTGGCGCTTGCGCTCGGCCTCTTCCTTGATGCGGGCCTGCTCCAGCTTGCGCTCCTCGTCCTGGATGCGCTGCTTTTCCTTGCGCTCCTCGGCGAGCTTGCGCTTCTCTTCTTCCTTGGCCTTTTCCTCGGCCTTCTTCACCGGATCCTCCTTGGGCGGCTCCGGCTGGGGCTTCGGGGGTTCGGGCGCCGGCGGCTCCGGCTCGGGCTTGGGAGCCGGCGGCAGCGGCTTGGGCTCCACCGGCTGGGGATTGGGCTGCTGCTTCCCGCCGCCCTGCACCAGGGCGGCCTCGATGATGCGCATCGGCTCCGGCTTGCGGTGGAACAGCGCGCCGAGGATCAGCGCCCCGAACACGAACACGTGCAGGGCGAGCGACGCAACCGCGTAGCGGGTTTGGGGCTTGTTCATCAACGGCGCGGTTTTTCGTCCGTCGGCTCATCCGTGACGAAGCCGATCTTCTTGGCCCCGGCGTCGCTGAGCAGGCCCATGGCCTTGGCGACGAACTCGTACGGGGTCTTCTTGTCGCCGTAGACCAGGATCATCTGCTCAGGTTTCTTGGCCAGCAGTTCCTGGGTCTGCGCCACGACCTCGTCGTCGTCGACCGTGGCCTCGGGGTTGCCGGCCCAGCTGATGTGGTAGCCGCCCTTGGGATCCACGGACAGGGTATGGTCCTCGTCCTGCTGGCTCATCGACTGGGCCTTGACGTCGGGCAGGTCCACCTCGATGCCCTGCGTCATCATCGGCGCAGTCACCATGAAGATCACCAGCAGCACCAGCATGACGTCGATGTACGGTACGACGTTCATGTCGGAGGAAAGCTTGCGGCGCGCCATGGCGGGCTCCTCAGGCCTGGCGGGCGTGACGCAGCCCGCGGTCGATGATGCCCAGCATCTCTTCGGCGAAGGTGTGGTAGCGGTTCTCCATGCTCTCCACGGAGCGGGTGAAGAAGTTGTAGGCGATCACCGCCGGGATGGCGGCGAACAGGCCCATGGCGGTGGCGATCAGGGCCTCGGCGATGCCGGGAGCCACGGTGGCCAGCGAGGCCTGCTTCTGGGCGCCGATGCTGATGAAGGCCGCCATGATGCCCCAGACCGTGCCGAACAGGCCGACGTAGGGGCTGGTGGAACCGATGGTGGCCAGCATCGCCAGGCCGCCTTCCAGGCGCTCGACCTCGCGCACCTGGGCCACGCGCATCTGGCGCGACACGGCGGCCAGCTGGTCCTCGGGGGCGGCGCGCCCGGAGGTCTGCTGGCGGGTGTACTCCTCGTAGCCGGCGGTGAAGATCGCCGCCAGGCCTTCGGTCTCCTGGTTCTTGCGCACCGACTCGTAGAGGTCGGCCAGGTTGCCGCCGCTCCAGAAGCGGTCCTCGAACTTCTCTGCCGACGAGGCCATGCGCGAGAACAGCCCGCGCTTGGAGAAGATCACGTACCAGGACACTCCCGAGGCCGCCACCAGCAGCAGCAGGACGACCTTGGCAAGCAGGCTCGCCTTCAGGATCAGGTCGAGCATCGACAAATCGTTCATGGAATTATCCTTGTCCTTGGTGCGGACAGCCCCGCGGCCTGGCGGCCGGGACCTTGTTAGTAAATGTCAACAAATGTTCTGGTTGATCGCAGAATAATAACAAAGAAATCCGCGATCCGTAGGAAATTCTAGCAGCGGAAGATGCCTTCAGATGATTCCGGGGGGCAGTGCTTTCGGACGAAAGGTCGCTGCGTCCACACAGGCGATGCGCACCCGGGCGGTGCTGAGCAGCTGGCCATCGGCGCGCAGCAGCGACTGTTCAAAGATCAGGCTGGCGCGCCGAAGTTCCGCGACGCGGGTCTGCACCTGCAGCTCGTCGTCCAGCCGGGCCGGCTTGCGGTATTCGACCTCGATGGTCGAAACCGTGAACGCCACCCCTTCCTCCACCCGCAGCCGTTCCTGCCCGTAGCCCCTGGCCCGCAGCCACTCGGTGCGGGCCCGCTCGAACCAGCGCAGGTAATTGGCGTGGTAAGCCACCCCCGAGGCGTCGGTATCCTCGTAGTAGACGCGGATGGGGAAGCCGGCGACGGATTCGTTCACGAGAACAGGTCCGGCGTGCCGAGGCGGTCCGGCATCTTCAGGCCGTAGTGCTGGTAGGCCAGCCTGCAGGCCACGCGGCCGCGCGGCGTGCGCATCAGGTAGCCCTGTTGGATCAGGTAGGGCTCGATCACGTCCTCGATGGTGTCTCGCGCCTCGCCGATGGCGGCGGCGAGGTTGTCCAGGCCCGCCGGGCCGCCGTCGAAGCGCTCGATCAGCGTCATCAGCAGCTTGCGGTCCATCAGGTCGAAGCCGTTGGAATCGACGTCCAGCAGCTTCATCGCCGCCGCCGCGGTGGGCTCGGTGATGGTGCCGTCGCCGCGCACCTCGGCATAGTCGCGCACGCGGCGCAGCAGGCGGTTGGCGATGCGCGGGGTGCCGCGCGAGCGCCGCGCGATCTCCAGCGCCCCGCCCGGCTCGATGCCGGCCTTCAGGATCGCGGCGCTGCGCGTGACGATGCGGGTCAGGTCCTCGATGCCGTAGAACTCCAGCCGCTGCACGATGCCGAAGCGGTCGCGCAGCGGGCTGGTCAGGGCGCCGGCGCGCGTCGTGGCGCCCACCAGCGTGAACGGCGGCAGGTCCAGGCGGATCGAACGCGCCGCCGGCCCCTCGCCGATCATGATGTCGAGCTGGTAGTCCTCCATCGCCGGATAGAGCACCTCCTCCACCACCGGCGACAGGCGATGGATCTCGTCGACGAACAGCAGGTCGCGGGGCTCCAGGTTGGTCAGCAGTGCCGCCAGGTCGCCGGCGCGCTCCAGCACGGGGCCGGAAGTCTGGCGCAGGTTCACGCCCATCTCTTCGGCCAGGATATGCGCCAGCGTGGTCTTGCCCAGGCCCGGCGGGCCGAAGATCAGCACGTGGTCCAGGGCATCGCCGCGGCGGCGCGCCGCCTCGATGGCGATACCCAGCTGCTCCTTGACCGCCGGCTGGCCGACGTAGTCCTGCAGCCGGTGCGGGCGGATGGCGCGCTCTATGCGCTCCTCTTCGGAGGACGCACCGGCGGAGATCAGGCGCGGGCTTTCGCTCATCGCACGGCGCGCTTGAGCGCCTCCTGGATGATCTGCTCGGTGGTCATGCCTTCCTTGTGCACGGCGTCGGTGAAGCGCTGGATCTCGGCCGGCTTGTAGCCCAGCGCGGCCAGCGCGGCGCGGGCCTCCTGCAGAGGCGCGGTGCCCACGGCGGGAGCGGCGGAGAGGCCGGTCGCCTCGGACACGCCGCCGGCCTTGTCGCGCATCTCCACCACCAGGCGCTCGGCGGTCTTGCGGCCGACGCCGGGGATCTTGGTCAGGCGCACGACGTCGCCGGCGCGCACGGTTTCCCAGAAGTCCTCGACGCTGACGCCGGACAGGATCGCCAGTCCCAGCTTGGGGCCGACGCCGGAGATCTTGATCAGCTCGCGGAACAGGCCTTTCTCGGTGGCGCTGGCAAAGGCGAACAGCAGGTGCGCGTCCTCGCGCACCGTCAGGTGCGTATGCAGGCTGACGCCCTCGCCCACCGGCGGCAGCTTGTAGAAGGTGGACATCGGCGCCTCCAGCTCGTAGCCGACGCCCCCGACATCCACCAGCAGCAGCGGCGGCTGCTTCAGCACCAGCTTTCCGGTGATCCGGCCGATCATGTTGTCCTGCTATCCCCAGGCTTTGTTCAGGGTGAGTCCGCTGCGCATCTTAGTGGAACGCACATGCGCATGGGTCAGCGCCACCGCCAGGGCATCCGAGGCATCTGCAGCCATGGCCTCGCGCAGGTTCAGCAGCACCTTGACCATGTGCTGCACCTGCAGCTTCTCGGCTCGGCCGTTGCCGACCAGGGCCAGCTTGACCTGGGTGGCGGCGTACTCCGCCAGCGGCAGCCCGGCCTGGGCGGCGGCGACGATGGCCACGCCGCGAGCCTGGCCCAGCACCAGGGCGCTGGAGACGCTCTTGTTGACGAAGACCTCCTCCAGGGCGACTTCCGCAGGACGGAACTCGGCGATGATCTCGCCAAGGCCCCGCAGGATCTTCAGCAGCCGCTCCGGCATCTCGCCCACGGTGGCGTTGATGCGCCCGCAGGCCAGATGGCGGCTCTTGCCGCCCGCCACCTCGATCACGCCGTACCCGGTGTAGCGCGAACCGGGGTCGATGCCGAGGATGCGGGTGGCGGTCACGCGAACTCGGCGTTCGAATAGACCTTCTGCACGTCGTCCAGATCTTCCAGCATGTCGATCAGCTTCTGCAGCGCGGCCGCCTGCTCGCCCGACACCGCGCTGGTATTGCCGGGACGCATGGTGATGTCGGCCTGCACCGGCTTGAGTCCCTGGGCATCCAGCGCCGCCTTGACCGCCTCGAAGGCGTCCGGCGCCACCAGCACCTCGGTGACCTCGTCGTGGTTGACCACATCGTCGGCGCCGGCCTCCAGGGCCTGCTCCAGGATCTTCTCCTCCAGCGCCGCGTCGCCACCGGTTTCGAACAGGATCTGGCCGGTGCGGCTGAACTGGAAGGCCACCGAGCCGCTGGTGCCCATGCTGCCGCCGCACTTGCTGAAGGCATGCCGGACTTCCGCCACGGTGCGGGTGGGGTTGTCGGTCATGCAATCGACCATGATGGCGACGCCGCCCGGGCCGTAGCCCTCGTAGCGGATTTCCTCGAACGCGTCGGCATTGCCCTCGCCGGAGCCGCGCTTGATGGCGCGCTCGATGGTGTCCTTGGTCATGTTCGCGGTCAGCGCCTTGTCGATGGCGATGCGCAGGCGCGAATTGGCCTTGGGATCGCCGCCGCCGGTGCGCGCGGCGACGGTGATCTCACGGATGAACTTGGTGAACAGCTTGCCGCGCGCCGCGTCGGTGGCGTTCTTGCGCGCTTCGATGCTTGGGCCCCGCCCCATATGGTCCCCGGTCCTCTTTAGAAGTTGAGCCGCAGCCCGACGTTGAAGCCGTCGTCGGCCTCGATCTCGCCGCCGCCGTCGATGTCGGCCTGCACCTTGCGCCAGCCCACATAGACCGACGCGTCCTTGATCACCTCGTAGCCCAGGCTGAGGCCGACATCGAAGTACTTGTCGGTGTCGCCGAAGGTGGTGACGTCCGGGGCGCCATAGGCGTAGGCGCCGAGCGCGACGCGCTCGAAGCCCGGCAAGCGCACGTCCACCTGGCCGCCGAGGGCGACGGCGCCGCCTTCGTTGTTCTCGCCGTCGATGTAGGCCAGGCGCACGCCCAGGCCGGCCGTGACCTTGGCGTCACGGGCGCCGGTGTCGCCGGTCAGCAGCACGCCGACATGCGGCACGAAGGCATCGGCGCCGTCCTCGGAGCGCCACAGGGCGCCGAGGTCGTACTGGCCCTTGGCGCCGGAAAAGACCGACGACAGCTCGCCTTCCAGGCCCACGCGCACCGCTTCCTCGCCGATGCTGGCGTCGAAGGTTGCCGCCGCTGCCGGCAGCGTCGCCGCCGCCAGTACCAGGCCCATCATTGCCTTTGCTTTCACCATTGCCTCCTCGGGCTGTTTGTACTTGATGCGCCGCTTACGCGCGCTTCGGCTTGTTGATCGCGTGCACCGCGCGCCCGTCGACGAGCAGGATCGCGTCGTGGAAGGTTTCCGACAGCGAGGGATGCGCATGCATGATCAGCGCGATGTCCTCGGTGGTGGCGGCGAACTCCAGTGCGACCACGGCTTCGGCGATGAGTTCGGAGACGAACGGGCCCACGGCATGCACGCCGAGGATGCGGTCGGTCTTGGCGTCGGAGATCACCTTGATCGTGCCCGCGGCCTGCTCCATGGCCTTGGCGCGGCCGCTGGCCATGAAGGAGCCGCTGCCGGTCTTGACCTCGTGGCCGGCGGCCTTGGCCTGCTCTTCGGACAGCCCGACCCAGGCGATTTCCGGTGCGGTGTAGACCACGCTCGGCACGGCGTTGTAGTTGACCTGGGTGTGGTGGCCGGCGAGCTGCTCGGCCAGGGCCACGCCTTCCTCGATGCCCTTGTGCGCCAGCATGGCGCCGCCGATGACGTCGCCGACGGCGTAGATGCCCGGCACGCTGGTCTTGTAGTGCGCATCCACCTGCACGAAGCCGCGCTCGGTCAGCTTCACGCCCACGGCCTCGGCATTGAGGCCGGTGGTGTTGGGACGGCGGCCGACAGCGACGATCAGCTTGTCGAATTCCTCGGTCTGGGCCTTGCCGTCCTGCTCGAACTCGACGGTCACGGCCTTCTTGCCGGCCTTGGCGCCCGACACCTTGGCGCCGAAGCGGATGTCCAGGCCCTGCTTGGTCAGGTGGCGCAGCGCCTCCTTGGAGATCGCGGCATCGACCATCGGCAGGAAGCCCGGCAGCGCCTCCAGGATCGTGACCTTGGCTCCCAGGCGCGACCAGACGCTGCCCAGTTCCACGCCGATCACGCCGGCGCCGATCACGCCCAGGCGCTTGGGCACCTCGGTGAAGTCCAGCGCGCCCCAGGAATCGACGATGCGGTCGCCGTCGAAGGGAGCGATCTTGCTCAGGTTCACCGGCTCGGAGCCGGTGGCGATGACGATGTGCTTGGCGCTCAGTACCTGGGTCTGGCCGTCATGCGACTTGTACTCGACCTGGCCGTTGCCCAGCAGCTTGCCGGTGCCGAACAGGCCGGTGACCTTGCTGGCGGTGAACAGCTGCTTGATGCCGCCGGTGAGCGCCCTGGACACCTCGGTCTTGCGCGCCTGCATCTTCGCCAGGTCGACGCTGACGTCGCCCACGCCGATGCCATGCTTGGCGAACTCGTGCTGGGCGCGGTGCACCAGTTCGGAGGACTCCAGCAGGGCCTTGGAGGGGATGCAGCCGGCATTGAGGCAGGTGCCGCCGAAGGCCGGGTTGCTGTCCTTGTTGATCCAGGCATCGATGCAGGCCGTCTTGAAGCCCAGCTGGGAGGCACGGATCGCGCAGGGGTAGCCGGCGGGACCGCCGCCGATGACAACGACGTCGTATTGTTCGCTCATGTTCTTTTCCTTGAGGGCGCCGGTATTTTAGAACGTTCGCGCGGCGCTGCGCGCGATGCCGCGGCTTTAGTTCGGATGCAGGTGGAATCTCATAGCCCGGCCGGGCAGGCCGGTGCCGCCCCCGGCGACAGCGCCATGGCGATCTGCCCCGCCAGGCGGCGCAGCAGGCGCTGGTGGCCGGCCACCAGGCCGGCGGTGTCGGTGCCGACCGCCTCCTGGGCCGCGAAAGCGCAGGTCAGGGCGGCCTTGGCGCCGCCGCTGCCGCGCAGGCTCCAGACGCCCTCCCAGCGCACGGCCCGGCCCGGCATGGTCTCGAAGGCCTGCAATTCCAGCTTGAGCCGGTACAGCGGGGTGTCCGGCGGCGGCGGCAGCGCATGGATGT
>Ga0255097_1000707_pt1 | contig 13014 bp, 13 predicted proteins | sample Colum_Atlam_RepB_2_FD_188436 | JGI IMG/M metagenome (GOLD analysis project Ga0255097, IMG submission 188436) | Freshwater microbial communities from Columbia River, Oregon, United States - Colum_Atlam_RepB_8d | ecosystem: Environmental > Aquatic > Freshwater > River | place: USA: Oregon...
CCAAACTCTAGCTTGAAGTCGACCAACAGCATGTCGCCAGCGAGGAACAAAGCCTTCAGAATGTCGTTGATTTGCAGCGACAAACGCTTCATTTCCGTGAGTTGCTCTAAGGTCGCCCAGCCAAATGACACGGCATGCGCTTCATTGATCATGGGATCGCCCAAGGCATCATTCTTGAGGAACAGTTCGAAGGTGGGCGGGTTCAGCGCCAAACCCTCTTCAACGCCAAGTCGACGCACCAGTGAGCCTGCGGCGTAGTTACGCACCACACACTCGACCGGAATCATGTGCAAGCGCTTGACCAGCGATTCGGTCGGCGACAACAGCTTGACCTGATGCGTGGCAATGCCCGCAGCAGACAATTTGTCCATGATGAACGCATTGAATTGGTTGTTAACCGCACCTTTGCGATCCAGTTGCTCAATGCGCTTGCCATCGAACGCAGAGGTATCGTTGCGATAAACAATCACCACATGATCGGCATCATCGGTAGCAAATACTGACTTGGCTTTGCCCGTGTAGAGCAGGTCACGCTTTTCCATCAAAACTCTCCAAACCTCAGGGCCAACGCGCCTGCAAGGTGGTCAATAAATTTCGCGATACGGCTACTGGAGCCAAGGTTTCATCGTTGCGTTGCAAGCTCAGCACAAAGGCTTCGGTGGCACGAACCATACGTAATTGGTAGTCCTGACCGGCAATGTTGAGATCTACCAAACCCAATTCTTGGTTACGGTCTTTCAGGCTCACACCCGCGTTATTCAAGGCACGGCCAAGCTCGTCCCAAACACGCTCACGAGGACCAACGACACGCAGCTCAGGAACGCCATTACCATCCGTTCCCAATTTAACAGGCGTGCGCCCAGGGCTATTTGGCAGCGGTGGCAGAGAGACTTCTTGAACGGGTTTCATGGCTGGAGGGAAAGGCACAACAAAGTTCTTGCCCGTGGCTGTTGCAGTTTCGGCGACCGCAGGAATGGGGTAAAGCGGCTTGATCGGACGAGTTTCCACGCCTGCAGGCATGACCAACGCAGGCGAAGGCTTAGCCTGGCCGTAATCTAAGCTACGATCACGAAAGTAACCTGAGCACGCAGGCAGCAGCGTGACTGCAAGGGCAACAAGGACGAATTGACGCATTAAAGCACTCCAGATGCAGACAAGGCCGCGCGAACGCGCGGCTGGGCATCTGCGGAGAGTACCGTTAAAGGCAGGCGAATGCCGAGCCCCATACGGCCCATTTCTGCTAATGCCCACTTAACCGGGATCGGGTTCGACTCAATAAACAAAATTTGATGCAGCTGGGCAACCGATTCGGTTAGCTCGCGAGCTCGCCCAGCATGCCCCGCTAACGCCGCTTCGCAGGCATTGGCCATCACACCCGGGGCCACATTGGCGGTGACCGAAATATTGCCTTTGCCGCCCAGAAGGATCAGCTCTATGGCGGTGGCATCATCACCCGAATACACCGCCATACGATCGCCTACTAAACCAATGAGCTCTTGGCCTCGCACGAGGTCGCCGGTGGCATCTTTAATGCCGACAATATTGGGCATACCCGCCAATCTCGCCACCGTTGCGTTAAGCATGTCGACGCCGGTTCGGCCTGGCACGTTGTAGAGAATTTGGGGGATTTGCACGGCTTCTGCGATGGCTTTGTAGTGCTGGTACAAACCCTCTTGCGTGGGCTTGTTGTAATACGGCGTGACAAGCAATACGGCGTCTGCGCCTAAGTTCGCGGCCGCTTGTGTGAGCTCAATTGCTTCGCGTGTGGAGTTTGCACCGGTACCGGCAATAACCGCTAAGCGACCTGCAGCCACTTCAATGACCACGCGCACAACTTCCAGATGCTCGTCCACATCTAAGGTGGCCGATTCGCCCGTGGTACCCACGGCGACGATGCCATGCGTGCCTTCGGCAACATGCCACTCAACCAACTGCTTAAGTGCCGCCCAATCCACACTGCCATCAGAGTTCATGGGTGTGACTAAAGCCACCAGGCTACCAAGGATCATGCGGCTCTCCACCAGCTGTCGTGTGTTTCGTAAGCCGCGTATGTTAAGGGCGACATCCCCTGCTTAACAAGCAAGATCGTCACACTCAGCACGCCAGCTCAGCTGGGCCACTAATCACGTTCCAGAACTCATGAGTCGCAATTGTAGGATTTTCGTAACTTATTTGGCACTCAGCTTGCAGTGTTAGATGTGCATAGATGCTCGGAGAAATACATGCACATCCCCCTAGTGAAAAAAGCTTGTGTCATTCTGACGCTTAGCCTTGGCCTAGCTGCCTGTGGCGGCGAGAAAGGCGGCTCATCAGAATCCAGTCCACGAGTCGCCACGGATGGCATCAATGGTTCGAATGGCAAGGATGGCGTCAACGGTACTGATGGAAAAGACGGTACAAACGGTAGTGATGGCAAGGACGGAAGTGATGGCATAGACGGGCAAGATGGTGCAGATGGCACTGACTTCTTTAACCTCCCAGTATTTAATCTAGTCGAGGCGGATACACAGCGTATTCATGATGCCTTGGCGGGAAAATACAAGCTGGCAAACAGCACCGATAAATTGACCTGCGAAACACTGGTCAAGATGTATATCGAACGCATCTTTAAATACAACAACAACCCTCAGCCGAATGGAGGTCTGCCCATTAGCGCTGTGCTATCCATCAACACCAATGCACTCGCTCAGGCTCGGCAATTAGATGCGCTTTACAAGCAGGACAAAGGCATAGGCAACCGCTATTTACACTGTGCGCCGATTCTGCTGAAAGACAACTATGACACCGTCGACAGCCCATCCACATCGGCCTCACCGTCTATGTTAGGTCACACCGCCGGCAAAGACTCTCCCTCCGTAATCGGCCTGAGAAAGGCCGGGGCAGTTATTCTTGGAAAAGCGCAGCAGGATGAGTTTGCTTTCTTTACCACCGGCTTCTCCGGACGAACGCTGCTCGTCACCAACCCCTACAACACCCAGCAAAGCCCTGCAGGCTCGTCTTCCGGCACAGGCGCATCGATTGCCGCTAACTTTGCCTTGGGCGGCACCGGCAGCGACACCTGTCAGTCGATTCGGCACCCCTCTTCTGTGGGAGGGCTAGTAGGTATCCGGCCAAGCATTGGTGTTGTGTCGCGAAAAGGGATTTTTCCGCTGTCACATACGCGTGATACGGGCGGTCCCATGACGCGTAATGTCCGCGATGCTGCACTCATGCTAACCGCAATGGCGAGCGTTCCTAGCGCAGCCGAAGATGCCAACTTTGCTGTGGACGATCCCGATACCACGCTGTTTACCAACTCAGGAAAGCGCCCAACGACTTATCTGAAATACTTGGATCGCTCGGTATACGGCATGCGCGGCAAGAAAATTGGCATCATTCGTCAGCTTGGAACGAATACCAATCCAACAGGCGCTGGCACGGTGCAAGGCGCACTTATTGAGAATGCCGTCAAAGTCATGCGCGCTAATGGTGCAGAAATATACGATGTGTATTTGCCCAACTACACCAGTCGTGGCGCAGGATCCTCACACAATGAAGTCAACCAATACTTCAAAGAGTTCATTCGGGATGGCGGCAAGAGTCCGCGCAAATGCTTAAGCAGCACCCTGGGCGCAACCAGCCCGAATAATAATGGCTGTGTAGGGCTAGATGGCATTTTGGAAACACTCAGAACAGGGCCACGTACAGCGCCATTCATTGCGCTATCAGCAACGGATGATGCAAACGCCACGGTCACAGCCGCTGAGCTCGCCGCCATTAAAGCCGAACGGGATTACGCCACAAACGTTATGGATGGCAACGTGCCGAATACGATCCGTGCATATGCCTCCGGCAACTCTGGGCCCGTGATTAAAGACGTAAAGCTTGATGTCATGATCCTTTCACCAGGACCTGACGGCGGTAGAACCTGTGACTTCGGCTCAACCACGCAAATGGGCTCTATTGTTGCGCCAGTGGGCGTAGATAGCAGCGTAGGTGTACCTCGTGGCATGGAAATATTTGTGCGGCGCTTTGATGAAGGTACTGGCATCGGCATTGCGTATGACTTTGAGCAGGTCACTCAGCACCGCTTCCCACCCAATATATCTCCTTCGCCCTTTTACCAGAGCAAGCCTATCGATCTCGCGGCAATTGGCGAGTTCAATACACGGATACGCTCATTAATTAACTTCTCATCCATGACGGCACCGCAGAACTATTCTCAGCTGGATGCATTGCGAGCCTTTCAATATGTCACTGGTCGCGAGCCAGGCCAGTAACAATATTGGTGAAAGCAAAAACCCCCGGGCCATTCGGCACCGGGGGTTTTTCGTATTTGGAGCGGGAAACGAGACTCGAACTCGCGACCCCGACCTTGGCAAGGTCGTGCTCTACCAACTGAGCTATTCCCGCTTATCTGTGGGGGCGCATTCTAGGCATCGCCCCCAGCACTGTCAATACTCGCCAGCCAGCTTAACGCGACTTTTCCAATTGCTTGGCCAGTTGCTCAATGACACGCGTGAGTTGGTCCATGCGGTCCGTTAAGACTTCAATATCTTTTTGCGAGGGAATGCCCAAGCGCGTTAGCGTGCCCGTGAGACGCTCATCGATAGCTCGCTCAACTTTCTCGCGGGTATCCGACGCCTTCTCGATAACTTTTTCCTTTAAGTCATGCGCCGTGGAGTCGGTGATTTCCTTGGTTTTATGCTCTAACTCTTCGCCAATTTTGACCAAGTTATCGAACAGTTTCCCGCCCTCTTCTTCTGCGCGTGAAAACGCCCCCAGACCTGCGAGCCAAATTTGTTGCGTGTATTTACGCAAGTCTTTACTCGGGGCAATTTTCAAACGGCCACGAGCGGCTTTGCTGTCATTCATATCCACGCTACATCCTCACTCTTCAAATCCGAAAAGGCTTAGTAAAAACCCATCAGCAATAATTGCACAAAGCCAGCGATAGCCCCAAGTGCGGCTCCTAGCATAATCAAAATCCACTCATCTTCCTTAAAAGCGGGGCGGAGTAATTGTTGAAATTCCGTATCGGTCATGGCGGCCATGCGTTGGCTGAGGATGCGCTGTATCACGCCCGATCGCTCGCGACTGAAGTGCATATCACTCACAGACTCCAACGACATCTCCAGTGCTTTATCAGCTACCCGCAACTTTAAGTTGGCATAGCCCTCGGCGCCCATGCTGATTTGAATCGCGGTACGCACCACACCCGACTCGAGCAACGGGCGTAAATGCCGCTTAATCATGGCCTTACTGCGATGCGCCTGGCCTCCGGCCATCACCTCTGTCATGAGGTTACTCAGGTTGATAATGTCGCGTGTGTAAAACTCGGCAAAGGTGTCGGCCACCGCTGATTTGCGCCGCATAAATAAACCATGCAAACAAAATGGACCTAACTTGATGGGCTCAACGGGTCGAAAAATCACATTCAAGGCCAACCAATTGGTCAGATAACCTACAGCGAAGCCAAAGACCGGCAAGACCCAATTTTCCGGATAAGCGAGATACACCAGCACTTGCATCAGACCAAACAGAAAGCCAAAACCCGCCCCGGAGTTCACCACAAACTTGAGTTCAACCCGACCGACCTGCTGAAATACCCGCACCACGAGGGATTTGTCTTCCTGCATGAGGCGCACGACCATGGCCTTCAAATCGATGAGCTGCTCGATGTTCTCTGCCATGTCATCGACAATGTTATCGAGGATCTCAGGCAGCTGGCGACGAGCCCGAGCATAGACACGATTGCGCACCATGATGGGCAAGTTTTCCCAGAGCACGGCATTGCGCTCCGTCATGATCTCGTCGATGTATTCTTCCAGACGCAAGCCCACGTTTTGACTGATATGCGCCGCAATTTTCTCGGGCTCTAACTCGCGAAATAGCTCAGACAGCGTAGCTAATTTGGCAAGGGAGTTATCCACCACAATGCCGGCCATTTTGCCGGCTTTCGAGGGAATGATGCCCTGCCAGCCCAAGTGCCAACGCTTAATGCCGACAAACTCGATGGGCGCAAAGGTCATTTTGATGGCCAGCCAGTTCGTCAGCCAACCAACAAAAGCAGCAACAAAAGGCATGCTGATGAGCAGCCAGAGGTCTTCACGCGTGCTGAGTTCAAGCCACCAATCGCTCATTGCCGTCCTTACCGATCTGAAAAATCAGCGCCATCAACAGCGCAGCTAAAATATGCCGGCGAGTATACACTTGCGCGGATTCGCCGAACCCGATAAAAGTCAGGCCCATGAGCTCACATCACACCGAAGAAAAAGAACACGCTCGCAAGCCGGCCCTCATTCAAGAATTAATGCTGGGCGGATTGGAAAGCCTGATCAATGCCTTTATAGACCTAGACGCTGATACACAGGCGCAATGTCGCTCGCGTGAAGGGTTGATTGTGCGCGTCAAAAGCGCAGACCCTTATGGCGTTTTCTATGTGCTATTCACCGACCACGGCATAGAGCTTTCCAGCCAAAGCCCGGGTATGGCCAAGGTTCGCGTGGGCGGCTCAGCCATCGCGATTGTCGGCGCCCTGCTCGGCGGCCAAGGCCTCGATAACGACCGCAAGATTCATGTCTGGGGCGATGAGGCTCAAGTCGTTTGGTTAAAGGACTTGCTGCGCGAATTTAATTTCCGCACGTCGGCGCAGCGCTGGTTGGGTGAGCATCTCAACCTCAACGAGATTCTGGCACGGCTTCGTCGCCACGACCCGAGCTGGCTGACAGACCTTATGCCCATGCCCAATCTCATGCGGGATGCTCAACTTCAGCTGAAGTTGCTGCGTGCCGACGTGGATGAGCAAGCGCAAACCCTGCGCGACAGTGTGCGTGACTTACATTATCAACGCCGCTGGGATGTGGCCTTAATGCTCATGCTGGTACTTAGTACCTGCGTTGTTTTTATTCCCGGCGACACCGTCAGTAGCAAGCTCGAGAGCCTGACGAGCTTGCATATTAGCTGGGTGGTCTTTGCCGCTACGCTGGTGTGTACTCGCTTTTGGCGACGCTCTCGCTACTAAGCCCCACGGCAGCCGACTGAACTAGTCTCGTTTCTTTCGGCTCAGCAAGGCTTGCAGGCTCTCACTGATCAAATCCGTGCCACTGCGGGTGGCCTTCCCACTTGAATCGCGCAAAGCCTCTTGCTGCGCGCTTTCCGACAAACTCTCTATGATGGCGCGCTTCACACGCACATCGACCGTGCGTGCAATGGACTCATGCAAGGCATCTAAGTGGTGCTCCCACAGCGGCGCACCGCTGCGTCTCAACCACCAGCGCACAATGGCTAAGGTCAAAATGCTCGACAAAATAGCTGTCCCCAGCATTTGCAATAAAATCATCTCGTACACACTCCTTGAAGGCACTTTACAAGCGCCATGAGGGCTAGGGTAAGATGCCGGCTCGCTCAGGAGCCCCGCATGATTACCATTGAAATTACCAACCTAGACGAACTCGTGCGGGAGCATCGAGGCTCGTTGTCGGCCCTATTTGGCAAGCTCGTCAAGGATGTTGAAGGTGAGGTAGAACGCATCTTAATCAACGAACTAAAGCGCGAGTTCGAGAAGCGCGGCATCCAAGCCAATATCTGCAGTATTGCTGGCATTAGCCTGCGTCAATTTGTGACCAGCAACCTACCCTCAACGAATCCCTAAGCTCGCTCAGTTATCGCCGAAGCGCGCAAGCATCGCGCGCAATTCTTGCAGTGCATTATTGCTTTCCGGTGGCACAAACTGCGCGACAACCGTGGCAATACCGGGCGCCATCACCTGCGCCTCCAGTACGCGAACCTCCGCCAATGCAAACGGCTCGCCGGTACTCAGCACACCTTCACTGAGCCATTGGCTGAGTGAAGCAATCAATGGCATATGGCTCACCACAATGAGTTCATCCACGCCTTCACGTAGCGCCAGAGACAGCACCTGCTCAGCACGCAGAATGTCGCCATCTGGCGCAAGCTCTTCGTGCGTTTCAAACTGCAATAAACCAAATGCTTGCTGCATCACAGACGCCGTTTGCTGAGCGCGCAACAAGGGACTCGCCAATAGCTGCACCGGACCCGAGACTTGCGTAGACAGCCAGTCCGCTACGAGCTGTGCCTGTGCCCAACCGAGCTCTGTCAACTCGCGCGCGGCATCCTCTTCGTGGGCAGCGGCTTCTGCATGGCGTATTAAATACAAGCGCATGCTTACTCCTCACCCGGCTTAGGCAGCACAAATTCAACATCGCTACTTTGGCTGGCCAGCATCATGGCCAGCACCACGTCATAGAGGCTGCGACCATTGAAAATAATTTCGTAAAGCCCGCTGACGAGGGGCATGCGAATACCCAACGCATCGGCACGATGCTTCACCATCTCGATAGTGTTTATGCCCTCGGCCGTTTGCTCCAGCTCTTCCACAATTTCCTGCAGCGTCTGACCCTGACCAATGGCGAAGCCGACCTGGAAATTACGACTCAGCGACGAGGAACAGGTCGCGATGAGATCGCCGACACCGGCAAGCCCCAGGAAGGTCAATGGATTTGCGCCCAAATGCACGGCAAAGCGACTCATCTCAGCGAGCGAGCGCGTCAGCAACATGGCTCGACTGTTTTCACCCAGCTTGTGTGCCGCTGCAATGCCAGAAGCCACGGCATAGATATTTTTCAGCGCGCCACTGAGCTCCACACCATAGACATCGGTATTAGAGAACACACGGAAATACGGGCATGACAACACGCCATGCACCGTATCGCGCAGCACTTCGTCATGACTGGCCACCACCGTGCCGGCGATTTGTTTCGACATGATTTCTTTGGCCAAATTCGGGCCGCTGATCACCCCAATACGTGACAGTCCAGTTTCTTCACGAAGGATCTCGCTCATCAAGGCAAAGCTGCCTTTCTCAATGCCTTTGGTGGTGCTCACCAGCATTTGCTCGGGCCGCAAGGAGGCTTTGGCGGCCTGCAATACCGAGCGGAACGCCTTGCTGGGAATGGAGACAAAAATCAGGTCGGCCTGCGCCACAGTCGCCAATAAGTCATCGCTAAACTGGAGTTCTGGGCAGAGCTGGAAGCCGGGTAAATAGCGTGTATTTTCGTGGCTCTCGCGCATATCGGCGAGTTGTTGAGGGTCACGCAGCCACAAGGTGGTGGGGTTGCCATTGCTGGCCGAGAGATTAGCGATAACGGTGCCGAAACTGCCGCCACCGAGCACCGCTACACGAACTTGAGTCATGAAAACATCCTGACAGAACGCCCCCATGAATCGGGGCAAGATGGCCGGATTATACCGACCGGCCCTGCCCCGCCAAGGAATTCTGTCGGACGATTTGGCAATAGACCCGACTGTTTTGCCTTAGACGCCTTGCAGAAGGCGCTGTACGCGTCGCACATACGCGGCAGGATCATCCAACTGTGCGCCTTCGGCCAACGCCGCTTGATCCAGCAAGACCAGTGCGAGGTCGCTGAAACGCGCCTCATCTTGCTCCTCCGCTAAGCGCTCGACCAAGCGATGCGCCGGGTTGATTTCCAGAATGGGCTTCACGTCTGGCAGTTTCTGACCAGCGGCTTCCATGAGCTGACGCATTTGGAAACCGGGATCGAAAGCATCCAAGACCAAGCAAGTCGGCGACTCGCTAAGACGATTGGTGGTGCGCACTTCCTTAACACGATCCTTCAATGCCTTCTGTAAGCGCTCAACCACAGCCTCAGCTTGCTGGGTTTGCTCGGCACTGACTTCGGGCTCGGTGCTGTCGCCAGAGATCTTGCCGAGATCGACCTGACCCTTGCCGATGTGCTGGAACTTCTTACCGTCGAACTCGGTGAGATAGCTCATCATCCACTCGTCGATGCGATCGATCAGCAACAGCACCTCCACGCCTTTTTTGCGGAACAGCTCCAGATGCGGGCTCTGGCTGGCCGTGGTGTAGTTGTCGGCGGTGAGGAAATAGATCGTGTCCTGACCTTCCTTCATACGGCCCAGGTAGTCCGCCAGCGCCACGCTGGGTGTGCCTTCGCCAGTGGTGCTGGACGCAAAGCGCAGGAGCTTAGCGATCTTGTCCTTGTTGGCATGATCTTCGGCCAGACCTTCCTTCAGCACCTGACCGAAGATGGCGTAAAATTTGGCGTATTTTTCCGGTTCCTCGGCAAGCTTCGCAAGCATGTCCAACGAGCGCTTGGTCAGCGCCGATTTCATGCTGTCGATGATATCGGACGATTGCAGCAGCTCGCGCGACACGTTCAGCGGCAGGTCGTTGGAGTCCACCACGCCCTTGATGAAGCGCAGGTAGAGCGGCATAAACTGCTCGGCATCATCGCGGATGAACACGCGCTGCACATAGAGCTTGAGGCCGCGGGCGCCATCACGCTGATAGAGATCGAACGGCGCACGACCGGGGACATAGAGCAGCGAGGTGTATTCGAGCTTGCCCTCGACCTTATTGTGGCTCCAACTCAGGGCATCCTCGAAGTCGTGGGCGATGTGCTTGTAGAAGGTCTGGTATTCGTCGTCTTTCAGCTCGCTGCGCGGCCGTGTCCACAGCGCCTGCGCCTGATTCACACGTTCGAACTCGCCAACGTCACCTTCTTTCTCAGCTGGCTTGCGCAGGTACACCGGCAGCGCAATGTGCTCGGCATATTTATTGATGATGCTGCGTAAACGCCAGCCATCCGCAAACTCTTGCGAGGCTTCGCGCAGATGCAAAGTAATGGTGGTGCCACGCTGCTCATGGTGGATGGTTTCAATACTAAACTCACCCGTCCCCTCGGATTCCCAGCGCACGCCTTCTTCCGCTGGCGCTCCTGCACGACGCGTCTCCACCACCACGCGATCGGCGACCACGAACGACGAATAAAAGCCCACGCCAAATTGGCCAATCATTTGGCTGTCTTTTTTCTCATCACCACTGAGATTTTTCATGAATTCAGCCGTGCCCGAACGCGCGATAGTGCCCAGATTCTGCAGGACCTCTTCACGGCTCATGCCAATACCGTTATCGCGCAGCGTGATGGTTTTAGCGTCAGCGTTCACGTCCAGCCAGATACCCAGCTCAGGATCTTCTGCCAGCAAGCTGCCATTACTTAGCGCCTCGAAGCGCAGTTTGTCGGCGGCATCGGACGCATTCGACACCAGTTCGCGCAGAAAAATCTCCGGGTTGGAGTACAACGAATGAATCATCAGGTGCAGCAGCTTAGACACTTCGGTCTGGAAGCCGCGTGTTTCCTTTTGCGATGCCGTGGACGTGGTTTGTTCGGATGAGGTCATGAATTAGCTCCTGAAAAAAGACGCAATACAACGCTGCAATGCCCAAAGCACTGCCATGGGTTGTTAATGCGGTCTGTCACTGAGAATTCAAGGGCTGTTTATCTGCGCACTTTTAGACAAATGGTAGCTATGCAGACGCAGAGAAATGACTACACTCAAATTCCCCGAACTTAGAAGAGACAACACCATGAAAAAGTTCCTTGCCGTTGCCATTCTTGCTAGTGCGAGCAGCATGTCTTATGCCGATCCAGACGCCGGTTGCGGCGTAGGCTCGTCGATCTGGGCTGGTAACTCTGGTTTGTTACCAAAAGCATTAGCTTCGTTTACCAATGGCTTTTTCTTCCAAAGCGTTTCCATTACTGCCGGTGTGTTTGGCTGTAATAACAATGGCGTGGTGAGCTCTTCCGTTCGCATCACCATGTTTACCGGCTCCAACATCGACAAACTCGCTAGCGAAATGTCCGTTGGTCAAGGCGAAACGTTGAACACCTTAGCTGACCTGATGGGCGTGCCCAGCCAAGACAAGCCCGCGTTCTTTCAGGCCACTCGTGACAACTTCAGCACCATTTTTGCGGATGACAAAACCACGGCCGGCCAAGTCTTGAGCGCAATGAACAGCGTGCTCGCTAAAGACGCCGCACTGGCTGCTTACGTCGTTAAGGCCTAAGCGCGTTGCGGTTAGCAAAAGCCCTGCTTAGGCAGGGCTTTTTCTTGGCAAGCCTTTTGGGTGCGGGTCTGTTATCCGCCGCGCCTAGCTTGGAGCAACTGGCTGAAGATCCCTACTGGCTACGCTTGCTTCGAACGGAAGCCGAACAGCCACACGTCATGCTTGATACCACGCTAGCGGCATTCGCCAGCCAAGCGCCTCTGGGTAACCAACACGCCCTATGTTTGTACCCGGCCCGCGCACACTGGTTACGCGAGCAGCGACCCGACTTAGCCGCCCACTGGCCTTCCGTTTCCTGCCCCGAATATGAGAGTTGGCTACGCGACTTAAAGCCTGAGCGCGTGACGCTGGTCTATGCCAGTGACTTCGCAGGGAACCCATCCTCGCTGTTTGGACACACCTTGCTGCGCATCGACAGTGAACATCAGCAAAATGATTTATTAGCCTATGCCATCAATTTTTCCGCCAACAGCGGCGGCGTGGGCGGCCTGAGCTATGCCCTAGCGGGCATGACCGGACGCTTCCCCGGCAGTTTCTCGCTGCTGCCCTACTACGACAAGGTTCGCGAATATAACGACTTAGAAAGCAGGGATTTGTGGCAGTACGAGCTCAACTTAACGCCCGCTGAAGCAAAGCACATGGCCAGGGTGTACTGGGATTGGCGCCAACAAAAAACCGCATATTACTTTCTCCGCGAGAATTGCTCCTACGAACTCTTAGGTTTGCTCGACGCAACCCGACCTAGCCTCAACCTACAGGCTCGTTTTAAAGGTGCCGTCATCCCGACCGATACCGTGCGTGAGATTGTCAGCGCGGGCCTGGTGAAACAAGTGAGCTGGCGCGCCTCTGCCAACACGCGCCTGCAGACCCAGGTGTCACGCAACTCACAGGCGGTAAACCAAGCCGTAGTGGAGATGCTTAGCACACGAACGCTGGCTCCTTTGCAGACGCTTGCTCCTATTGAGCAGGCACAAGCCTTAGAGCTCGCACACGATGAGCAATACCGTCGCTTCAATCGCGATCAGCGCAGCGACTACGGCCCTTGGTTTCGACAACTGCTGATGGCGAGAAATCGCGTGCCAATTGCCGAGCAACGGCCGCAGCCACCCACACCCAATACACGC